>Ga0193708_1000062_pt1 | contig 21683 bp, 26 predicted proteins | sample H3c1metaG_FD_160570 | JGI IMG/M metagenome (GOLD analysis project Ga0193708, IMG submission 160570) | Soil microbial communities from a riparian zone of the East river system, Colorado, United States - H3c1 | ecosystem: Environmental > Terrestrial > Soil > Riparian zone | place: USA: East River...
TTTGGCCCTACTATACCGGAGCAATATGGCGGCGGCGGACTGGATTACATCAGCTATGGATTAATGATGCAGGAACTGGAGCGTGGCGACAGTGGCGTCCGTTCAACAGCAAGTGTACAGGGTAGCCTGGTGATGTTTCCCATTTATCAATATGGAAGTGAAGAACAGCGTAAAAAATATTTACCCAAGCTGGCAAGCGGCGAATGGCTGGGTTGTTTTGGTTTAACAGAACCCAATCATGGCAGCGATCCCAGTGGTATGCTCACAACAATCAAAGATGCAGGTGATCATGTATTATTGAATGGCGCAAAGATGTGGATCAGCAATGCGCCTTTTAGCCAGGTAGCAGTTGTTTGGGCAAAAGATGATACCGGTGAAATAAGAGGTGTGATCGTTGAAAGAGGAATGGAAGGATTTACTACGCCCACAACGCATGGCAAGTGGAGCCTTCGTGCAAGCGCAACGGGTGAACTGGTATTTGACAATGTGAAAATTCCGAAAGAAAACATTTTACCCAATGTAAAAGGATTGAAGGGGCCATTAGGCTGCCTGACAAAGGCAAGGTATGGTATTGCCTGGGGCGCCATTGGCGCTGCAATGGATTGCTATGATACGGCTTTGAATTATAGCAAAGAAAGGATCCAGTTTGGAAAACCAATTGGGAGTTTCCAGTTGCAGCAAAAAAAATTAGCAGAGATGGTCACCGAAATAACCAAGGCACAATTACTGAACTGGCGCCTGGGTGTTTTGATGAATGAAGGAAAGGTTACGCCACAACAGGTGAGCATGGCAAAACGAAATGCCTGTGAAGTGGCGACAAATATATGCAGGGATGCCCGCCAGCTCCTGGGCGGAATGGGCATTACAGGTGAATACCCGGTGATGCGGCATATGATGAACCTGGAAAGCGTGATCACATACGAGGGCACACATGATATTCATTTGCTGATAACAGGGATGGATGTGACGGGGATAAATGCATTCAAGTAAAGCCCCTCTCCTATCCTCTCCCCGGAGGGGAGAGAGAAATGGAGAAGATAGAAGCGAAGACTGATTCAAATTTAGAACTGCCAACTTCGAGTTCCCTCTCCTTTGGAGAGGGGTTGGGGAGAGGCCAAAATAAAATCTATGATAAAGAATGTAAGCGTAATAGGAGCAGGCACAATGGGAAACGGCATCGCTCATGTTTTTGCACAGTCGGGTTTTAAAGTGACCCTGGTGGATGTAAATCCTTCCCAATTACAAAGGGCACTGGAAACCATCAATAAGAATTTTGACCGGCAGATATCCAAAGGGACTACAACTGAAGAACAAAAAAAGGCAGCGCTTGCCAATATTTCTATTTCTTCTGTTATAGGCGAAGGCGTTAAAGATGCAGAACTTATTGTGGAAGCAGCAACAGAAAATAAAGAACTGAAACTGAGCATCTTTGAGCAGGTAGATACTTATGCCCCGGCAAACTGCATACTCGCAACCAATACTTCTTCCATCTCCATTACAAAAATTGCCGCCATAACAAAAAGATCCGGCATGGTGATTGGTATTCACTTTATGAACCCGGTACCGGTGATGAAACTTGTAGAGATCATCAATGGCTATGCTACAAAAAAAGAAGTTACCGATACCATTGTTGAGTTGAGCAAACAACTGGGCAAAATTCCCTGCGTTGTTAATGATTACCCCGGCTTTATTGCCAACCGCATTTTAATGCCCATGATCAATGAAGCCATTTACAGTTTGTTTGAAGGTGTTGCCGGCGTGGAAGAGATCGACACCGTAATGAAACTGGGCATGGCGCACCCGATGGGGCCTTTGCAGCTTGCAGACTTCATTGGACTTGATGTTTGCTATTCGATATTAAAGGTATTGCAGGAAGGCTACCGCACTTCTAAATATGCACCTTGCCCGCTTTTGGCAAATATGGTGATGGCAGGAAGGTTAGGTGTGAAGAGCGGGGAAGGATTTTATACTTATACTGCGGGAAGTAAGGACCTGGTAGTAAGTGAAAGGTTTAAGAAATAGGGCAATGGAAAACAAGCTTTTTTATCTCATCCTTGGATGCACTCCCGAAGGCAGGAATACAGAACAGCATGATGCTTTTTTTGGAATTGGCGGATCGCTAAAAGATCTCGTACCGCAAATAGAAAGCTTTTGGCCAGGTGCCGGTAAAATTCACATTGATTCGTGGAGAGAAGTAACTGCAGTAAATGGTTATACAATAAAGATCATTGCTAAAGAGAATTCATTACCCATAAATGAAGAAAAATTATTTTTCCTTAACCTGGGTGGTTATAAGCCTGGTGACATGGAAGAGTACCATTATAAACTGTTGACCGTTTCAAAAGATAAAGCGGAAGCGATAAAAAATGCCAAACAGACCGCCTTTTATTTACATAAAGGTTTTAAAGGCGCTGAATCTCACATCGATGATAAGTACGGGATAGATGTAGATGATGTTTATGAGATAGCAGATATTTTACCACACTTAACAAAAGAACAATTTGCAATAGTAATAGAAAAAGCAAGTCTTTTAAAAGAAGATGAGCTGCACATTGGCTATGTTAAACTTAGCAATCTTTAATAAGATCCTTTACACCCTTGCCTGTCACTGGCCAACAGGCTTTTTTTGCGATGTATATCTTGTGCAAAAAAATCTATCTCGCCACTTACAACCCCCGGAATAAATTTCTACCTTAACCATCCAACTAACCCCCATTGGTATGGACAGAAAATACTGGGAAACCATCGCACCCAAATACGAGACTGAAATATTTGATGTACTGCAAAACGACAGGTCAGGCAGCATTGTTGCCGCTATTGAAGAAATGGCATCCCCGGAAAAAACCATAATAGACATCGGCTGTGCTGTGGGAAAATGGATACCTGTACTGGCGCCAAAATTCAAAATGGTGATCGCCGCTGATATCTCTGCAAAGAACCTGCAGATAGCAAAAGAAAAATATACAGAGTATGACAATGTTGAATACCATCGCATGGATATGTCGGCCGATGATCTTACAGTAACGCCCTGTGATACGGCCATCTGCATCAATGCCATCCTTACCGATTCTTTGGAAAAGCGGATCAATTTTTTCCAGTCACTTTCACTTTGCTTACATGCGGGAGGCCAGTTGGTTTTAGTAGTCCCTTCTTTGGAATCAAAATTATACACGAATATCATTGCCAACCGCTGGAACGTAGATGATGCGGAAAATGATAAAAAGCCCGAACCCAAAAAAGCGATCGACCAGGTTAAGAATATCAAACAGGGGGTTACCGATATTGACGATGTACCCACCAAGCATTATTTAAAAGAAGAACTGGAGTTATTACTTACGCTCGAAGGCTTCGAGGTAAACCTCATAAAAAAAATAAATTATGGGTGGAATACTGAATTCCATAAACCACCAAAATGGTTAAAGGGTCCGTATCCCTGGGACTGGATGTGTACCGCTAAAAAAACAGGATAACATAATTGTCTTTCTTTTGCCATTGTTGGTCGCCTGACCAACAATATATAACTTAGTGAGTGAATCCCCTTATTCATCAGCGTGAAACAATACGACGTTATCATTATCGGTGCAGGCCCAACCGGCCTGATGGCCGCCAATCAACTGGCGAGGTTCAATATTAATTTTCTTATCATAGACAGCAAAGCCGGCCCCACAGACCAATCAAGAGCCATTGTAATAACGGCCCGCAGTATGGAGATATACCAGCAAATGGGTATCAGTGGTACCGCCATCGAGGAAGGAAGGTTCATCACAGACTTTGCAATATTTTCCGCCGGTAAAGAAAAAGCAACTGCGCATGTGGGCGAATTTGGAAAAGGACAAACAGATTTTTCTTACCTCCTGGCATTTGAGCAAAGCAAGAATGAAAAATTGCTGGTAAAAAACCTGGGCAGGTACAACAAAGAAGTTTGCTGGAATACAGAGCTCATAAATATTGTACAGCAAACAGGTTCCGTTGAAGTGGATCTTAAAAATGTTTCACAGCCCGGTGCAGCAACTGAAAAAATATCGGCAAAGTACATCATTGGATGTGATGGCGCCAGTAGTGTGGTCAGGCACCTGTTCAATTTCAGTTTCAAAGGCGGCACTTATGAAAAACAATTTTATGTTGTTGATACCAAATTAAAATGGGCCGAAGGATTCAATAAGCTCATCCTTTGCCCCAGCCGGAAGAATTTCTGCGGCTTCTTCCCCATGGCGGGTTCCAACACCCACCGCATCATTGGAACGGTTCCAAAGGAATTGAATGATGGCCGGGAGATTGTTTTTGATGACCTGGAAAAAACGATCAAAAAAACGGTGGGCTTCCCGATGGAAATAGAAAAAGTGAACTGGTTCTCTGTCTATAAGCTTCACCACCGGAGTGTGGATACTTTTAGCAAAGGCAATATTTTTTTAGCAGGAGATGCTGCACATATTCATAGTCCTGCCGGCGGACAGGGAATGAACACAGGCTTGCAGGACGCTTATAACCTTAGCTGGAAATTAGCGCTGGTAATAAAAAAGATAGCCGGGGAAAAAATATTAACCACCTACAATGAAGAACGATTACCATTTGCCCAATGGCTGTTAAAATTCACAGACCGTTTCTTCGGGATGATGACGAGCAGCAATATGATGATCTCCTGGGTTCGCAATAATATCATACCGTTACTGCTGAAATTCTTTTTTAAAAAGAACTTCATAAAAAAGACCATGTTCAGGACACTCTCGCAAATTCAATGGAGTTATGAGGATTGTTCGCTCTCCAAAAATATATCAGCACAAAAATTAAAATTTAAAGCCGGTGACCGTTTACCCTATATATTGATAAACACAGGCCAGGAAAAAGAAAGCATTTACAAAAAGCTAACAGCGCCGGCTTTTCATCTTTTGATGATCGGTGATGCAACAGCAGTTATCAACGAATCTGAATTTGTTAAAGCAATATCATTAGGTATGGAAGAATGGAAGCCGGTTGGCGTGATGAAGCCCTTATATATCCTTGTGAGGCCCGATAATTATATTGGTCTTGTAGCAGACGAAATGGACAATGAAACATTAAGAAAATATTTACACGAACATTATTATTTTACAGGCTAATAATTCAACCTGCAACGATGCCTGTCAGTATTAATACAAGCAACATAGTATTAAGGATCTTCCTCTGGCTCATGCTTCTTGTATACCTGGCAGTGCTGGCCAAACTCATCCTCTTCAAACAGTCGCCGGGTTTCATCAAGCGGCATTTCCTTCATCATTACAGCTGGCAACAGGCAAAAGCAAATATGCATAAAGCTAACCTCAAGCCTTTTACCACCATTAAATTATACATGAATACCCGCGGAAACCCTGAATACGCCAGCCATAATCTTTGGGGCAATACGCTTGGCTTTATCCCAATGGGATTTTTATTACCCCTGCTCTTTATAAGGCTGAGAACAGCATTACGAACCATTTTTGCAGTATTCGTTTTCAGTCTTGGGTTTGAAGCCTTCCAGCTTTTGGGTATGCTGGGGATCTTTGACGTGGATGACCTGATATTGAATACGCTGGGCGGCATGATAGGTTATATATTGTTTTGGCTGCTTTCGAAAATGGTAAGACTTGAGAACGACAAAACTCATTTCATTCCTATACAATAATTTTCTACATTAGCTGCCGCATAGCTTACAAACAAAATTAAATGGGAAAGAAAGAAAAAGGCATCGACAGTTATATCGCCAAATCTGAGGCATTTGCAAAGCCGATCTTAACACATATCCGGGAACTGGTACACAAAGCATGTCCTGAAGTGGAAGAAAAAATGAAATGGAGTTTCCCGCATTTTGATTACAAAGGAGAAATGATGTGCAGTATGGCTGCTTTCAAACAGCATGCTGTATTTGGCTTCTGGAAAGCGCCATTGATGAAAGACAAGATACTGGTTGGGAATGCAAGGTCAGAAATTGCGATGGGCCACCTGGGAAAGATCACTTCTATCAAGGACCTCCCTTCCGGGAAAAAAATGACAGCCTGGATAAAAGAAGCAATGAGACTTAACGATGAAGGGATTAAGATTCCTTTCAAAGCAAGAAATGCCGAAAAAAAAGAACTGGTCATACCTGACTATTTCGGAAAGCTGCTGATCAAAAACAAAAAAGCCAAACAGGTATTTGATAATTTTTCTTATTCGCACAGGAAAGAATACCTGCAATGGATCACGGAAGCAAAGACAGAAGAGACCAGGAACAGGAGAATGGCTACTGCATTGGAATGGCTATCTGAAGGAAAAGGTATGCACTGGAAATACCAGAAAAAATAACGTACTATTTTTTCTTCGCCACCAGGTTATAAGAATCGTCTATCATCTCCTTTAATTGCCTTGCAGATAATCTCCCATCAACAATAATAGTATTCCAGTGTTTCTTATTCATGTGGTAGCCGGGCAAAACAGCATCCGGGAATTCCTCTCTCAGCTCGATCGCTTTTTCAGGATCACATTTTACATTGAACTGTAATGGCGAGCTATCCAGTCCTGCGAGGAAAAATATTTTATCATTTACTTTGAACACGAGCGTGTCTTCTCCAAAAGGAAAACCTTCCGTAACTAAAGGCTTTTGCAAAATATATTCCCGTATAGATTCAATATTCATGTGAAATATTAATTGATCGTTCTTTTCGCTTCCTCCAGTTTTTTACTGATCTGGCCCGTAAGGATATGCCAGAACATTACGAAGTCGCTGCCCAGGCTGTATAATGGATAAGTAAATGTTGCAGGTTTGTTCTTTTCAATAAAATAATGACCTACCCAGGCAAATCCATAGCCGCAGACCGGTATCAGTGCCAGCATCCACCATTTTTGTAAAACAACAGCAACTATCAATATGGCCAGCAAACCCGCTGTTCCGATAAAGTGTAAGGTACGGTTTGCCAGGTCACCATGCTCGGTAAGGTAGTAAGGATAGAAACTCCAAAAGCTTTTATACTTTTTTTCTGTTGCCATAAAATTCTTTTCAGAAAATTACAAAATTATCCGGAGTTTTTTACGGTAACATGTTGCATGTCTTTAAAGCGATAAAGAACCTCTTCCAGCCGGCTTTTTGGAATGCCTGCTTTAATAATACAGAACAACTGCATCTCGTTCGAGATGACCGTACAATTGAATTGCTTCAGTACCATCATCACTTCATTCATCTGGTTGTATTCAAATTCAATGGTATGGTTTATCTCTACCTGCTTTTGGATCACCGGCGTTACCTGTAATGCCAGTGATGTAGCCGTTTTATATGCATTGATCAAGCCAGGCACACCCAATAAGGTCCCACCCCAGTATCGTACCACGATCACAGCCACATTGGTAATGGCTTTGCTGTCTATTTGTCCCAGTATGGGTTTACCGGCTGTCCCTGATGGTTCACCGTCATCGCCCGAGCGGAAATTATTTCCATCTGTGCCAATGCGGTAAGCAAAGCAATGATGCACAGCTTTGGGATGCTCTTTCTTTAATACCTGCAATTGCTTTTTGAAATCATCTGCTGTTTCAATAGGAAATGCAAAAGCAATGAATTTACTGCCACGGTCCTTAAACTCTGCAGTGGAGGGCTTATCAATTGTAAAATAAAAATCCTTGTCACTCATTATTCTTTTATTTTCCTCATCCAAAACGAAACAACATCATTTTCTATCATCTGCTCCTCAAAAAGGATATTATTTTTTAAAACAGGGGCAGCCAAGCCTTTCCCCATATTCAAAGTTGAATTTGTAATAACCCTTGCTTCATCCCACAAGTCCTCATCAATAAATGACTGTAATAATTTGGTTCCGCCTTCAACGATCATACTCTGGATATTTTGTGCATGCAATGCAGATAAGATCTGTGTAAGGATATCTTTTCCTTTATCCAGTTGCCGGTAGCTCAGCAGGCCTTTATCTTCCTGCCTGGCATAATTGAATACGATCGTTTTAACAGTGCCATCTAAAAGTTTTAAATGTGCAGGTAATTTTAATTCCTTGTCAATAACAATCCTTACCGGGTCTTTCCCGGGCCAAAGCCTGGTTGTAAGTGAAGGATCATCCTGCAAAGCAGTGTTGGTGCCTGCCAATATGGATGCTTCCTCACTCCTCCATTTATGAACCAGGCGGTTCGTGAATTCATTACTTATTATTACCCTTGAAGGATCTGCGCCGGCGATCCTGCCATCATTGCTTTGTGCCCATTTTAATATGATATAAGGTCTTTGTTGCTGCTGAAAAGTAAAAAATCGTTTGTTAAGCTCAAGACATTGCTTTTCCAATACACCAACAATCACATTCATCCCTGCTGTTTCCAGTTTTTCTATTCCCTTTCCGTTAACTGCTGTAAAACTGTCCTTACAGCCGATCACCACATTGGGTATCTTCTTTTCAATGATAAGGTCGGTACAGGGCGGGGTCTTGCCAAAATGGACACAGGGTTCAAGGGAAACATATAAAGTGCTTTTAGAAATATACTTTTCATTTTCTTTGATCACACTGCTGATACAATTCACTTCGGCATGTGCTTCGCCGTATTGCCGGTGATAACCCTCTCCTATCACCCGGCCATCATACACCAGTACAGCGCCTACCATCGGGTTGGGCGCCACACTACCGGCACCCAATACCGCCAGGTCAAGGCAGCGCTGCATATATTGTTCATCTATCGGCAAGCAACAAAAATACGTAACCAAAATTTAACTAAGTTTGTTCTGTTGTTTATTAAAGAACTATACCGCAATTTTTTGGTACAGCTGCAGCAGATCTATAGCCTCAGCGAAGCAACTGTTATTGCCGATTGGGTATTTGAAAAGATTGCCGGGGTAAAGCGCACCGAACTGATAAAAAATCCTTCGCAGCAATTAGACAATAAAAAAACAGGCCAGCTGAACTTTGCTTTTGCCCAGTTGCTGCAGCACAAGCCCGTACAATATGTTTTGGGAGAAGCCTGGTTCTACCACATGAAGCTGAAAGTGAATGATCATGTATTGATACCGAGGCCCGAAACGGAAGAACTGGTTGAATTACTTGTAGCCGACAGGAAATCAAAACTTACTGATCCTGCAATACTGGACATAGGGACCGGCAGCGGGTGCATCCCTATCGCCATAAAGAAAAACCTGCCGGCTTCCATGGTAACATCTATCGATATAAGCGGTGATGCCCTGGCATTAGCAAAGGAGAATGCAACACAACATAATACCAGCGTTATATTCATGCAAATGGATTTTTTGGAGGAAAGCAACTGGGGCATGCTCCCAAAGTCTGATGTCATCATCAGCAACCCGCCCTATATTCCATTAAAAGAAAAAGATAAACTGGGTAAAAACGTTACCGGCTTTGAGCCTCACCTTGCTTTATTTGTGCCGGATGCATCTCCGCTCATTTTTTATGAGAAGATCGCAGCATTTGGAAAACTGAACCTGATGCCGAATGGAAAGATATACCTGGAAACACATGAGGACCATGCGGAAGATGTGATGGCCCTGTTTATTAAAAAATATGAAGCGGTAACAATAAAAAAAGACATGTACGGTAAAGAGCGGATGGTCGTTGTTTCTATTTGATATTGGCAGCAAGCTTTGCCTTGGCCCTTTTTGCAGCTTCCATGATCCTGAATGCCTTGCCGTAATAGGCAGCCGTATCCACGTTTAAAACTACGGTAGGTGTGTCCACATATTTTTTATTTGCCTCTACTGCTTTTTTAAGTAAGGAATCTATGTAGAGCATTTCTATCTCCTGCGTACCAATATATACTCTTTGGTCCTTGGTGACCGTAACCACGATGGTTTGGTTTACCCTTGTATCGCTTTTGCCCTTAGGATTGGTGACCTTTACCACGTTTGGATTTGCAAGCGTGGATATCAGTAAGAAGAACATCAATAAAATGAACAGTACATCATTCAGCGGACCTGCATCCACTTCATTATGATTATCCCTTAATCTTTTTCTTAAACTCATCTTTTAAAGTTATAAGTGATAAGTTATGAGTTATGGGTGCCGAATACTAAAATCACATCACTCTCATTCATAACTCATAATTCATAATTATCTCGTTGGCTCCTGCAAAATATCAATGAAATCGGCGCTGGCTGATTCCATTTTATTTACGGTCTTATCTATCTGTGTATTTAAATAACTGTAACCTAAAAAAGAAATGATACCGATGATGAGCCCTGTTGCCGAAGTGATCATCTTTACATACATCGCATCTGCAATATCTGTGATCGAAGGATTTGCGGCGGCGGCAAAATCCCTCAGCAACATTACCAGCCCGATGATGGTACCCACAAACCCAAATAGCGGCGCAATACGTGCAATAACAGAAAGTACCGGTAAGTTCTTCTCCATTTTATAGATCTCCAGCTTACCCACGTTGTCCATATTCCTTTCAATAGCGTCAATGGGTTTGCCGATACGCTGGATACCCTTTTCTATCATTTTTGCCACCGGGTGATGTGTATTCTTTGCCAGGCTTCTTGCAGCAGTAACATTCCCGCTGATGATATGGTCGCGGATGATGCTCATGAAATTATCCTCGATCTTGCTTGCCTTACGGATCGCAAGCAGCCTTTCAATAAAGAAGTAGATCGCCATTGCCATGAATATAGCGAGCGGGATCATCAACACACCACCTTTTACCAATATGGAAAACAAAGATTCACTTGCCCCTGAAGAAGTGCCGAGGCCTGTACTGTCGACCTGTAGTAAGATATTAAACATGCTGCCGGTTTTAATTTAAGATAGGTTTATTTCCCTGCGCTATTATTATGCCAAACCCCGTTTGATCTGCAATGAAACGAAACAAATTTACAATAGCTGCATAACAAAATGTTAATCTTCTTTTTTTAAACAGGATATAAACAAAAAACCCCGGTATCCCGGGGCTTTCATTTTTCTGCTGATCTTATTTTTTTGCTTCCAGTTGCTGCATGGCCATGATCTGCTTCATGGTCTTTTCCATGCCGTCGCTGCCGCCGTCGAGGAATATCACGTTGCCTTTTCCATATTCTGCAAAGTTCTTGATCGCTTCCACCCACATGCTGAATAAGATGACATTGGTATCCAGGTTGGCCTGTTTCATTTCAGAAGCAGCCTGGCTCATACCCTTGGCCACTTCTTCCCGGAACAATGCAACACCCTGTCCACGCAACTGTGCAGCCAGCCTTTCTGCTTCTGCTGCTATCTTGATGGCATTACCTTCCGCTTCTGCTGCTTTTGTTTTGGTGATCAAAAGCGCCTGCCCTTCATTTTCCGCTGCTGCTTTTAAGTTATTACTGGCAACCACTTTGCTCATACTGGCTATAATGGCTTCATCAAAAGTGATGTCGTTGATCTGGAGGTCCTGCAAATGATAGCCCCAGCTTTCAAGGGCCACATCAACCTGCTCTTTTACATTTTCAACAATGTCGCGGCGAACGTTCAGTACTTCGGCTTGTTTTTTTGTAGATACAAATGCACGGATGCTTCCTTCCACCGTACGTATCAGTGCCTGCATCAGGTCTTTATCGCTGATGAATTTAAACGCCACTTTATGTATGGTCTCCTCCTGCTCGTTCTGTACCGAATACAGCAGCATCGATTTAAAATACACATTTGCCTGGTCAACCGTTACCGCCTGGAACTCCAGTTCCACCGACCGGTTCTGAATACTTAGTTTCTTATAGATCTGCTCCAGGAAGGGTATTTTCATATTAAGCCCCGGACGCATGATGCGGCGGTATTTGCCGAACATGGTAACCACGCCTATCAGCCCCTGGTTAATGGTAACAAAACAGCTCAGGAAGGCCAGCACCAGGACGATGACCCACCAGTAATCTTTTAAATACTCCATAGTTGTAAAATTTGAACTGAAGGTATAGAATTTTTTATGTAGCCGGCAGAAAATCTTTGGGCAGCATCGTTGTGTCACTCACTTGTACATTTTCAGCTTTATTGCGCTTTTCACTAAAGGGCATGATAAAAAGAAATTAGAATCAATTTTGGTTATTAGAAAACTTGTGTATTTTTAAAATCCAGCTAAAATATAATTTTATGGCAGAAAATGAGGATGTTACAGAAATTATTGACGAGATTGAACTAGATGATGAAAAGGATACAGATGAACAAGATGATTTATCAGGGAAACGAAAAATTTATACTGAACAAGGTGATCCTGAAATTGATTCCTTACATAAACGCTTTTTAAAGGGGCGATTAAATGTTCAGCCAGAGTTTCAAAGACAATTTGTTTGGGATGAAGTAAAGAGTAGCCGTCTCATTGAATCGGCATTATTAGATATTCCCATTCCAATAGTTTATTTATCAGAAGAAAAAGATGGAAAGGAAAATGTTATTGACGGACAGCAAAGGTTGACTTCTTTTTTTTCCTTTATTGACGGTAAATTCCCTGACAGCAAGGAATTTAAATTAAAGAAGTTAAATGTTTTTACAGAACTCAACGGAAAGAAATTTAATCAGCTTTCTGAAGAATTACAAGACAAAATAACGACTTACAAAATCAGGGTAATTAAATTCAAAAAAGAATCTGATGGCGACTTACAGTTCGAAATTTTCGCAAGATTAAATTCTGGTTCTGTCCCCTTAAATGACCAGGAATTACGTAATTGTGTTTTCAGAGGTAAATTTAACGAACTCCTAAAAGAATTATCCCAAGATAAGGATTTTAAATATTTGCTAGGTATTGTAACACCTGACAAAAGAATGAAGGACAGGGAACTTGTTTTACGCTTTGCTACGTTTCATTTTTATACATACTTGAATTATGCAGCACCTATAAAAAAATTCCTAAACGATTCGATGGAGAAATATCAAAACATTTCTTCAACTGATGAAACGAATTTAAGAAATGCATTTAAAAATACTGTGCAAATTATCCGTTCTTTGCTCGATACGAATGCCTTTAAACGATTTTACCGAGGAGATGAAAAAAATAAAAACGGCAAATGGGAAACACAAAAATTCAATGTTTCATTATTTGACATCCTAATGTATTCATTTGCAAGGGAAGATAAAAACACAGTATACCAAAATCTTGATAGAATTAGAGAGGCATTAATAGATTTAATGACTAAAGATCAAGATTTTATTGATTCAATAGAACTTTCAACAAGCAGTAAAAAAGCTGTAACAACTCGTTTTGATAAGTGGCGTTTTACCTTACAAACTATACTGGGGATAGGAGCAAAAGAGCCTAGATGTTTTACACTCCAGCTCAAACAAAAATTATATGACGTCGATGATACATGTGCAATTTGCGGAAATAAAATTCGCAATATTGATGATGCTGCAGTTGACCACATTGAGCAGTATTGGACAGGTGGAAAAACAATTCCGGACAATGCAAGGCTGACACATCGTTATTGTAATAATGCAAGACCAAGAATCGAAGAAAATTTTATTGTCGAAAACCAAGATATACAAGCTGGAGAATCAAATACTAATCGTGATTATAGTACAATTAGTTTGTTCTTTGGTGAAGAGCCATTTGAATCGAATTTCAAAAAATCAGACATTGGATATTTTACTGTCAAACTATTAAATGAAAAAGGGTTAATTAATGAAAATATTTTTGATTTTTTACGGGAAGATAAGAGTTGCAATTTTCAACTAATCAGAAAAAGGCAAGAAGTCAATACTGAAACAGAATTAAAAAAATATAGAATAAATAATGCACCCGAACTTATTTACAAAGGCGAAAAATATTGGGTAGCTAGAAACTGGGGTAAGGTTAACGGGATTGATAATACAGAAAAGCTAATTGAGAAAATAATGAGTCGATTCCCAGAAATTAAATATCATAGAAACGAGTAATCAACCAACTTTACTCTTGATCTGTTGGACATCAACCAAGGGTGAAAAAAAGGGAAAAAGTTGCGGGATGTAATTCCGCAACTCTTTTCAATGCTTTTCTAATTAAAAACTCTCATCCGCACTAGGCCCATAAGCACCTGGTATGGGTACATCCAGCAACCGCAGGAAAACGCCCAGTTGCGCCCTGTGGTGTATAATCTGCGAAAGCGACATGCGGATCACTTCCGCCTTGGGCTCGGTACTGTATACCTGCTCACCATTTCTCAGGGTCCAGGGTTGGTCCAGCGTATCTTCCTTGCCATTGGCCAGCTGGGCAAGGCCGTCTTCCAGGTTCTTTTCAAAAATCTGTACCAGCGCAGCCGTGTCTTTTACCGGGGTTGGCGTAAAATCCATTCCGGCAAAGTCAAGTTCACTGGTATTGAGCGCCATTCCGATCCAGGAGGGCAATTCTGCAATATGGGTGGTTAACTGGAGTATGCTCATACTCTTGGGATGAGGCTTCCAGTCCCACTTGCCCTCGGGCACTGCTGCAAGCATTTTACGGGTGGCTGTTGCTTCTCTTTCCAATTCTTTCTGAAATAATGAGATCTGTGTCATGGTATTTAGTTTTTTTGGTGATACACAAAGTAAATACCGGGTAGTGACAGCCCTATGTCAACAGTAAAAAGAAAATTTTGGATTATTTTTATTACGAAAACTCGTCCTCGTCTCCGACGAGGACGAACTGGTTGTAAGTCTCCAACTTACCCCTACAATCTCAGCCTCCTAATTTCTTTGAGATCGCTTCCAGGTTCTTTTTGATCATATCCTTTAGCTCCGGCGGACTAATGATCTCCGCATACTCCCCAAATAAAAGGTAGAATTTTGCAAAACCCATTAAGGAAGCCGTTACAAAAGTCATTTCCATTTTACCATTCACTTCCTTTTGCGAAACAAAGCCATTATAAAATTTCTGGTCGCCAAAATATTTTAAGACAGATTTATCAACACTTATTACAATGGTGGACATTTCCTTCTCCTTACTCATTTTGGCAAGAAAAGATTGCAGCGAAGGATGCTGTTTTTCAAAATGACGTGTGGTGGGGTTAATATAACTTATCCGGTCTGTGCGGAAATTTCGGTAATCCTTGCGAAACTGGCAATAGGCAATAAGGTACCAGTAATTCCCCAGGTAAAATATACCCACCGGTTCCACATCCCTGTTGCTGTATTGTTGCGTATGGTTGGCAAAATAACCGATATCCAGTATCTCTTTTGCGGCGATGCTTTTAAGAATGGTTTGAAGATGAATGGGCTTGTTCTCACTTGCAGGCAGGTAAGGATTTTCAATTACTTCGATATATCCCGACATGTCTTCCAACAGGTCCTGTTCTGCATACCGCAGCACCGATCTTATTTTAAACATGGCCGAGCGATATTGCTCAACTGAGGAAGGATCAGTTAATTTCTCCACCATTTTTTCTGCCGTTAAAAATGCAATAGCTTCTTCCTTTGTGAACATAACGGGTGGCAGACGATAGCCTTCCATGATGCTGTAGCCAATGCCGGCTTCACCCGCCAAAGGAATACCTGCTTCTTCAAGTGTTTTAATATCCCGGTAAACCGTGCGCAGGCTGATGGAAAAACGCTCAGCGATATCCTGTGCCCTTACCACCCTCCTGGATTGAAGCTGTATAAGAATTGCAGTAACCCTGTCAATACGGTTCATGTAGCGAATGTTTACAGCAGTAAATTAAAACAAGCAGGGAGATAAAAAAATATTTGCTTTGGCGGGTGCGGGGTGCCCGTTGATTCTTGCTCATATTGTGGAAATTTATCTACGGGAAAGCCCGGGGCCCGGAAAAATGGTTATTAAATATGTTGGCATTGTATTGTATTAAGAACTATAAATACATCAACATAAACCAAAAATTGAAGATCATGAAACAATCCATTTTAGCACCGGCAAAAAAGTTATGGAATAAGGTAGTTTTTTTGATTGCGTCGCTGTTATTTTCCGTGTACAGCTTTGCACAGGATAAGAAAGTAGATATAAACATCAATACAGAACCGAAAAGCGACAGTAACTTCTTTATGCAGCCATGGGTATGGGTTGTAGGAGGCGCAGTTTTCCTTTTATTACTGGTAGCGCTGCTTCGTAATAACAACAGTTCAAAGGCCTGATCGTATCTTGTCTTTATAAAAAAAGCCCGTTACTACGGGCTTTTTTTATACCCGCAACCAGCACTAAATTGTATCAGTAGTTCTTGTTTTAGTAACCGTTACTTTATCGGTGCGCCCGGTAGTGCTGCTTCCTCTTGTTAAAGCCACGATCAGCAATATCAATACGGCACCTCCTACTATCCATACCCAGGGTTCGGTGTACCAGGTAGTAGAAGTTGTTGTTGTAGAAGTTGAAGTTGCTGTTACCGTACTATCCTGTGCCCATGCTATTGCCTGTGAAAAGGTCAATAAGAACAGCAGGAACGCATTCTTAACAAAGCCCGTCTTAATTAAATGTTTCATCTTAATTTTTTTTGGTTAAAAAAGAGTTCTTAACCATATATCCAACAACTGCGCCAATTGTCGGCAGCAGCAGCCGGCTCAGCAGGAGAATAACAACATTATATTGAAAAATCGGTTACATTTATCCTGCATAGAAGGCAATCATCTTAAAATATATTTTGATGATCTTGTCCAATCCCTGAACAGCCATTCGTCATTAGGGTGTAATTTATTTTATACACCTGTTTGCTGCTCCGCAATACGCTGTGAGCAGCAGGCAACTAAAAATTAAAAAAATGACAGCTAAAGAAAATGCACTCAACTGGTTTGAGATACCTGCAACAGATATCAGCCGGGCAAAAAAATTTTATGAGAACGTGTTCGGCATTGAAATGCACGAGCAGGAAATGATGGGAATGAAAATGGCTTTCTTCCCCGCCGAAGACATGAACGGGAAGGTATCCGGTGGCCTGGTACAGGGGCCAATGCATAAGCCAACCGCAGACGGGTCAAAGATCTACCTCAACGGAAATCCTGATCTTTCCAATGCACTTTCTAAAATTGAAAAGGCAGGAGGCAAGGTACAGATGCCCAAAACAAAGATCAGCGATGAAATAGGTTTCATGGCGGTATTTACAGATCCCGAAGGAAATACCGTAGCATTACACTCCAATAAATAATTTTAAAAAAACGCCGTTATGAAAGAATTTCTTTTAGTATTCAGGATAGATGCTGCCGGGCAGCAGTCCCAGGTATCACCGGAACAAATGCAGGCAAGGATGAAGCTGTGGCAGGACTGGATGGGCAGTATCGCCGCACAAAACAAGCTCGTGAGTTCCGGCAACAGGCTAACACCCGAGGGCAGGGTTGTAAAAGCAAATAATGTAATTACCAACGGGCCTTACGTGGAAATAAAGGAAGCCATCGGCGGCTATATCATCATCAGGGCCGATTCGCTTGATGAAGCAGCGGAGCTCTCGAAAGGCTGCCCTATCTTGAATAGCGGTGGTAATGTAGAAGTACGCACTGTTGTGCCTATGGACTAAGATCATCAAAAAAAGAAAATGCTTCTGTACATTACAGGAGCTTTTTTATTTATGAAAGAACAGGAACTGATACCGCATTTATTCCGGACTGAATACAGTAAGATAGTTGCTGTATTAAGTAAGCTGTTTGGTATTGAATACATGGAAACAGCAGAAGACATCGTTAGCGATACTTTTCTTTTAGCTGCTGAAACATGGGGGTTAAAAGGATTGCCCAAAAACCCAACGGCCTGGCTGTACACTGTTTCTAAAAATAAGGCCATTGACTTTTTGCGGAGAGAAAAACTATTTACAGGAAAAATTATTCCTGCTATAAAGCCGGAATCAATTTCTCCTGAACATGAAATTGATCTTTCAAGCAAGAATATTAATGACAGCCAGTTGCAGATGATGTTTGCTATTTGTCATCCCTGTATACCAACTGAAGCGCAGATCGGCTTATCATTAAATATCCTTTGCGGTTTTGGCGGAGAAGAAATAGCAGACGCTTTTTTAACGAATAAAGAAACCATTTATAAAAGGCTGGCCAGGGCAAAAGAAAAACTCCGGACAGAAAAAGTTGAGATTGAATTACCTGTTCAATCCGAGATCAACAGCAGGCTGGAAACCGTTCTAACCACTTTGTATCTGTTATTTAGCGAAGGTTATTATTCCACTTCGAAAAACACAATATTGCGCAAAGACCTTTGCATAGAAGCCATGCGGCTGAATTTAATGCTCATACAAAATGAACAAACCAATACAGCCCCGGCAAACGCCTTACTTGCGCTGATGTGTTTTCATTCTTCCCGCTTTGAAGCAAGAACAAATCAAAACGGTGATATCATTTTATACGAAGAGCAGGATGAAAGCCTGTGGAATAAAGAATTGATCGAAAAGGGAGAACATTATCTTAATTGTGCCTCAACCGGTACCAGGCTTTCAAAATACCATTTGGAAGCTGCCATTGCATACTGGCATACCAATAAAAAAGACACAAAAGAAAAATGGGAGAACATTTTACAGCTTTACAATAAGTTACTACAGATCGAATACTCGCCTATTGCAGCATTGAACAGAACCTATGCGCTTGCCAAAGCCAACGGAAAAGAAGAAGCCATCATTGAAGCTGAAAAATTAGGGCTTAGTGATGACCATTTATATCATTCCTTATTGGGTAACCTTTATTCCGGTCTTGATAATGCAAAAGCGTTGCAGCATTTTAAGACAGCCTTAGCGCTTGCAAGATCGGGTACGGACAGGTCAGCTATCACTAAAAATATAGACCGTTTAAATTCCTAACTCCTTTCCTCCCAGATCATCCCCAAATGCACGATCGTTTCCGCTGCCATAGCCATATCCTTTGTTCCTATCCATTCCAGTTTGCTGTGAATGTTTTGCATACCCGTAAAGATATTGGGACAGGGCATGCCGATATAACTAAATCGGCTGCCATCGGTACCGCCGCGTATGCTTTCTTTCTTTACGGTTAAGCCGGCCCTTTGTATCGCTTCTTCTGCATAAGCCGCCACCTGGGGGTGCTTATCCAGTACTTCTTTCATGTTGCGGTATTGCTCAATGGCTTTGTACTCCATCGTTGCGCCGGGAAATTTTGCAACGGTTTCTTCCGCGATTTTTTTAAGCCGTTCATGATGGCGCTGCAAACCTGTTGTTGTAAAATCCCTTACGATGAATTGTATGATTGTTTTTTCCGCAATGCCATTTACCGCTGTTGGATGCACAAAGCCTTCCCGCTTCTCTGTTGTTTCCGGGCTCCATTCTTTTTTTGGCAAAGCATCGAGTATGGCTCCCGCTACCTTTAATGCATTAACCAGCTTGTCCTTTGCATAACCGGGATGTGTGATGACACCATTAACTGTTATTGAAGCGCCATCGGCGCTAAAGGTCTCATCTTCCAGGCTACCTGCTTCGCCGCCATCCATGGTATAACCGAATTGTGCGCCCAGTTTTTTCATATCCACCTTTGCCGTACCCTGTCCTACTTCTTCATCGGGTGTAAATAAAATTTTTATGTCGCCGTGCCTGACAGCGGGATTCTGTATAAAAAACAATGCCGCTTCCATGATGGCAGCCACACCGCTTTTATCATCTGCACCCAGTAAGGTTGTTCCGCTGGTAGTAATTACACCGCTGTTCAAATGATTCTTTAAATAAGGCGAATCGCTCATCTTTAAGGCCTGGGTTGTATCATCGGGCAAAACAATATCCTTACCATCATAATAACGGTGAAGAATGGGCTTAACATTCGTGCCGCTGCAATCCGGCGCTGTATCCACGTGTGCACAAAAACAAATGGTGGGAATATTCTTTTTATCGCTGTTGGAGGGAATGGTTGCGTATACATAGCCATATTCATCTGTCGTGGCATTGGTAATACCCATGGCCAGCAATTCCCTCCATAGCATTTTACTGAGGTCCTTTTGCTTTTCTGATGTTGGGTGTGCCGTACCGGTTGGATCACTCTGTGTATCTACCTGCACATAACGCATGAACCGCTCTGCAATGCTATCTGGGCTTACCTGTATCATAATTTCCTTTCTTACAAATCTAAGCTAAGAGCGTAAAAGAGAAAAGGGGAATATTATTATAATCAACCCTCTTTTTCTCTTTTATCCTCTTAGCTATTGCATTTTAAAAACAAAGTCTTTATTTTTCGCAACCTAAATCAATCAAACATGAAAAAGATCATCATTGGTTCCCTGGTTGGAGCCATATTACTTTTTGGATGGCAGTCGCTGTCATGGACGGTAATGGGTGTTCACAACATCGCTCTTAAGTACACGCCTGCACAGGAGGTAATAATGAGTACGCTCAGCAGCAGCCTTACTGAAGAAGGGCAGTATATGATTCCCCGTTTACCTGATGGCGCAAGCCATAAAGAAATGGAGGAAGCCATGAAAAAAAATGAAGGCAAGCCATGGGCAATTGTAACCTACCATAAGGAACAAAAAACCGATATGCTGATGCCGATCCTTATTGGATTCCTGGTGTGTTTTGTTTGTGTATGGATTTGCTGCCGGGTGGTCGTAAGAATGGCATACAAAAATTTTTTCGAGGTTTTTCTTACAACCTTAAGCTTTGGCGCAGTATGCTTTTTGTTTGTGTGGTATATGGGCCATAACTGGATGCATATTCCCTGGGATGTATTAAAGGGAGAGCTTATTGATGACCTTGCGGGATGGGGATTGACGGGGGTCTGGCTGGGATGGTGGTATTCAAGGAAGTAAGAAGTAAATAAAGTATAAAAAGTTGATAAAGTATATATCATTATGACCTTATCAACTTTTTACTTATCTGCTTTATATACTTACAATATCTCCACCAGCTCAATATCAAAGACCAGTTCCTGGCCGGCTAAAAAATGATTGGCGTCAAGTACGATCACTTCATCTTTTACTTCTACCACGATAACAGGAAAAGGTTGTCCCTGCTGGTTGCTTAATGTAAGCGGCATACCTGGTTCCAGTTCCATCTCCGGGGGTACATTTGCTTTCGGAAATTCAATGATCGCATCTTCACTCCTTGGGCCATAAGCATCTTCGGGTGCAATGTTGATGGTTTTCTTTTCACCAAGGTTCATACCGGGCATGGCATCATCAAAACCTTTGATCATTTGCCCGGCGCCTACCGTAAACTCCAGCGGCTCCCTTCCTGCGGAAGAATCAAATTGTTCACCGTTAATTAATTTACCCGTGTAATGTACTTTTACTACATCACCTTCTTTCACCTGTTTCATAAAAATTTTTTTTAGGTTTTTGTTAGCTGATGATTTCTTCATCCGCATTTTTTTTGTTTCGTCCCGTTTATGCGGGACACACGCACCTTTTCGTTCAATCAGCTATAAAAGTGAAGAATAAAAGACAGGTTTCGTTAAAACGGCTGCAAATTACCACATAATTAATTTCAAATGAAAAGTTTTTGTGACATTTGAAGCATGAAAAAAATACCGGCCTTTTTGATCATTATTATCTTTAATTGCTGCACAGTAATTGCTCAAACAACAATTAAGCCAATAAACAATGCCCGGGCCATTACCGGGGCAGACCGTATGGAAGTGTACCTGCCCCTGCTGAAAGGCAAAGCTGTAGCGGTTTTTGCCAACCAGACGAGTATGGTAAAAGGCACACACCTGGTAGATACGCTGATAAAAAGCGGTATTAACGTGGTCAAGATCTTCGGGCCGGAGCACGGCTTTCGTGGAGACGCTGATGCGGGTGAACATGTGGGAGATGCCCGGGACAAAAAAACAGGATTGCCTGTCATAAGCCTTTATGGCGATCATAAAAAACCTACACCTGAAGACTTTATAGGAGTGGATGTGCTGGTATTTGATATACAGGATGTGGGCGTT
>Ga0193708_1000064_pt1 | contig 21358 bp, 17 predicted proteins | sample H3c1metaG_FD_160570 | JGI IMG/M metagenome (GOLD analysis project Ga0193708, IMG submission 160570) | Soil microbial communities from a riparian zone of the East river system, Colorado, United States - H3c1 | ecosystem: Environmental > Terrestrial > Soil > Riparian zone | place: USA: East River...
GCTGGGAAAAATATTTGTATCACTGTCTCATCTTAAAACAATGGCAACGGCCATGGTAATAATTGAAGTATGATTTATGTTCTTTGTTTGCTACATTATAATGAGCTGTCAGTCTGAGCTTGTCGAAGACGGTAAAGAATCCTTATCAGACGTAAACTCCTTCCGCACCCTTCGGCTCGCCTTTGCATAGCTACGGCGGAGCAAGGCAAGCTCAGGTGTGCCCACTGGTTTACCGTATGTCATACCCGATATTGACCCCAGAGAATCATAATAAGTAAGTCTAATCCCATAATTTTGAATTTAAATGGTCATCAACTATGGATGAATCAAATCAACTAATTGAAAAATTTAATTTTATTGTGAATCACATGCCTCATAAAAATAAATATTATCATTTAAAAAGTATGTATAATTTTCTTCAACATTTTAATGAGATTCCAGATAGAGAAAGGAAAGAAAAAGTTTTTAATTCTTTAAATGAATACTTAAATTATATAACTGAAAATGATATCGTTTCTACCAAAGAATGTCGCCACGTTTTTTTTACTTTTATTGAACCAGTAGGATTGATATATAAAAAATGTTGTGGATTTTCTTACATACTTCGACCCCAATCACTGGTTGTTTATCTGATTGCTTTAAATCTCATATTTTTTCTCTTTAAAACTAACCCATATTTTTATATACTAAACATATTAGGCTTCGCTTTTATATACCTAATGTATAAGAGGAGTAAGAGTTCCAGAGTTTATACATTTAATTGGTAGAATTATTATATTAAGAACTTTATAATAACAGGAATAAATTACTTTTATAAACTTATGAACTACTCAACGGACACGGCATTTAAAAGCAAAGCAGAGATAAAAGCCATGCAGGAAAAAAAACTGCAGGAAACGGTTACTTATCTTAATGAGCATTCTCCTTTTTATAAAGAGCTGTTCACCCAGTCGAGGTTCAATGTAAAAGGTATAAAAACCATCGAGGACCTTTCGGTGATCCCCATTACCCTTAAAGAGAACCTGCAACAGCGCAACGACGATTTTTTATGCGTGCCCCGCAATAAGATCATTGAATACAGCTCCACTTCAGGAACATTGGGCAGCCCTGTTACCATTGCGCTTACTGAAAATGATCTCGATCGCCTTACTTACAATGAGTATTCTTCTTTTGTGAGTGCAGGCGGTTCACCCGATGACATATACCAGCTGATGCTTACCATGGACCGGCAGTTCATGGCGGGCATGGCTTATTATTCCGGTATCCGGAAGTTGGGCGCAGGCGTAATAAGGCTTGGCCCGGGTGTGCCTTCATTACAATGGGAAACCATTTTACGGTTGAAGCCAACAGCCATCGTTGCCGTGCCTTCATTCATTCTCAGGCTTATTGAATATGCTTATGAGCACCATATCGATGTGAACAGCACATCAGTTAAAAAAGCCATTTGCATTGGAGAGAATATACGCAACACAGATTTTTCATTAAACACATTGGGCAAGAGAATTACGGATGTATGGCATATTAAATTATTTTCCACCTACGCTTCTACCGAAATGCAAACCGCATTCACAGAATGCAGTGAATGCCGGGGAGGGCATCTTCAGCCGGAATTACTCATTGTGGAATTATTGGATGAAATGAATAAACCCGTAACAGCAGGACAGCCGGGAGAAGTAACCATTACAACCCTGGGTGTGGAAGGCATGCCCCTGCTTCGTTATAAAACAGGAGATATATGTGTGTATGATGACGGCCCCTGTGCCTGCGGCCGCAATACATTAAGGCTATCGCCGATCGTTGGGCGCAAAAAGCAGATGATCAAATTCAAGGGTACTACGCTTTACCCGCCGGCATTGTTTGACATGATGAATGCGATGGAGGACATTAAGGATTATGTAGCGGAAGTGTACAGCAATGAAATTGGTATGGACCAGGTAACCCTGCACCTTTTACCGGTGAACAATGATAAGGAGACAGACCGCAAGATAAGGGCCTACCTGCAGGCCAAGCTAAGGGTGAGCCCCCGCATACAATATGTTACTGTGGAACAGATACAGAAGATACAGTTCCCCGAATCAGGAAGGAAGGCAGTGAAGTTTATTGACAGGAGGAATTAGATTTTGAACCACATAGGAACATAGGGAGCATAGCTTCCCAATAAAAAACGTCATTGCGGGGAGGACGACGAAGCAATCTCCTGGTTAAAAGATTGCTTCACTGCGTTCGCAATGACGTTAAAAAATTATTGTGGCTGTAACCAACCAGTTTTACATCTTTATTTGCTCCTTCCTCTTTATCGAGTCTTAAAGTAACGTACACGTTATTCTTCTTATCATAATCAGCAACTGCGTACATAAGGAGATTATGCTCTTTTACATTTGCTGATTTGCCAAGAGTGTATTCTCTTTTTGGAAAGACATCATTCCCTGTTAGCTCATACATAAAAGCATCGCACTCACTTATGGCCTGCACTTCAACAAACTTGTCCTTGTTAACTTCATTATTTCTTTCTGTGTCATTGAACAAAACATAATTTTTATTGACACCATTCAAATAGGCAAAGGATTTATATTGGTTACCCATGTAAAGGAACTGCGCTGTCCTTTCTTTTCTTGAATGATAAAACGGTACCAATCTCTCTAACAGGGCCCAGTGTTCTTTTGGGACCAGGTAATTTGAAGCAATAGTTCCATTCTTATCGTAGGTGGCTACTACTACTTTGCCTAGTTTGGTGTCTGTGCGTCCGCCAAATTTCCCACCTTCAGTCTGAACCTGTATTTCTTCATATAAAATTGAGAAACTACCATCATCATTGATAAACAGGTTTTGTGGCATTCCCGAATAGCCACTTTTTTTACTAAACCTCTCTTTGTATGCAATATTTACTTTTTCCCCAGACCCAACATCACTTATCATCTGCATCTTTTTTGTAACCGGGTCTATAATTGTTGAATAAATTGAATATTCGGTAAAATTTTCTCTTGCCACAGTCAATAAGATAATTTTTTTTGTGACGGGATTATACCTGGAAAGCCCTCCTGTAATCGGGAGGTCTTCGGGAAAATTTACATTGGAATAACTGACCGAGCCTTTTTCTATAGTTGCCATTAACACGTTTCCTTTCTTTTTAAAGAAATATTTTTCTTTAGTCGCAAACAGGAAAGCATATACCTTCTCTGAATTGATAACAGTCATATTTATATAAAGAAAGAAGCTGCGATCCGCGTCAGGGGAAATGCAGAACACCCTGCTGATCTCCCGGTGATCATTCCCATAATGAACAACCTCGATTCGCTTTTCCCTCTCGTTTTCCTTCACATGGTAAAAGGCGATTGCATAATTGTCGCTGTATGGATCTTTACTTACGGAAAAAAACCTGGTCTCACCGCTCAATACATAAGAACCACCACCCTTTTTCAGCGTACATATTGTTTTCTCTTCCTTTAGTTTACCTGTGTTTGCATCAATGGTTATCCTGTATAGAACCGGGGCAAGTTCCTCAGCATCGCTGAGGAACAAAACGATGTCATTATTTATTTCGAAAATACTTTCTACCTCGTGAAATTCGGTGATCCTGGATGAAAGAGTAATGTGGGTAACGACTTTTTGAGCATGGCTGGCATCATATATCCGGATATCGATCCCGGTCTTATAATAAATAGACAAGTAAAATACAGATCCGTTCTTCATTTGCAGGATCTTTGCATAGCCTTCTTCAGGCTCAGTGAATTTTGGCCCTTCTGCAATTTGTTTGAACTGCGCTTCAGAGAATAAACAGAAATTAAAAAATAAACTAAAAATCAATAAAGCCTTTTTCATCAAGGATTTTGTTTTAAAATTGCCTTCTCACCCTGAAATTGCATGTAACTGTATGCGGGTTGTTCGGTGGACTGAAATCGTAGATGGTTCCCGAAAAGTTACCACTTATGAATTGGCCTATATTTCCGTATTCGGCAATATTCACCCGGATAGGGATTGTGGGCATGAGTGGCATACCGATAATACCATCCCAAAAATGATACAGGTCCTGGGTACTTCCCGCACTGATATTTTGATCATTAAATCTGAACCATAGCGTGTTAGTAACACCGGTTGCTTCAATATAAATAGAGTTCGGGTAGATTGGATCCGGTACATGTACAAGAGTAACACCCCAGCTCGGTACACCAGGAATAACTGAAAAAGCTGTCCCGTCAACAGTAAAGTTGACATACTCCTGGTTGGAATTGGTGCAGGCTGTGATATTTCCAACATTGTTGATGCCACTGTTCAACGCTAAAGAGCCAATCAAACCCTCCTGCCCTGTTGCGTTATCCCCTCCTATAATGGTTACATTCATGTTTCCGCAGAAAGTAGTATTAAAATTGAAACTGCCTGAAGCGGATACGGGGTACCTGGTAAAGCTGGTTCCTTTTTGCAGCATAACATAGCCATTGGTTACAGGCTGATTAGTGCAATTTGTCAACGAACCCGTAATTGTAGCAATATTGGTGATCGCAACAGAAATATTACCCAATGCAATACCGGTATTGCCCGTGCTGATGGATTGTGATGTCAATACCTGCGATGAACAAACCGGGTCGATCACTTTTACTATAAGCTGGGAATTGCCCGGTGCCATCCCGCCTGTATATCCGTTTACATCAGTGGCACCCATACAACCGGTAAACTGGCCATTACTATAATAGATGCCAACTTCTGCGTTGGTTACCGGTTTGCCGGCAGCATCCAGGATCGTACAATCGAATTGTACTGCTACAGGTAGCGGATAGGCGCAGTTCCAATAAGAAAAATGGCTTACTTCACCAACATACTTGTTACCGGTCTTTACCGCACTGCCCTGCTCTTTCCATAAACCATTGGTCTCATCGAAATACCATAAAGGAATCGAAGGATTTGCATCTGTAGAAAGAGATGCTGGTATTGTAAGACCAAGGGTTGCTTTTTTGCCTGCAGCAATTTGTAATAATTCTCCTGCAGAGCCGGTTAATTCCACGGCAGCCATTCCAAATGTTTTCAACAGTTTCATAGCGCCATCTTTGTCTATACCTCTAAGATCACCCGGCATTAATTTATTCAGATCGGCAGATTCAGGATTTATCCAAAAAGCTGCAACATTAACGGTTCCGGTATATGCTGTGTTAGTAGCTGCATTTACAACCCCCGCTGCCGGCAATGTAACCGTTAAACCGCTGACCATTGTAACTGTTCCGCCGGCAGAAGCATTTATACTGCCGGCATTGGTCCTGGGTATTAATTTTATCCTGAAAAATGCTGATTTGCCTGCGGAGGCGATATATGTTTTAATGCCCTTAAAATATCCTGGTTTGCCGGCGGTAACGAATGCGGCGTTTTTTGTTACCTGTACATTCTTGGCTTCAAAATAGCCATATTTGTCAGTTGTGGTAGAATAGCTTCCGAATTGTATCACTGCATTTTGTACAGCAACATCATTTTCATCAGTTACAAAGCCCGATACGGAAGAACTTATTTTTGTAGACAGATCATATTGAGGGCCGGGGCCAGGACCGGGGCCTGTGGCCCCATCTATACTCACTTCTTTTTGGCAGGAGAAAATTAATAATGATATGCCTGCCAAAAATGGTATTGCATAGCGTGCTTTTCTGATCAGGGGAAGGAACATGGATTAAGCATTTAGTTGTGAATAACTTAAAACGGTTAATTATTTTAATTATTATGGTTAAGCAAATTAATAACCAGCTCATATGCCTGTAATTATGCGGGGCAAAGAAGTTATAGCACAAAAAATCCCGGCTGGGGGATCTTTTTATTTAAGTAGTACCGGGATACCTACCGCAATGACATTACGAAAAACCTTACTGTTTTACAAATTGTTTCTGCTCATTAATGCTTTCTCCTTTCAACTCCAGGTAATAAATACCTTTTGCCAAAGTTTCCAGGTCAAAAGAAAAAGAAGTGCTGCCTGCTGATAAATTCCACTGCTGCTGTTTTAATATCCTTCCTGCATTATCAATGACCCTGGCCTGTACCTGTTCTTTTTTATTGATCGTTATGGTAATATTAGCTTCACTAATAACAGGATTGGGATAAAATAAAACAAAAGACTTAGTGTTATCCGGCGTTAAAACAATAATGCCTGAATAACTAAACCTGCCACTGATGTCTTTTTGTTTCAAGCGATAATAAATTAGCGGCGCACCCAACGAAGCAATATTATTATCTGTATAATTATAGTTATTGATGCCTGTTGTATTGAGAGCAACTGCATTCCCTATCGCGGAATAATTTCTTCCGTCAGTGCTTCTTTCAATATCAAAGGACTGAACGTTCATTTCATTGGTTGTCTTCCATGTAAGTAAAGCGTTGTTGTTGCTGAGGCGGCCGTTGAATTCTAAAAGCGTCAATGGTAATGCTGTTGTTTTTGTTTGCACAACAAAACCACTGAAGCCGGTTACGTTAAAACTAACTTCCCAGCGGCTAAGGCTGTTCTTCCATACAATGTCAGCATCAGCAGGATCGATCAGTTCTACTGTTCCCGGATAAGTGCCCGGCAAGCCGGAACCATTATTACTTTCTCCGCCATATTTCCCAACGCGGAGATTTGATATACCCGTTGCATCAGCAGGGCCGGTTGGCAGATCTAAAACACTATTGGCATGATCATTAAAATCTGTGAACTCCTGTTGTGTAAAATAAAGTGTAACGCGGCCGGTGGCTGTAGAAGCATTGGCAGCAGGGGTGATCTCATAATGCCTTGCAACGAATGGATCTCCACCATGCGTAGGAACGGAAGACTCGATCCAAACCTTTGCAGTTACCGGTCCGCTCACGGGGCTTGCCCCTGTAGCTGCTAAAGTACCAATGATCCTGCAGGCTGTATTGGCAATAAGCGGAACAGGATTGGTACCATATATTGATACCGTGTTTTCATCCAGCGAGTTTGCGATCAGCAAAGCGGTTGGATCAAAAATGCTGACAATATTGTCGGCAGTACGTCCAACGATCATATAGTTGTACGTATAATTGTAAGCAACATTAATAAACGAATTTCCATTTGATGCCGTTCCTAAAACACTGTTACAGGTGCTCACTGTTCCGGTAAGACCGGTAGAACCGTTTCCAAAAGTTACGGCAACTGAATTGGTGGCGGCGCCATTATCATAGTTTGGACTTCGCACTATATAATGCCCGTTGTTAAGGGCAGTGGTGCCGGGTATATTACCTATATCGCTTCCGGAACTTATCCTGTCATCAGGTAAAGTTCCGGTGAAAGAATTAGTATTATTTACTGCGCCGGATAAGCCGGTCGCTCCATTACACCAGGTTAATGCGCCTGCATTTGTAGCAGCGCCGTTATCCCAAAACGGGCTCGACACAACATAATTGCCGTTTGCAAGCGCTCTAAGTCCACTGTTGCTGATGGCAAGTGAGAACATAAAAGAACCTGAGCCTATTTTATCTTCTGCAGAAGTTCCAACCAAAGAATTGCCAATATTTACTGCACCGGTAATTCCTGTTGTACCATTCCCCCAGGTAACTGCTCCTGCATTTGCAACCGCTCCATTATCCCATGCGGCAGTTCCGGAAACATAATTACCATTGCTAAGCGCAATGATGCCGTATGAACCTATACTGTCACCCATATTGGTTCCTACCAGTGAATTACCACTGCTGATCGTACCTGTTATTCCTGTTGCGCCATTAGCCCATGTAACGGCACCAACATTTGTAACAGCGCCATTATCCCAATTGGGCGTAGATACCACATAGTTGCCATTTGTCAGCGCAACCACATTGCGGAAGCCAACGCTGTCGAAATTATTATTACCAACAAGAGAATTCCCGTTGTTCACTGTACCGGTAATTCCTGTTGTACCATCACCCCATGTAACAGCCCCGGCATTAATGATACCGGCATTGTCCCAAAACACATTCCGCACTACATAATTACCATTGGAAAGCGGAACTACTCCGTAACCGACGTTATCATTAACACTGCTTCCCACCAATGCATTACTGCTATTTATAAGGCCAGTCTTACCGGTAGTACCATTACACCAGGCTACAGCGCCTGCGTCCGTGATGCCGGCATTATCCCAGTTCCGTGCAAGTAAAACATAGTTACCATTTGTGAGGGATATTATTACGGCACCATCGGTGAAATCATTCGTTGTACTTCCCATCAATGCATTAGCGGTACTTACTGTCCCGGTTGTAACGGTAGTTCCGTTACCCCAGATAACAGCCCCAGCATCAACTACTGCGCCGTTATCGCAAAGGGGAGCAATTATTACATAATTTCCGTTACTAAGTGCTACAATACCATTCATTCCCACCTGGTCACCGGCTTGCGCACCCACAATAGAATTGGCTGTGCTAACTGTCCCGGTCCTTCCCGTTGCCCCGTTGCACCAGGTGACTGATCCTACATCAGGCGTTGCTCCATTATCCCAATAAGGACTACACACTACATAATTACCATTGCTAAGTGCTACAGCACCTCCAACATAATGATCGGTACTACTCCCGGTAAGTGCGATCCCGCTGTTTATGGTTCCTGTTCTCCCGATACTCCCGTCACACCATACCACAGCTCCAACCCCTCCGTTCCATGAGGCATCGCCCACAACATAATTACCGTTGGTCAGAACAGTAACCCCACCAAATCCTAAAGACTCTGCGAACTGGGTACCTACAAGAGAGATGGAAGCACCTATAACTCCCGATTTGCCTGTTGTTCCACTGCACCAGGTAATTGCACCTGCCTGTGTCAGTGCTCCATTGCTCCAGTAGGGCGTGCTGATAACATAATTACCATTCGCCAGGATATCTGTTCTTGCACCGGGAACATCGTTGGTCTGGCTACCAATGATCGAATTAGCGCTGCTTACAACTCCGGATAAACCTGTTACTCCATTTACCCAGGTTATGGCACCTGCATTGAAAACTGCTCCATTATGCCAACTCCAGCTGTGTACAATGAAATTAGAACCGGGAAGCGCAATTATACCGCTGCCACCAACCCTGTCATCAGTCGCACTGCCTTTTAATGTACTTATCAGTGCATGAGTACTGCCGTTATAAAGATAAACCGCCCCTACATTGGCTATTGCTCCTTCATCATAAAACGGGTCGCTCACTATATAATTTCCATTTGGCAAAACGGTTACTGTACCAAAGCGTTCACTCCCGGCGGGACCGGTAATGTCAAGAGTTTGTGCTGCTGTAGTATTAATAACTGCAGAAATTATTAAAAGCGATAGAATTTTTTGTAGATATTTATTCATTGGGTGGTATTTAAGACTTGTTCCTGGATTACTACGGAATTATATTTTGCTGTAATGAACCGGGAAGCCCATTATCATCACCATACTAAATTAGCATAAAATATGAAATTTTTAGTGAGAAGAGGAATTAAAAACGTCATTGCGGGGAGGCACGACGAAGCAATCTTCTAATTAAAAGATCGCTTCACTTCGTTCGCAATGACGCTTTAAAATTAGTTTACAGTTATCAGCAAAGGCTGGAACCGGTTCTTCTTCACTCTTGCCCTGCCGATGAATTGGTTGCCGTTGATCCTTGTGAATTTTGCCGGGAAAACCATTACATCTTCTTCCCGGGTATCAAAAACTATTTCCTTGTTGGTGATCACACCGGCCTTGTCCAGTTTTGAAACCACTACCTGGCCGCCCGCACCATCAATATGGTATTTGGGAACTTCGTCTTCCTGTATATTTATATTCCTTTTATTGTCGAGATACAGGAAATAATACCCTGAGGCGTCCGCTACCAGCTTAAAGCCCATCGTACCCGGCAAATTGTAGTAAATATAAGAGCGGGAAATGGAACCATAAGTGGTGGTAGAATACATTTGTTTCTTGGGGATCTTTCTCAGCCATTCGAATTTACCGGCCGCACTCACTCTTCCTACAATGATATCTTCGTAGTAGTAGGTGGTTGTGGTCCTGCTGTTCATCGTACGGTGGTCGAGGGTTTCGGTCACCTGCTTCAGGTATTCTTCCATTACCATCAATACAGCGCCATCAGCTTCAACAACAATATCCCTTACTAAAATGTTGGGTGCTTCGTAATCGTCTTTTCGCTCCATTCTTCGCCTTGTTCTTGCTGATTCATATTTCTCCAGGTCGGCAAGCGGGAATTCATAATAGCCGTTCCTGTACCTGACCACTTTATTATTCTGGTCAAGAGCCGCCAGGAATATTCCATCTGTTCCAACTCCTTTTGACTTTTTGCTGTAGGTGCTGGCGATGATCATTTCATGCCCGGAATTCTCGATCAGGGAAGTTGCCCTAATGAAATAATCATCCAGTGTGATCGCTGCAGAGATGATCTTTTTGCTGCCTTTTACAAATTTCAATACTTCAAAATGATAAGCAGGCTTACCTGTCTCTTTGTCTTTTTCTTTTCTTTTTTCTGAGTCATATACTTTAGCAAGCATATAAGCATTACCATTTCCATCGATAGAGAAATCGGAGTTATCCATGACCGCTTCTGTATATGGCATGGTGAACTCGCCTCCCCAGAGTTTATTCATTTTCTCATCAAATACCTGCAGGCCGATCTTATCGTAATTCTTTTTGTCGTTCCTTTCTTCGGGCCAGAGGCGATAACTCACCAGCAGTTTTTTATGCTCAAAGTCATAATTGACCCTGTATTTGCCGGTCGTTTTTGCCTGGAACACAGATTGATCAAAGCCTTCGCCGGCAAGCCGGGTGGTTTCAAACATTTTGTTATTGCCGGAGGTTAGTTTACCAGTAACGATATCAAGCTTATCGTAATAAATTGTTTCAGTTTTAGATTCCTTATCCCAGTCACTGTGCATCCAGAAATAATCAGTGCCGTTAAAATCGGTAACCCCTTCGCTGTTTAAATTCCTTGTTGCTTCCGGAAGTTCAATTCTCTTTTCTGTTGTCTGGGTCAGTGTTTTCGGGTCGAACCCCGAGATATTAAGCTCGTCTTTTTTTAAGGAGAGATTTACGATACCATCCTTGTCATTACCAAAAAAAGAAAGGTCCTCTGATTTCCTTGGCAGCTCATATTCTGATCCAAGCCTGAACGAGAATTTTTTGCTTTGCCCGTGAGCAACCGTGGTCATTAATGAAATTAAAACCAGCAATGAATATTTCATAATAGTTTTTTGATGCTGCGATCGCAGCGGTGTATTGGAATAAGAATAAGCTGTTCTATACCGGCTATTTGGTATTTGATTTTATGAATTTGCCGATCTTTTGCCCGCTCAAATAATAAGCATCGGCAATTCTTGATCCTGCATCAAAAGCAGCGCCCCGCCATATATTTTCAGCCGGCCTTTCAATATTCAGCGTGGCTAATTTCTTTGCCCTGTTAGCGGTTTCAACAATAGTAACTGTTCCGTCAATGCCGGCATTTTTTTTGGCGAGCCCGGCGCTGTAACCCGGCTCTAAGGCTTTTGTATTGAAAATAATCGTGTATTTGGCATCTGCGGTTACCGTCATTTTACTTAAGTTGGTAAAGCCGAGGATGAATTTTGGCTCGTACTTTTCCTTTTTGTCCAGCTCCCATTTGGCTGCCCATATTTCCCCGCTTCCTCTTTCTTTATCGTTTAATTCTGTTCTCTTCCTTTTTATATAAACAGCTTCTTTACCATCATTTCCTACGGTCATCTTATCATAGCTGAACTCAATATTGATCGTCGTCTCACTTTGTAAAACAGACAGGTCGCCTTTGGACAGGTTAACTTCCTGTGCGAAAGAAACGATACCCACGCATAAGAGGACTGCAAAAGGCAGCAATGTTCTTATTATTTTCATGCGGTAATTTTTTTACAAAAATAAGGCTTCCGGTAAAGAAAGTAATGACGGGAAAATTTATTGGGGCAATAGATCAAACAAAAAGATCCCGAAGTCGGGATCTTTTTGTTTGAATGTTATAACTTTTCTTAATTAGTTTAGTTTTATAAAATCCATTGTCAGCTGCTTCTTCTTTTTAAAATAATTCATTTGAAGAACATAGCCAGCCTTTGCAGGATACAGGCGTGTCAAAGTTGCCTTTTCATTTTTAATAGCAATTTTATCGCTGGTTATCTTGCCATCTTTATACTTTATCTGTCCAAAATTGTGCGTTTTCTTATCATCGTCTTCTAATTTTTCATAATCAAGATAGCTGAATGTAAGCTCTGAGTTGTCTTCGTTTTTAAGTGTGTACATATAATCCATCCAGCCCCAGATACTGGCTGCGCCTGCCAGCATATAAGGGGGAAAGAAACCCGAATATGACGGGAAAGTTGGTGTAAAGCCTTTTGCTTTTGGTATTTCTTTTGCCTGGATCACTTTGCCCGCCATGTCATACTCAATAAGGATCATGTTTTCCAGTTCCAGCTTTACGAATCCGCCGCCGCCGCCCATCATTGATAATGCTGCTCCGCCGCCACTTGTTTTCTTCCTGAATTTCTCGCCTATCAATACATTGGTATTATTTTTTGACCTTTCTATAGTATGTACAAAGAAAAAATAGCCACCGTCGAATTTCCCTTTTTCGTCCATCGGGAAATATTTACCCAGGCTTTGCTCAAAGGTTTGGAAATTTGTTTTAAGTATTTTTCCCTTTTTGTCCATTTCTATAAATGCCAGTCCGTCCGGTGAAGAAACAGAGATATTGCTGGTTGAATAATTCAAGCCAACCAAGGAGATCTTATCAGCGTCGAATGTTACATTGATAGGTACGATATGTTTTTCCTGGATCAGTGCGGAAACCTCAAATATCCTGGCGCCATTGGTAATGCTACTTGCCTGTATCACATTATCTGTAGAAGAATTGAAGTTACCCTTATTTACTTTTGTGATAAAGGTCAGCAGCATTTCTTCGTTGCCTCCCAGGAACTCCGGGATCATTATTTTGTATTTACCATCGGGCTCATAAGATTGAGACCATTGTTTTTTGGTGGAGCCATTTACATAGGTTGTAATAAACCCGTCATTTTCTTCATTAAATGTATAATTTACAAAACCATTGCCGGGCAATATGTTCAGCTCAGGATTTTCGTATTGCTTATACATTTTATACTTCATGGAGTTTTGCCCGTAATTTATTTCTGTTTCCCTGGAAAGCACTTCCTTGGCTTCCTGGTCATATACTTTCAATTCAAAGGCCTTGGCTTTTGGATCATAAAATTTAAAACAAAAATTATTGCCGTCGAAACCACTGCTTATCAGTTCCCAGGTTTTAGGGCCCTCGATCTCTTTTGTACCCAGTTGGTTTAAATTCTCATCCATTAAATTCAATTTGAATAGCAAAGTGCTCCTGCTTGCTTTATCATACTCATAGAAACTGAAATAGCCTTTTACTTCATTATTCTTTTTAATAACACCTACGTTCCTTACGGTAACGCTTTTTACTTCATCAAAAACCTTGGAGCCCGATTGCGCAAGGCCCTGTAATGTGAAAAAAGTAAGGAAAACAATTGCAAATTTCTGTTTCATAGTTTAATATTTGTTTAGTTCTTGTAAATTTTTGTTTAGATCATTATTGAGGGTAATATAATTTTTATTCTTTTCATAATAACTGAGCGTTATGGCTTTCATTTTTTGCAGGTCCAAAGCGTCTAACAGCTTTAATAATTTGGCGTATTCGTCATTAACATCCTCAGTCGCGTAGGGCTTATCAATAAAGGGAGCAAGGGAATGCGCTTTCTGTTTTAAGCAAAAATCAAGAAGCACTTCCAAGATCTCCTGTTTGATGAATTTATCTTGCGGGAACCGGGCGTCATTTTGAATAAGCTGGTAAAGGTAATAGCTAAGCCTTTCTTTGTCTTTTGCGTATTTTGCTTCTGCATAAGCAGACTGCTCCTTAATAACGGCCAGGCGGGTATTTGTTGATAATATAAAATCCGGCCCGGGCTTTGGGTTTTTATTAAAGAAATTCTCGGCGTATATTTTTCTCAGTGCACAATCCGGGTGTGTTTTGAGGGTATCTTTTATTTCTTTTTTTATATCCGTACCAAAACTCATTTTCTTCCGGGTAATGAACCAGTTCTCATCTGCAGCAATATTTTCCTTTTGGCAAAAGCCACGAATAGAGCTTTTTGTAGCAAGGGTATCGGCCGAATTTAACAGGTCAAACAAATGCGGGATCGCAGCGCTGCCATAATTTGTTTTGCTTATTAACAGCATGCCGAGTGAATCAGCGGCAAGTTCCTGTACGCGGTTATGCCTGCGGCGATTGAAAAGATCAGATACAAAAAGATCTTCCAGCTGCTTTTTCGTATTATATTTTTCTTTTTTGATCTCTTTAACCTGTGCGAGGAATTCAGGGGAATTAAATTTTTCTATTCGCTTAATGATCGAGCTATTAGCATGGTCTAATAAATAATGTGCCAGCTCATGACAAAAAACCATGGCCACCTGGCTTTCCGTTTCCGCAATTTTCAATAATCCTAAATTGCAAATAACCGTCCCGTCTTCGTAGGTGTATGCATTCACTGCAGAAGAACGACTGACAAAGAAATGAAAATCGTTTTTATCCAGGTTATTCTTTTCAAGGATATGGTAGAAGATAGAGCCCAGGTATTTTGTTATTTCCGATTCAAATAAAAAATTATCCTCTTTTAGCTCCGTAAGGAGCCCGGTATTTTTTTCGGTAATGATCTCATTGTATTCCTTTCTTAATTTTTTATCCAGCTTTTCCGCATTTCTGCTGGCTATACCTGCCAGGAAATTTTTATAATCATCCAGTTTACTATAAGCTGTTGAATTGTTTGTAAAGCCGGTTTTTACAGTCTCATCACTTTTTTGTGCGAGGCTACAGGTGGGGAGACATAAATGAAACAGCAATGCTATAATAAAAAAAAGCTTCATATAAAATTTGCGGCGAAAGATAAGATTTTAATAATTGACCAAAAATTCGCTTGTGAAAATGAATCACTAAATGCCGTACCCTAACGTATTTCCATTGTACTTTATTACAGGTGTCAAAAATATTATATTCCGGCTTAATAAATGGCCTCACAAAAAGGCCTTTTATTGGTATAAGTTTCGGGAGAAACACCACTGGTTTTACCTTGTAAAAAATACCCTAAAGCCGCAATTTTGATATATGATATATTTATATCTTCAGCCCCGGAAGGGCCAAAAGGGCAAAATTTGGAATCTTTAATATAATTTTACCTGTTTAGTCACCTGATATTACTCGTAGTAAAAAAATCGGATATGGTACATGTTGGAGATAGGGCACTTTCCTTAGATAGTTTCTCAGATATCCTGTTCAAGGAAAAGGCCGTTGTTTTAGATGAGCAGACCGTTGAAAAAGTGGATGTTAACTTCCGGTTTTTACAAAAATTCTCTTCCAATAAACTGATCTATGGCATCAATACCGGTTTCGGCCCGATGGCGCAGTACAAGGTGAGTGAAGAGAATATGCTGCAGCTCCAGTATAACCTGATCAGGAGCCATAGCTCAGGAGGTGGAAACCTGATGTCGCCGATCATGGTGAAGGCCGTGATGCTGGCCCGGCTGAACAGCCTTATGCAGGGTTATTCGGGGGTGCATACCCAAACGGTTGAATTACTTAAGGAACTCATCAATAAAAATATAACGCCCTGCATTTTTGAGCACGGCGGGGTTGGCGCCAGTGGCGACCTGGTTCAGCTGGCACATCTTGCACTGGTTTTAATTGGCGAAGGAGAAGTGGTCCATGAAGGAGAGGTTCGTCCCACAGCAGAGATATTTAAAAAATTCAAGATAAAGCCACTCGATATCCAGATACGTGAAGGGCTGGCCATTTTAAATGGCACTTCGGCCATGACGGGCATCGGGATGGTGAACATAATACAGGCGCAAAAATTACTGGAATGGTCCGTAATGTTATCGGCAATGATCAACGAGATCGTTGAGGCATTTGACGATCACTATTCTTATGAACTGAACATTGTTAAAAAGCACAGGGGACAAAACAGGGTTGCTGCACAGCTCCGTGATATTTTAAAGGATAGCAAGATGATCCGCAACCGCTCGGAGCATTTATACAACCCCGAAAAGCTTGACCAGGAAGTTTTCCAGGATAAGGTACAGGAATATTATTCCTTACGCTGCGTTACGCAGGTACTGGGCCCTATTTACGATACCATTTGCCATGCAGAAAGAGTTGTGGTGGATGAATTGAATTCGGTAAATGATAACCCGGTGATCGATCATGAGAACCAGAATATTTTTCATGGCGGAAATTTTCATGGCGATTATGTTGCACAGGAAATGGATAAATTGAAAATAGCCATCACTAAATTATCCATGCTTTCAGAAAGGCAGTTGAATTACCTGCTGAATGAAAAGCTTAACCAGAAATTCCCGCCATTTGTGAACCTGGGTGTTCTTGGTTTCAACTTTGGTATGCAGGGCATGCAGTTCACCGCGACATCTACGGTGGCAGAAAATCAAACGCTGTCTTTTCCAATGTATGTGCACAGCATACCCAATAATAACGATAACCAGGATATTGTGAGTATGGGCTGCAACGCTGCGTTAATGACAAAAAAGGTAATTGATAATTCTTTTGAAGTGCTGGCCATACAGATGATGACGGTGCTGCAGGCCATTGATTATTTGGAATGCACACCCAGGCTATCATCTGAAACGCTGCGGATCTATACAGAGATCAGGAAGATATTTCCAAAATTCATCGAGGACAAGCCTAAATATAAAGACCTGGAAAAGATCAGGAAATATTTTGAAAAATCAGACCCCGTTATTTCTTTCAAATTGGGAATTGTTCCGGCACAGGTTGCTTCATAAGAAAAATTAAAAACCGGGAATAATATAAATGAAATTCGCACTAGTTACAGGAGGGTCGAGGGGAATTGGCAGGGCCATTTGCATTAAGATGGCAGAGATGGGATATAATGTACTTATAAATTATAAGTCAAATGAAGATGAAGCCAACCAAACACTTTCATTGATAAAACAAAAAGGCGTTGAAGGAGAGATCCTGCAGTTTGATGTTTCAAACAGGGAACAGGTGAAGGCAAACCTGGGAGGCTGGATGGAAAAGAATGAAGAAAAAATTATCGAGGTATTGGTAAACAATGCCGGCATAAGAGAAGATGGCTTAATGATGTGGATGAAGGATGAGCAATGGGACAGCGTTATTGATACAAGCCTTGGCGGATTTTTTTCTGTAACGAGGCTGGTAGTAAACAGCATGCTGATGAAAAAGTACGGGAGGATCATCAATATTGTTTCTCTTTCGGGCCTTAAAGGTTTACCGGGACAGACCAATTATTCCGCCGCAAAGGCAGGCGTCATCGGGGCAACAAAAGCACTGGCACAGGAAATAGGAAGAAAAGGCATCACGGTAAATGCAGTAGCTCCTGGCTTTATTAAAACAGATATGACAGAAGGCTTAAATGAAAATGAATTGAAGAATCTTATTCCGCTGAAGCGGTTTGGAACCCCGGAAGAAGTGGCGCATGCGGTCGGATTTTTAGCGTCTCCCGAAGCGGCATATATTACTGCAGAAGTGATATCGGTGAATGGAGGGTTGTATTCTTAATTAGAAAACGAAATGTCAGCCTGAGCCTGTCGAAGGCGGTGTTAACGGTAAACATCCCGGCTTCGACGCCCTTCGACAGGCTCAGGATGGCAGCATATAAAAAATGAACAGAGTTGTTATCACAGGTATGGGCATTTATTCCTGCATAGGAAAGAACCTTGATGAGGTGAGGGACTCTTTATATAAAGGAAGGTCCGGCATCATCATGGATCCCGTGCGCAAGGAATACGGGTACAGGTCGGGGCTTACAGGATTTGTTGAGAAGCCTGACCTTAAGGGTGTGTTAGATCGGAGAGCCCGTATCATGCTGCCCGAACAGGGTGAGTATGCATACCTGGCAACAATAGAGGCTTTACAAAATGCAGGGATCGATGCGGATCATATCGCAGCAAATGAAATAGGTATCTTATATGGCAATGACAGCTCCGGCAAAGCTGTTATTGAAGCAAACGATATTATCAGGGATAAAAAAGATACGATGCTGGTTGGTTCGGGAGCGGTTTTTCAAACTATGAACTCTACCGTAACCATGAACCTGGCCACCATCTTTAAATTAAGGGGCGTAAATTTTACAATAAGTGCCGCCTGTGCCAGCGGCTCACATTCCATAGGGCTGGGCTATCATTTCATAAAAACAGGGTTACAGGATTGCATTGTTTGCGGGGGAGCGCAGGAGATCAACCATTTGTCAATGGGAACTTTTGATGCTTTGTCTGCCTTCTCTGTTCACGAATCAACTCCAACAAAAGCTTCCCGCCCGTTTGACCGGGACCGCGACGGCCTTATCCCCAGCGGTGGCGCTGCTACGGTTATTCTGGAAAGCCTTGAATCGGCCCAAAGAAGAGGCGCACCCATTTTAGGAGAAGTAATAGGTTATGGTTTTTCATCAAATGGCGGGCATATCTCAAACCCAACGGTTGACGGGCCGGTACGATCCCTGCATATGGCAATGAAAGAGGCCGGTTTACAGGCAAATGAAATTGATTATATAAATGCACACGCTACCTCAACGCCTGCGGGTGATGCCAGTGAAGCGAGGGCGATTAACGAGGTTTTTGGTGAACATAAGCCGCTGGTAAGTTCAACAAAATCAATGACTGGTCATGAGTGCTGGATGGCCGGGGCAAGCGAGATCATATATTCTATGCTAATGATGCAAAACTCCTTTGTGGCGCCCAATATAAATTTTGAGAACCCGGATGAAGATTCTGCCAAATTGAATATCGCAAAAAGTACCATTGAAAAAGATATAGTTGTATTTTTGTCCAACTCTTTTGGGTTTGGAGGAACAAACTCATCCCTGATCATCAGAAAATTGATTTAAAAACTGGCTATGACGAATAATGAAATTATTGAGAAAATACACAATTTCCTGACCGAGGAATTTGAAGTGGAAGCGGAAAAACTTATTCCGGAGGCTAACTTAAAAGAAACCCTTGGCCTGGACAGTCTCGATTATATTGACCTGGTTGTGGTCATCGAGAGCAATTTCGCATTCAAGGTTAAGCCGGAAGACTTCCTTAACATCACCACACTGCAGGATTTTTGCGATTATGTAGTATCCCGGGTAAATTCAAAAGAACTGGTATAATGTCTTTATGGCAAGGCAAGTCCAAAGGCACCCCGCTGGGGTACCGCATCTTTGTATGGGTATTAAAAAATTTTGGTGTTTTGCCGGCCTACTTCCTGCTCAGGTTCGTTGTATTGTATTTCTTCCTGTTCTCCTTTAAATCTTCGAAGCAAATTTTTAACTTATACAGTCGCAGGCTTGGGTATGGTACACGCTCATCTATCAGCAAGCTTTATAAGAATTATTATCTTTTAGGACAGAGTATCATTGACAAAGTGGTGGTCATGTCGGGCATCAAAAATAAATTCAGCTTTGATTTCGACGGTGAGGAGAACCTGAGAAAGATCGCAGCCCTGAAGAAAGGCGGTATGCTGCTCAGCGCTCATATCGGCAACTGGGATGTTGCGGGCGACCTGCTAAAACGCCTGGAAACCCCTATCAACATTGTGTTGTATGATGGTGAGCATGAACAAATAAAACAATATCTTGAGGGGGTAACGGGTAAAAGAAATGTAAATATCATTGTTATAAAAAATGACCTGTCTCATATCTATGCCATTAGCGAAGCCTTTAATAAGAATGAACTGGTGTGTATGCACGCAGACCGCTTCATGGAAGGAAATAAAACGTTGACTTGTGATTTTTTAGGTGAGAAGGCAAGGTTCCCGCTGGGCCCCTTTTTACTGGCCGCTACTTTCAAAGTACCCGTTTCCTTTGTATTTGCAGTAAAGGAAACTAGGTTGCACTATCATTTTTTTGCAAGTGAAATAAAGGAATACAACAACCCCGTTAAAGATATTGTGATACAGGAGATGCTGGGAGACTTTGCAAAAGAGATGGAAAAAAGGCTAAAGCAATATCCTGAACAATGGTTTAATTATTATAATTTTTGGGGGTAAAGTTGAATCAATGAACATAAACAAGGCAAATATTGAATCCTTCATTCCGCAAAGACCGCCCTTTGTAATGATCGATGAATTATTACACTTTGATGGAGCAATTACCCGGACGGGCTTTACAATAAGGGCAGATAATATTTTTGTTGAAAATGGCGAATTTAAGGAACCAGGCCTTGTAGAGAATATAGCACAAACTGCGGCAGCAAGGGCGGGCTATATTTCGCAAACCAGCGGCGAGCCGGTAAGATTGGGTTATATTGGCGCTATTAAAAACCTGTCGGTAACCGGCTTTCCTAAAATAAAGGATGAAATAATAACTGAAATTACAATAGAAAACCAGATTTTTGATGTTTCGATAATATCCGGGAAGATCACCTGTAACGGGACTTTATTAGCCCAATGCGAAATGAAGATCTATATTATAAATCAGTAAAAAATTATTGTTATGAAATCTACTACCAAATTTAACTGGCTATTTATCGTCTTATTGTTTTGTGGGTTTTCCAAACCGGCTGTTTCACAAACATTAAATGAATTCTTCAACAACAGTGAATTGAACCTTACCTACCTTGGTATAGATTTTACCAAAGCAAGGTTAATTAATGAACCCGATGCTAACTCATTTGATATCCGTAACAGGCTGTACGGCAGTATTAATGACCTGGTGGTAAATGAACCCAAGAAATTCGATATAGCGGGAGCTTTTCATAAAAGCAATGTGGGCAGTAATTTAACAGCAGTTAAATCGGCGATCTCAAAAATAAATGCCGAAGAGATCGTTTCTTCCAACACGGAAGATTTTTACCGGTTAAAGGAAACGGATATCGCAAGCGTGGTAAAAGCTTTAAATATTGACAGGAAAAACGGGATAGGAATGTTGTTTGTAATGGAAGGAATGAAAAAAATAGATAAGAAAGGAATGGCTTCTGTATGGGTAGTACTGATCGATATGCAATCTAAAAAAGTATTGATGTCGGAACGTTTTGAAAGTAAAGCCAGTGGTATCGGGTTTCGTAATTACTGGGCCTCTGCGATCAAAGAAACCCTGGATGAAATAGAAAAGAAGAAATACAAAGCATGGAAAGCCCAATACGGCAGCGGAAGCTGAGTTAATATTTTTTATGAAGAAGCTAAGCACCCGTACAGAAGTATTGGTACGTTTCAATGAGGCGGACCCTTTGGGTATTGTCTGGCACGGTCACTATATACGTTACTTCGAAGATGGAAGAGAAGCATTCGGCAATATGCACGGGCTTGGTTATCTCGAAGTATATAAGCATGGCTTTGTGATACCCGTGGTAAGCGTGCAATGTGATTATAAGCGGTCACTGCGTTATGGCGACCGGGTAATTGTAGAGACAAAATTCAT
>Ga0193708_1000066_pt1 | contig 20794 bp, 22 predicted proteins | sample H3c1metaG_FD_160570 | JGI IMG/M metagenome (GOLD analysis project Ga0193708, IMG submission 160570) | Soil microbial communities from a riparian zone of the East river system, Colorado, United States - H3c1 | ecosystem: Environmental > Terrestrial > Soil > Riparian zone | place: USA: East River...
GATCTGCTGGGTTTGTTGACCTGTTCCATGCCCGCTGTTATAATCTATCCATAACATTACCGGATTTTTTTGTCCCGCATTATTTTGCAATGCAGCAACGAATTTTTTTGCATGTAATGGATCAACCCTGCTGTCGTATGCGCCGGCTGTAACCAGCATATTCGGCACGTTCACACCCGGTTTAATATTCTGGTAAGGCGAATATTTATGCAACCATGAAAAATCTGCGGCATTATCTGCGCTGCCATATTCAGGTATCCAATAACGGGCAATTAAGAATTTATGATACCGGATCATATCCAGTAACGGAACAGCACAAATGACGGCTTTAAAAAGATCAGGCCGTTGCGTAACCATGGCGCCCATCAACAAGCCACCGTTACTTCCACCGGATATTGCCAGCCTGTCCTTATTGGTATATTTTTCTTTGATGGCCCACTCAGCTGCTGCAGCAAAATCGTCAAAACTGTTTTGCTTATTGGCAAGCATTGCGCCTTCATGCCATTTTTCACCATATTCGTCCCCACCTCTTATACCTGGTTCAAGCAATACACCGCCGCGATTGATAAAGGAAGCATAGCTGCCTACAAAACCGATACCGATGCCTGCATTAAACCCGCCATAACCCGTAAGGATGGCAGGATTGTTACCATCCAGTTTGAGATCTTTGCGATGCATGACCTTTATCGGCACTTTTGTTCCATCTTTTGATGTATAGAATTTAATACTGCCGGTTATATTTTTTGTATCAACAGGTAATTCCCTGTAGAAATATAATTTCCATTTAAAATCATTTGCACTGGCCACAAAGGTTTTTGCAGGTGTAACAAATGAAGTGATGGTGAGGTAAACAAGGTCTTCTTCCCTGTCATAACTAATGCCGCTAATGTTACCCGGCTCAGGCATAGGAACATCTTTTATATATTTGCCATTGAAATCAAAGATGCGTAACCTGCTTACAATATCTTTTTTATCCTGTATGATGATATTGTGTTTGGTGACACTATAATCCTGCATTACTGTTTCGCTTTCCGGTATCAATACTTTCCAGTTACTGCTTTGTGGATTTTTTGTATCACCGGTCAGAAATTTAAAATTGGGTGCATTGTCATTGGTCATGACGTATATCTTATCCCCGATAGCTTCAGGATAGGCATTATATTTTGGACTGCTGTAAATTATTTTGCCGGTATCCATAGTGCCGGTCTTTTTTATGCGGAGGGTATTACTGTAAAAATCGCTTTCGCCAAAAAAAGTTACATCACTGTACCGGTTATCATAAATGAAAAAACTGTTCTTCGCGTCTTTGGGTGAACCAAGGAAGATATCATTTTTCCTGTCGTCACCCAGCTTATGCAGGTAGGTAGGAAGCGGCTGTTGCTTTTCGATTAATTCTTTATTTCTTAAAGTGATATAGCCATGCTGCTGATCCTTCGTCCACTGAAAACCCCAGGCACCTTCAATTGGCGGGTATATTTCCTTCCCGGTTTGGGTATCGATAAAATACTGACTGCTGATCTCTGACCCGCTTTTCTGGATACCATAAACGGCAGTATTGCCATCATAGGAATAACTGGAACCCGATATAGCTGTCTTACCCGAAGTATCATAAGCGACCGGGTCAAATATGAGTTTCTTTTCTCCATTCTCCAGTATGGTATATATTTTATTCTGCTTATCGCCTTTTCTTTTTATGGTTTGAAATTTACGCTTGCCAATGGTACTTACCGGCCCTTCGTAGTCGAGGTCAACAATAGCGGCTATTTCTTCCCGTAAACCTTTTATGGGTTTTTGTGTTTCATTCATGTACTTTAAGGTATAATCATGCTGGGCTTTTGTCCAGGTTTTTACCTGTTCATTGTCTTTGTCTTCCAGCCAGCGGTAACTATCAGTAAGGTACGTGCCGTGTAAGGTGTCTGTTACCGGCATTGCGGGTGTGGGCGGGGGGCTGAACCTGGCCTGGCTTAGTGCAGCAAAAGAAATATTAATAAGCGCTAAACCGGCAATTAGTTTTTTCATATAATCTATCTTTGTTTATTCAGGACCAAGTTAGAAAAAAATATTTTACTATTCGAATCATTTATAAACAATATGCAGACAGATTTTCTTGTGATCGGCAGTGGTATAGCAGGCTTAACGTATGCATTAAAAGTTGCCCGGGATTGTCCCGATAAAACGGTAACCATTCTCACCAAAACAAGAAGCGACGAGACAAATACCAAATATGCACAGGGTGGTATTGCGGGGGTAATGGATCTTGATAAAGACAGTTTTGAGAAGCATATTGAAGATACGCTGATCGCAGGGGATGGCTTATGCAATAGGCATATTGTAGAGATCGTGGTGAAAGAAGGTGTTGAGCGTATAGAAGAGATCATTGATTGGGGTGCCAGGTTCGATAAAAGCAATGATGGCGATTTTAAACTCGGAAAAGAAGGAGGCCATAGCGAGTTCAGGATCCTCCATCATAAGGATGTAACGGGTAAGGAAATGGAAAGGGCTTTGCTGGATACGATCGCAAAACAAAAGAACATCCATCTCATAAGCCATTGTTTTGTTGTGGATATCATTACGCAGCATCACCTGGGTTATCTCATTACAAAGTCAACACCCGATGTGGAATGTTATGGTGTATATGTATTGAACCTCAACTCTAATAAAATAGAGAAGATACTTTCAAAAATAACTTTGATGGCAACCGGTGGCAACGGGCAGGTGTACCGTTCAACAACCAACCCGGCGATTGCAACCGGTGATGGCGTTGCAATGGTTTACCGTGCAAAGGGAAGGATCGAGAATATGGAGTTCATCCAGTTCCATCCCACTGCATTATACGAGCCCGGTGTAAGAGGCCATAGCTTTTTAATTACCGAAGCCGTACGTGGTGATGGCGGCATTTTGCGTAACCATAGCGGCGAAGCATTCATGGAAAGCTATGATAAGAGAAAGGACCTGGCACCGAGGGATATTGTTGCAAGGGCGATAGATAATGAAATGAAGGTTTCCGGTACAGAACATGTTTTTTTAGACTGCAGGCATTTCAGCAAAGAGAAGTTCGTTGAGCACTTTCCGAATATTTATGAAAAATGTTTAAGTATCGGTCTCGATATAACAAAGCACATGATACCTGTTGCACCCGCTGCGCATTATAGTTGTGGCGGAATCAAAACAGATAAGCATGGAAGAACATCAATAAAAAATCTCTATGCCGCCGGGGAGTGTGCCAGTACAGGCCTCCACGGCGCCAACCGGCTTGCAAGCAATTCGCTTTTGGAAGCAATGGTATTTGCACACAGGGCCTGTCTTGATTCCGTTTCAAAGAGCAAATCTTTTGTAAAGGCATTAGAAGATATTGTTCCTGACTGGAATACTACAGGCACTTCTTCACCAAAAGAAATGATCCTGATCACACAGAGTGTAAAAGAATTAAAACTGCTGATGAGTGATTACGTGGGCATCGTTCGTAACAATGAAAGATTACACCGTGCTATGAAAAGGCTTGACCTGTTGTACCTGGAAACAGAGGCCTTGTACCAAAAAACAATAGTATCGCCACAGCTTTGTGAACTGAGGAACATGATAACAGTTGCTTATTTGATCGTAAAGTGTGCGGAGTTCAGGCACGAAAGCCGTGGTCTTCATTTCAATACAGATTACCCGGCCAAGTCTGAAATGATACAAAATATCGTTTTATAATATTACCACACATGTATTATATAGTTTACGGTCTTCTTTATATAGTTTCCCTCTTACCTTTTTGGGTGCTGTATCTTATCAGCGACCTGTGCTATTTTTTACTTTGCTATGTGTTCAGGTATAGAATAAATATAGTTTTGGGTAACCTCCGGATCGCTTTCCCGGATAAAACAGAGGAAGAAAGAAAAAGAATTGCAAAAAAATTTTACCAGTACTTCGCGGATTCATTTATAGAAACACTGAAATTCATTTCTATTTCAAAAAAGGAAATGAAAAAAAGAACAACAGGCACTTATGATATTATTAACGGGTTGTTGAAGGAAGAGAAAAGTGTTAACCTGCTTTGTGGCCACCAGTTCAACTGGGAATATGCCAACCTTTTATATTCTTCTGTATTACCGGTCCCTTTCGTAACTGTTTATCTTCCTGTTAAGGCAAAAATTTTCAACCGGATAATGTATAAAATAAGGACCAGGTTCAATGCGATACTGGTACATCCTGCTGAATTCGGAAGTAAACTCCATACGGTGTTCAAGACACAGCATGCATTGGTGTTGGCAGCCGATCAATCCCCTGCAAACCCCAAGGCAGGTTACTGGATAAAATTCTTTAACAGGCCAACCATCTTCCTCATCGGTCCTGAAAAAAGCGCCATCCGCAAAAGATCAGCCGTTGTTTTTGTTGGATTTAAAAGAGTGAAGAGGGGATATTACCATTTTGAATCTGTATTGCTTACTGATGATGCATCACATACAGACAGGCGTGCACAGCTTACCTGCCTTTATAGGGATGCCCTGGAAAATGCCATTAAGGCTGATCCTGCCAATTATCTCTGGAGCCATCGACGCTTTAAATTTGAATGGAAGCCTGAATATGGAGACATTCTCGGGTAAGAATTAAAACATATCTTCACCACTTTATCATGTCGCTTGTTAAATTTTGTTGATGTATTATTTTGTTTTGGCTTTATTATACGTGCTCTCCCTCATTCCCTTTTTCATTTTATACCGCATAAGTGATGGGATAGCTTTTTTATTATACCATGTCTTTAAATACCGCAGGGAAGTAGTGTTTAAAAACCTGCAGATCGCCTTTCCCGAAAAAACAGCAGAAGAGCATAAAAGAATTGCAAAGAGGTTTTATCAAAACCTTACAGATACTTTTTTAGAAATAATAAAACTGATCTCCATGAGTGATAAGACCCTTGCAAAAAGGTGTCGTGGAGATTTTTCAATGATCGATGAACTGGCGAAAAAAGGAAAGAATATACAGATCCATGCAGGTCACCAGTTTAACTGGGAATATGGTAATTTATTCATGTCAGGATCAATAAAGACAATTCCTTCTTATGCTGTATATACCCCAATAAGCAACAAGCCATTGGAGAGGCTGTTCTTAAAAATAAGGCAGCGATATGGCACAAGGTTTATAAGATCAACGGAGTTCAAAATAAAAAGAGAAGAGATTTTTAAAAACAGGTTTGTTTTTTTTCTTGCTGCTGACCAGGTACCTGGGAATGTAGCAATCGGTTACTGGCAAAATTATTTTGATAAGCCGGCACCTTTTATTACCGGCCCTGAAATTGGAGGCATTAAAAATAATACGGCAATTGTCTTTGCACGTTCAAGAATAATTGAGAGGGGGCATTATGTTTGTGAATGTTCATTGTTCGCTGAAAACGGTGCCACAACAGGAACAGGGGAGATTACCCGCGGTTTCCGGGACTTTCTTGAAAAGGTAATAAAAGAAGAGCCTCACAATTATTTATGGACGCACCGCCGCTGGAAATCAGAATACAAACCGGAGTTTAAAAATAAATGGATCGATGACAGGGCAAAAATCCCGGCATAAAAAACCCCGGTTCTTACCGGGGTTTTAATTTAGTTCAGTACGCTTGCTTCTTTTTCTATCTTAATAGTTTTTTCATTTTTGATCTTCCCCCATCCACCCAATACATTCCTGAGGTTGTGGATACCTTCTCTTTTTAATATTGAAGATGCAATTACGCTCCTGTAGCCACCTGCGCAGTGTACATATAAATTCTGGTCATCCTCAAATTGCGCAAGGTTCAATACATCTGTCATTTCATTGAGTGGCAGGTTCTTTGCATCTTTTATATGGCCGTCAGCAAATTCTGTTTCTCTTCTCACATCAACAACCACCAGGTTCGGGTCATGAGGTTTATCCATTGCCAGCTCATCCGATTCTACATCGATAATAATATCAATTTTTTCCCCTGCATTGACCCATGTATCAAACCCACCTTCCAGGTAGCCCTGCATCTTATCAAAGCCAACCCTTGATAAGCGAACCACGGTTTCTTCTTCTTTCCCGGGATCTGTTACTAAAATAATGGGTTTGTCAAAAGGCAGCATGCTTCCTGCCCATTCAGCAAAGCGTCCTTCCAACCCGATAAAGATACTTCCGGGTATGAACCCTTTTGTAAATACATTAGCATGCCTTGTATCGAGGACTATTGCATCTTCGCCCTGTAATTTTTTAAAATCATCAATGCTTAAAGGTGTTAGCCCTTTTTGTTTTACAGCTTCCAAACTTTCATAGCCCTGCATATTTATTCTTGCATTGATGGCAAAATATTTTGGTGCAATTCCCAGGCCATCTGTTACAGCAGCAATAAAATCTTCTTTTGATTGCGGTTGCAAAGCGTAATTATTTTTCTTTTGTTCACCAATGGTGCTGAATGTCTCGGGCCCCATATTTTTTCCGCAACTGCTGCCGGCTCCATGTGCAGGATAGACCAGCACATCATCTGCCAATGGCAGTATCTTATTCTGGATAGTATCGTACATAATGCCCGCCAGTTCTTCACTGCTCATATCCCCACTGCTCAGGTCGGGGCGGCCAACATCACCTACAAATAAAGTATCACCTGTAAAAAGAGCGTGTGGCTTATCATTTTCATCCCTAAGCAGGTAACAACTGCTTTCCAAAGTGTGCCCGGGTGTATGCAACACCTGGAAACTTATTTTGCCCAGTTTAAATATCTCGTTGTCTTTACTGTTGTAAACCTTGTACTCAGTTGCTGCTCCCGGACCATAGATGATGGGAGCGCCTGTTTGCTTGCTTAGATCCAGATGACCGCTCACAAAATCGGCGTGAAAATGTGTTTCAAAAATATATTTGATACCTGCATTTCTTTCTTTAGCCAGCTTAATATATTCATCAATATCTCTTAAAGGATCAATGATGGCAGCTTCGCCTTCGCTTTCTATATAATAAGCCGCTTCGCTAAGACAACCGGTATATAATTGTTTAATGAACATAAAATATGATTTGCTGAATGAATTTATTATATGCAAAGATAAAAATAAAAAAGCGTTCCGATAAACATAGGAACGCTTTTAAAATTCGTGGTCGACAGGAAATTATCCTACCAGGTCTTTTACGAAATTGCTTATTTCATCTATCCGCTTATAATTAACGGTATAGTAGATGAATTTTCCGTCACGTTCTGTATTAACAATACCTGCTTTACGTAAAATAGCAAGATGCTGGGAAGCTACAGATTGCTCCAAACGTAAACGGACATAAATTTCTGTAACAGTAATCTTTTTTTCTTCTTCAATTAATTTAAGCAATTGTTGACGAAGTTTGTGATTTAATGCTCTTAATACCAGCGCTGCTTTTTTTAGTGCATGGTAATCAACATTAATTGAGGAATCTGTTGAATTTTTGACAGGAGACAATGTATCCTGTTCACGTGATTGAGTCGCAACCATCATAAGATTTGATTTTAAATATGCTTGAACAATGTTGAACAACACAAATATACCAATTATTGATTATACAAGTGGTAACGAAACTGTTAAATGTACAGTTTTTAATAATGTTTAACGACTTACTTTTTTATAACTGTTTGATGTTCTTTCAGATAGAGTGGTTCGCTGTAAGCCAGCTCGGTAAACTGTTTTTGGAAGTAGAGGTTATCCGACAGTTTACTCATCGTTTCCGGTAACATCGAAACAGACTCAAATGTTGCGTTTTGATGTTTGCAAATCGATCTCCATTTATTAGCACCACTTCCAAAAAAAAAGATCCTGTTCACCTGTAATTCTTTTTCTAAGCTGTGTTCATCTAATACCATTGCGCATGGCTCAAGCTGTTTTTTTAATTGCCTGTCGTAGATAGCAGTAAATACTTCCATTCGCCTGGCGTCGATCATGGGGCAAAGCAAAGGATCATTATTGACCGGAAAAAGTTCAATTGCAGATCCAGCCAAAACCTCGAGTGTGCTTATCGTGATCAGCGGTTTTTTTAATGCATAGCACAAACCTTTTGCACTCGATAAGCCAACCCTTAAGCCCGTATAAGAGCCCGGCCCTGCTGTAACAGCAACAGCATCTATACCCGGTAATTTTATACCGGTTGTTTGGGTTAATTCAAGAATAGCGGTTTGTAAAAAAGACGCGTGCTCTTTTTGTGAATCGCTCCAAAGGGTTTGCAAAATGAGACCCTCCCTTGCAATACTTACATGGGCTTTTTCAGAAGCGGTATCGATATTTAACAAAAGGCCCATTAATTATTTTCATTAACTTCTTTGATCAATAGTGCTGCAGGCTGGTAACGCTTATCTGTTATACTCAATTTTTCAAGCAATGCTAAAACATTTCCGGGCCCTATGAGGGAAACCCACTCAAATGGCCCGAAAGGGTAATTGGTACCAAGTTTCATAGCGGTATCAATTTCTTTTTTACTGCTTACTTCATCACCTGTTGCAAAGTAAGCTTCATTAATTATCATGGCAATTATTCTTGCAGCAATTAAACCCGGCTCATCCGGAACAGTAATAATTTTTTTATCCAGTCTTTCACAAATGGCGATTACATTTTTGTCAACAGGTCCTGCAATTTCCCACGAATGCCTTTGTAAAAACCCCGGCCATGCATTGATCCGTAAAACATTTGCAGGCGCATTTAATTCCTTTAAAGTTTGCGTTACTGAATTTATAAAGACCGGTTTCCCGGGAGATGCAAACCACGGCAATCCAGCATTGAAGGTTAAATCAAAAAAAGCATCCGCATCATTATGTTGTGTAAAATCTTTGCAATCCTCAACCCTTTGCCATTCTGTTTTAGAGGCATCCCGAGCAAGTGCTGCCCATTGCTCACCTGTTGCTGCCACAACTATCTTCATAAATAATTTTTTACAAAAATAGGTGGTTGAGAAAAGATATATTTGCATTTCTATAAATAAACTACCAGATGAAAAAAATAATCAACACGCCAAACGCTCCATCTCCAATTGGTCCTTATAGCCAGGCCGTATTAAGCGGTGATATGCTGTTCATTTCGGGACAAATAGCTTTGGTACCGGGTACTTCTGACCTGGCAAATGCGGATATAGCTGCTGAAACAAACCAGGTAATGAAAAATCTTAAAGCAATACTCACAGAAGCCGCTATGGATTTTGGCAACGTGGTAAAAACAACCATTTTTTTAAGTGATATGGAATTGTTTGGTAAGGTAAACGAAGTTTATGGCAGTTTTTTTGCTTCAGATTATCCTGCCAGGGAAACAGTAGCTGTTAAGGGCCTTCCTAAAAATGTTAATGTAGAGATCAGTATGATCGCTTCAAAATGAGCTTAAGAAATGAGCACGGATAGACTAGTCATTATTACTGCAAAGGTTCATGCTTCATTTACGGAAGCCTTGCAGAAAAAAGGGTATACAGTCCTGTATCTTCCCCGGGTGAGCTATAATGAATTACTGGAGATCATTGAAAGGGCAGAAGGAATAATTGTGACAACAAGAATAACCATTGACAAACAGGTGCTGGATAAAGCGGCAAAATTAAAATGGATAGGCAGGATGGGCAGTGGTATGGAGTTGATCGATGTGGGTTATGCAAAAACTAAAGGCATAACATGTGTAAGCAGCCCGGAAGGAAACCGAAATTCTGTAGCTGAACATGCTTTGGGCATGCTATTGAACCTATTGCACAGGATCAGCAGCAGCTTTGAAGAAATAAAAGAAGGGAAGTGGATACGTGAGGAAAACCGTGGTATAGAACTGACCAATAAAACAGTTGCCCTAATAGGCTATGGTAATACAGGAAGTTCTTTTGCCAGGCTGCTTTCTTCTTTCAATGTAACAGTGCTGGCGTATGACAAATACAAATTCGATTTTGGCGGGAATTATATCAAGGAAGCCAATATGGAACAAATTTGCCGGTATGCAGATATTGTCAGTTTTCATTTGCCCCTAACGGATGAAACAAGGTATATGGCAAACGAAGCATTTTTTTCGGCCCTGCAACAAAAGCCTTATATTATTAATACATCCCGGGGCGCTATCGTAAAAACCCCGGCATTAATACATGCTTTGCGACAAAATATTATCGCCGGGGCAGCGTTAGATGTACTGGAAAATGAGAAAATGGATAGTTTTTCTCCAAAAGAAAAAGAAGAGATGAACTTCCTTACCTGCCAGCCCAATGTATTACTTACGCCGCATATTGCAGGTTATTCCACTGAAGCTTTTTATAAGATGGGTACGGTGATCATCGAAAAGCTGGGAATATAAAAAATTTACTACTTTTGTAATACATGCAACGCTTTAGGCAATCTGAGGCGTTGTATTTTTTTTCTGTTCTTTAAAAAGGAATTTTATGAATGATACCAATTATGTAACCGAGGAGACCTTTGAAAGACTTAAGGTAGAATTGCAACACCTGAAAGGGGTGGAGCGGCCGGCCGCCAGTCATGCCATTGCAGAAGCCCGTGAAAAAGGTGACCTGAAAGAGAATGCAGAATATGATGCGGCTAAAGAAGCCCAGGGGATGCTGGAAGCTAAAATCAAATATCTTGAGGGAGTTATCGCCAATGCACGCATCCTGGATGAAAAAAATATTGACATCAGCAAGGTATCCATACTTACCAAAGTGACCTTAACCAACCTGGGTACAAAAAAGAAGGTTACCTATAAAATTGTTTCAGAGAATGAAGCTGACCTGAAGCAGGGAAAGATCTCTGTAACATCACCCATCGGGCATAGCCTCCTGGGAAAAGTGATAGGAGATATCGTGGATGTACAGGTACCTGCAGGCATACTTAAATTCCAGGTGGAGAATATCGAACTGTAATTTTAAAAAAGATAATTTAACCCATGCACCAGCCGGCGCATGGGTTTTTTGTGTTGTATCTTTGGCAAAACAATTTTTATATGAGTGTTTTTACAAAGATCATTACCGGGGAAATACCTTCCCATAAAATTGCAGAAAGCGAAAAATTCATTGCTTTCCTGGATATTGAACCCCTGGTAAAAGGACATGTGTTGGTTGTTCCTAAAATTGAAGTGAACAAGATATTTGATGTGCCCGACGATTACCTGGCAGAAATGCTGGTCTTCGCAAAGCCCATTGCACATGCCATTGAAAAGGCTTTTGATTGTAAAAGATGCGGCATTAGTGTTATAGGCCTGGAAGTACCACACGCCCATATGCACCTGGTACCCATCAATTCTTCAAATGACCTGAATTTTACGAGACCAAAGCTTCATTGTTCAAAGGAAGAATTAAAAGCAGTGCAGGAAAGGATACTGACTAAACTTTAGTTTTAATTCACCTGTAACCGAAAGCCAACGCCATGAATGGTTTCCAGGATGATATTGGGGTCGGCTTTAAAATGCTTACGCAGCTTTGTTATGAATACATCCATGCTCCTGCCTAAAAAATAATCATCTTTACCCCATACTTTCAACAGCACTTCTTCCCGCTTTAAAACCTTGTTTACATGCTGTGCAAAGAACCTGAGCAGGTCCGATTCTTTTTGTGTGAGAGAGACTACGCCTGTTTGTGTATAGATCTTTAATTCATTAAAAACGAATTTTAGTTTGCCCAGTTGATACACTTCAACGGTATCTGCCTGTAATTTTTTAGTGCGCCTTAAAAAAACATCCATCCGCATGATCAGTTCTTCAATGCTGAAGGGTTTTGTTATATAATCATCAGCACCGGATTGGAACCCCTTCAGTTTATCTTCCTGCATGCTCTTTGCTGTTAAAAAAATTATCGGAACAACGTCTGTTTGCTGGCGGATCTTTTTTGCAAGGGAAAATCCATCACGTAAAGGCATGTTTATATCCAGTAAGCAGATATCGAAATCTTTCTTTTGAAATTGCTGCCAAGCCGCTTCCCCGTCCGGGCAATGTGTTACTTCATACCCGATGTCCTGGAGCGTATCCTTAATTACAAATCCCAGTGAAAGGTCATCCTCGGCCAGTAATACTTTTGCTTTAGACATGTTCCGTATTTTAAGTTCGGGGTATTTTTATGGTAAACGTGCTTCCCGCTGCCGGCTCGCTTTCTACTTCAATTTTTCCATTATGTGTATCTATTACCTTTTTTACAAAATTTAAGCCAAGACCAAAACCTTTACTGGTATGCAGTTCTCCTTCTGTTATCCGGTAAAAGCGGTCGAATATTTTTTTCTGGTGCTCCCTGGCTATTCCAATGCCATTGTCTTTTACAGAAATGCTGAAATCATTACCGTCGGTTGCTGTTGTGATACCGATCACGGGTGATGCAGAATATTTAATGGCATTCTCGATCAGGTTAATGAAGCATAATCTTAAATATGATTTATCCGCCTTAATGATGCTGCTGCTTTCGGCAAATGTTGTTTTAATGACCGCATTTTTTTGTTCGATCAAAGGATGCAGGTCATTGATGGCTTCCTGTATCAGTGTATTTGCATCAAAACTTTCTTTTTCCAGTGGCAGCGAACTGCGATCAGTATAAGCGATCTCCAGCAGGCGTTGTACCTGTGCCTGCAGGTGCGAGGTTTGCTCATTAATGATACCGGCATAATTCTTCAGCTTGTCCGGTTTCTCAACAATATTATTTTGCTGCAAAACATCCGCAGCAATTTTAATTACCGCCAGTGGCGTTTTAAATTCATGGGTAAAATTATTGACGAAATCTTTTTGGGTCTCATTAAAAAATTTTTGCCGGTACAGGTAAAAGATACTGGCGCCGAAACCGATCAGCACCAGCAGTAATAAACCACTGGATGCTATCCAAAAGATCATCTGTTTTATGATGTATTGCCCGCGGTGCGGAAAAAATAAAAGAATATAGGCATAGTCTTTTTTAATTATGGGCAGGTCTTTTTCTATGGCCGGGGCATGATAAGCATCCGGGAGGTCTATATATTTTTCAATGGTGAATTTATTCAGCTCTATATTATAAATGCCGGCCCTGCAATCAGTGTACACATCAAAGTCGGTGAATTCGGCCTGCAGGTTCAGCCAAAGGCTGTCAAGGTTAGGACTGCAATCAATTTTAAATAAATACAGGTCGGGCTTGGGGTTCTCAATTTCTTTTTGTGCATTATCCGATACATCGTTCACCAGCTCCATATCAGTATAAAGCCCCCGAATACTTTTGGAAACATTGATATTGAACTGCTTCTCTTCATACAAATAAACCTTTTGCAGCCACACCAACTGGATGGCAATTATTATGGTAATCAGTACCGTACTGGTTAAAATTACCAACCGCAATGTCCTTGAACGAATGACCATCTTATCTTAAGTGTTGCAAAGGTTTATGAAATGAAAAAATATCCGTGTTAACAACAGGTTAAGTAAAGCACGCTGATTTTTGTTTATTTTTTGACCTTACCCGGGTTCTTTGCAATAAAATCTTTCCAGCCTGTTGCCTTATTTCCGGCTGCAGGTAAAGCAGTGTTCTGTTGAAAATGATGACATACCGCCACGGCCAAAGCATCTGTAGCATCAAAATGTTTCGGGTCTTCTGTAAAAAGCAGGATCTGCTGCAGCATCTTCATTACCTGTTCCTTTGCAGCATTGCCATTACCGGTAATGGATTGCTTTACTTTTTTGGGCGAATATTCCGTAACATCAAGCCCATGCCTCATGGCTGCCGCAATAGCCACGCCCTGTGCCCTTCCCAGTTTCAGCATGCTTTGCACATTCTTACCAAAAAAAGGCGCTTCAATGGCAAAAGAATCGGGTTGGTATTTTGTTATGAGGCCACTGACGGTATTAAATATGAGCTGTAATTTCCTGTACCCGTCTTTAACTTTACCCGGTTGCAATACACCCATTTCAAGTAAGGATATCTTGTTTCCCTCCACTTTAACCAAACCATATCCCATGATTATTGTACCCGGGTCAATGCCTAAAATAATACTCGTTTTTTTTTGCAAATCAGTAATAATTTTTTCAGCCCAATAATTGAAGTAACATTGCGTATTGAACAAAAGTATTAAAATATTCCTCAAGTGGTTTGTTGGCCCCATATTGGCCGCATGGTTATTTTATTCCTTATACCAGCAGGTAAAAAATCAAACCGACTTTGATACTTCATTCGCACTGATAAGGTCTGCACCTTATGGACCAGGCGCATGGAGATTCTGGCTGGTGATAGCACTCGTATTTGTAAACTGGGGACTGGAAGCGAGAAAATGGCAACTGCTGATGAAAGCCGTTCAGCCCATGCGGTTCATCACCGCTTTTAAATCTGTTCTGTGTGGCGTGACCATGTCATTGAACCTGCCCAACCGTATTGGTGAGTATGCAGGAAGAATACTTTTTGTAAATGAAGGTAACCGGATAAAAGCAATATCATTATCCATTGCGGGTGGTATGTCACAATTGATCATCACTATGATGATGGGTTGCCTGGGATTAACCTGGATGCTGTTCAAAGAAAATTCGCCAACCCTCCTGGCCGGGCTTTCTTTTTTTTGGCTGAGGATATTTTTGTTCGGGAGTATGTTTATAACCATAGTCTTCCTGTTCTTCTTTTTTAAATTAGGCTGGCTGATACGTTTAATAGACAGGTTACCTTATGCAGACCGGTTCTCAAAATACATTAACGTATTGGAAACATTTGATGCGAAAGTTTTGTTAAGGTTACTCTCTTTATCACTGTTACGATACTTTGTTTTTGTTTTACAATACATCTTTATGTTGCAGTTAATGCAGGTAGAACAAAATATGTGGTCGGGTTTTTGGTTAATAACAGTAATGTTCTGGGTACTGACGATCATTCCATCCTTTGCAATTGCAGAACTGGGTATAAGAGGTACCGTTGCAAAGACCTTGTTTTCCTATACCAATAATACGATAGGGATCCTGGCAGTAACCTTCGGGATCTGGTTCATCAACCTTTTTATACCCGCATTGGTGGGGAGTTTATTAATTTTGGGGATCAAAATAAAGAAAGACAAATGATGCAATTCGCTAAGTTCGGTTTATTGGTTTTTGGCCTCTGCTGCTTAAGTTTTACATCAAATGATGACGGGTTTTGCGGGTACAGGAATACGGCTTTCAAAGCCGATGAAGTGGTAAATATGAAAGTATTTTACAGTACACTGGGCATGTATATAGGCGCAGGAGAAGCTACCTTCACCACATCATTAGAGCGCTTCAATGGAAAACCGGTCTATCACCTTATAGGAGATGGAAAGACCTATTCAGCTTTCGATAATTTTTTTAAAGTGAGAGACCGGTATGAAAGCTATGTTGACACAGCCACACTTTTGCCTTATAGATTTATTCGCAATGTAAATGAAGGCGGGTATAAAAAATATGATAACGTAAGCTTTAACCAGGTGACCAATACTGCAGTAAGTGCCGGTGGAGTTTATAAGGTCACCGATTGTGTACAGGATGTGGTCAGCATGGTCTACTATGCACGCAATATAAATTTTGATAATTATAAGCCGGGTGATAAGATCCCGTTTGATATGTTCCTGGATAACGAGGTATTCCACATGTATATCCGCTACATGGGAAAGGAGAAGATCAAAACAAGGTATGGCCGGTTCAACGCCATTAAGATCAAACCACTGTTGATAAAAGGTACCATTTTTGAAGGCGGGGAAAAAATGAATGCCTGGCTGAGTGATGACCCCAATCATTTATTATTAAGGGTGGAAAGCCCGATATCTGTGGGAAGTATCAAAGTAGATATGATGTCTTATAAAAACCTGCGCTACCCCTTAACCTCTTTCATCGGGTTGAAGTGATCTATAATTCCCTTAATTTAAAAACCTCATTCTGCCGGATTCCTTTTTCTGTTTGCTGAAGCGTGCAGCATTCGATCAGCGGGTCGTGCTCAAAAAATAATACATAGTCATTTTCATGTGCTTCGGTGAGAAAAGCTTTTTTTTCATTGAGCGTTGTAAGCGGGAACATATCATATGCCATAACATAGGGCAGTGGAATATGTGCGGCCGAAGGCAAGAGGTCAGCCATATACACGATCGTTCTTCCTTTATAATTTATTTTAGGCAGCATCATGGCATCGGTATGGCCTGAGACAGAGTAAAATGAAAGGTTGGATATCAAATGTGAATCGTGAGTTGTGAGACATGAGTCGTGAGACGGAAGAGCATTAGTGTTTGCAGCGTCTAAACTCACGCCTGACGATTGACCATTCACGTTAAAAAATTTAAGCTGCCCGCTTTCTGCAATGGGTAAAATGTTTTCCTTTAAAAAACTTGCTTTCTCCCGGGCGTTAGGTTCTGTTGCCCATTTCCAGTGCCGCTCATTGCTCCAGTAAGTTGCATTTTTAAAAGCCGGGACCAGCTTATCGCCCTCTTTTATTATACTTCCGCCGCAATGATCAAAATGCAGGTGCGTTAAAAAAACATCGGTAATATCATCTTTACCAAATCCATGCTTTGCCAAAGATTTATCCAGTGTATCATCTCCGTGTAAATAATAATGGCCGAAGAATTTCTCATCCTGCTTATTGCCCATGCCATTGTCAACCAGGATCAGCTTTCCTTCATCCTCTACCAGTAGGCAACGCAGGGCCCAGCTACACATATTATTGTCATCTGGCGGATTGATCTTGCTCCACATGCTTTTAGGAACCACGCCAAACATGGCGCCGCCGTCTAGTTTAAAATGGCCGGTGTTTATAGAATAAAGTTTCATGATTTATTATCGGATCTTTTAAAACTACTCAATGCATAAAATAAAAAGATAAGTCCAAGTGCAAAGAAAACAATGAGCGCCAGTACAGAATTCCTCATACTTCCTGTAAGTTCTTCAATATATGCAAAAGCAGAAAGCCCTATGACAATGGCGATCTTTTCGGTAACATCATAAAAACTAAAGAAGGACGCAGTATCTTTTGTTTCCGGCATCAGCTTGGAATAAGTGGAACGGCTGAGTGATTGAATACCACCCATTACCAAGCCTACAGCGACAGCAAGTGCATAAAAATGATATTCGGTCTGCATCAGGAACCCGGCTACACAAATGAATATCCATAATATTACCACGCCGATGAGTACAGGCAGGTTACCATATTTTCCTGAAAGTTTCGACATCACATATGCCCCGATGATAGCCACCAGTTGTATGGCAACCACAGCGGCAATAAGCTTGGTTGAGGGAAGGTTTAAAACCTTGCTGCCAAAATTGGTGGCAGCAAGCATTACGGTTTGCACACCCATACTATAAAAGAAACAGGCAACTAAAAAACGCTTTAATACCGGCAGCCGGGCCAGTTGCTTTAAAACCTTTTTTAATTCTAAAAAACCTCCTGTAAAAACATTTTTATTTTCAGTTCCGGCGGCAGGCATGCCCGGTGGTAACCTGCGAAAAGGTATTTGCGCAAAGCCAAACCACCAAATACCTACAAGCAGGAAGGTGAGTCTTACAGCATGCCCTTCATTTTCTAAAAAAGGGATCTTATCCCAAAATATTACCAGGGCAAAGCCCACCAGTTGCATGATCACGCTACCTACATAACCAAAGGAGAATCCTCTTGCACTGATGCGGTCACGGTCTTTTTCTTCTGCTATTTCGGGGAGATAAGAATTATAAAATACCAGGCTGCCATAAAAACCATAAGCGGCGATCATCATGCAGATGACACCTGTCGAAAAATTATCCTTATCAAAAAAATACAGGCAGCTGCAGGAAAGGGCACCAACAAAACAAAATGCCTGCATGAAGCGTTTTTTATTTCCTTTATAATCTGCAATAGAAGAAAGAATGGGTAATGTAATTGCTACCAGTAAATAAGAAAAAGCCAGAGCGTAATTATAAAGCGCCGTGTTCACAAAAGTTCTTCCAAGGAAAGTTACCGTACCGTTGAACGGGGATGCTTTTGATATCTCTGTAAAATAGATAGGAAAAAAGGTGGTTGTGATCACCAGGTTGTACACCGAATTTGCCCAGTCATACATGGCCCATCCATTAATAACTTTTTTTGAAGCAGTTTGCATGTTCTTTATTAAGAAAGAATGAAAATACTAAATATCGTTGTATTCACTGCAAAAAACAACCCTGCTGTATTTGCAGGGTTTGGTATTGAATATAGTAAGATTTAGCAGCGGTCACTCTCCGGCGATCGGTTTTGCATACCCCAGGTTTTTAAATGGTTCCAGTTTATTATTCGTGAGTTTAATTGTTACCGGCGCCTTATTAAAAACATTTTGTGAAATGAATCCGCCGAACAGGAGGAAGCTACTTTCAGTTTCTGCATTTAATTTGGCCTCATCCACAACAAAATTAAGGTTGAAGGTGTCTTTTATTTTTACGATCTGTACAGTAGCTTCAATATCGTCCTGGAAATACTGGTTCGCTTTAAGATAATCGGCCAGCTTTTTTGCAAGGGCTTCATCAACGCCGTCACCCTTATAATATACGTTATGCTTTTTGTCTAATTTATATTCTTTACCATATTGCTGGCAACTGCTAAAGAGGGTTGCAACAAGTGCAATAAGCAGGAATGATTTTGATGCTTTCATAAGCGTTGTTGTTTTAGAATGTATAATTAATAAAAAACCGCTGTTAAAAGAATACCCTGGTATAGGTATTTAGGATTTAATATAACCGGTATATATCAGTATAAGTAGTACAATGCCCACTATTATCCTGTAATAGCCCCATACTTTAAAGCCATATTTTTTTAAAAAACCAATAAAGAATTTAATAGCTAACAGTGCTACAATAAAGGCAACCACATTCCCGATGGCAAGTTGTTTTATTTCATTTGATGAAAACCCGCCGGTCTCTTTATAATACTTTAATAATTTATAGACTGTAGCTGCCAGCATGGTTGGTACCGCCAAAAAAAAGGAAAATTCAGCAGCGGCGTTCCGGGTCAGTTTTTGCTGCATACCGCCGATTATGGAAGCGGCGCTCCTGCTAACTCCCGGTATCATGGCAATACATTGCCAGATGCCAATGATGATGGCCCTGGGAAATGATATTTCCTTTTCTGTATGTATGGTGGGATTTTTAAAAACATTATCAATGAACAAAAGAATAACACCGCCCGCCAGCATGGTAACGGCAACCGTGGCAGAACTTTCCAGTAAAGCATCGATCCTGTCAGAAAAAAGAAATCCTATCAGCAATGCAGGGATTACCGCGGCCACAAGCTTTGCATAGAACTGCCAGTTCTTAAAATCAAAGAATTTTTTCCAGTACAAAACAACCACGGCTAAAATGGCCCCGAACTGTATGGCTACCGTAAATACCTTGCTGAAATCATTTGAGGTAAGGTTAAGCAGTTTTTCTGTAATGATCATATGCCCGGTAGAGGAGATGGGCAGGAATTCTGTGAGCCCTTCTACGATGGCAATAATTATACTTTGTACAGTATTCATAATCAATTTGAAGATTTGGTAATTTTATTACTTGAAAATGAAAAACCGATTTAAAAATCTGAATCAATCTTCAAATTTTCAAATCGGCAAATTTTCAAATTATTTACTTTAATTGCTTTTCGATTTTTTCATGATGGCGAAGATCTCAATAACGAAACCTGCAATAATTAAGATCGGGGCAACGGTGATACGTATCGGGCTGTACACATCGCTGTCGTTAAAAACTTTCGGGTCGGGACTTTTGCCACCCGACATTAAAAAGAAACCCAATGCCAGCACGCCCAGGCCGATCAGCATCCACATATAGTTCTCTTTTCCAAATAAGCTGTTGGATGCACCGGTAGCAGTCCCTTGTTTTTTATCTTTACTCATGCGTTTATAATTGAGGCTGCAAATTAATATAAATCATCCAATTTCATGCGCAGGTATTTAATTACCGAGCGATGAGTGCTTATTAGTGTTATACTTATACCCAGTATAATGATGACCAGGAATAAAAGTAACATGCTGGTATTATCGTGCAACACTTTAAAGCTGGGAGCAAAATTCTCCACAAGCAATACGGTTCCCCACACGGCGGCAATGGCGATCCCGGAAGCAATAAGCCCGTTAATGACGGCCCTTATATTGATGGGTTTGGCAATGAACCACCGGGTGGCACCAACCATCTGCATCGTCTTGATCAGAAACCGGTTACTGTACATCGCCAGTCGAATGGTATTATCTATTGAAAAGACCACCAGTATGGTCAGCAATATGGCTGCCCCCAAAAAGATATAGGCCGCAGTCTTTACAAACTTACTTACCTGGGTTATGGTCTCCGTGGGGAACTGGAATTCCTTGATCAGTCCGGGATATCTTGATATAAGATCTACCGATAGATTATCCAGGCTGTCCTTTTGAACATAGTCTGCCCTTATATAAAAATCAATGCTCTCGGGTAAGGGGTTCTCATCAAGGAATTTTTTCCAGGTGGTGTCATTGTCTGCATTCCACTTTTCCATCGCCATTTCCTTGGTCACATATTCTGTATTCTTTGCAAAAGGAAGGGCGCTGATATAATCCTTCAGGCTATCGATCTTATTTTTTTTGGCATCAGGATTCAGCCAGGCATGTACCTGGATATTCTCCTTTACATAATCGCCGGTCTTGCGAAGATTCAAAAAGAACCAGCCCACGATACCAAATAAGAACAATACCAGCGAAACGCCAATAATGGCATAGGCATATGTTGGTTTACCACGTTTACTGCTTGCTTTTCCGAATTGAGCCATGCCTGATTATTATTTAAAAGATTAGTGAGTATTGATTAAGAGCCGCAAATTAATTCAATTTGCGGGTATTACATTATTTTTGCCTGCTACAAAACGATCGCCTGCCTCATTTATTTTTATAAACGGATGTGATGTTGTGTGAATGGGGGTTAAATAACTTTTCTTTCACATTTTTGGATCGGCCGTTAAAAAAGAAAGGAGA
>Ga0193708_1000067_pt1 | contig 20646 bp, 21 predicted proteins | sample H3c1metaG_FD_160570 | JGI IMG/M metagenome (GOLD analysis project Ga0193708, IMG submission 160570) | Soil microbial communities from a riparian zone of the East river system, Colorado, United States - H3c1 | ecosystem: Environmental > Terrestrial > Soil > Riparian zone | place: USA: East River...
ACACATTCGTGATATACACCAGGATGAGACTAATGGCCCATAACAAAAAAGTTTTGCTGAGTTTGGAAAGGTCTACAGTATTGTCGAAATAGTTTTTACGAATGCCGGTCAGGAATTTCTTCATTTTATACACTTCACAGCACTAAAATTAATGAAACTGCTCACAGGAAAAAAAAGAAAGATAGCTGTTTTGATCACTTCGGGGCTTGGCGACAGCCTGCTGTTTGTTCCTTTGCTTAAAGAGCTGAAGCGAAAGCAATTTAATATAACCTGTATATTCTACACAAAGCACGATAATGATTGTTTATTTGATCCCGGCCTGGTAGACAGCAAAGTATCTGTTACAAGCAGGTTTTCATTATTAATGTATGCCGCAAGGAATTTCAGGCATTTCTCCAATTTTTATATTAACCAGTTTGGTAAGGGTTCTATCATCAGGCTGGCTGCACAGGTCTGCAGCAGGAGAATAACGCAAACCCGCCATAACGAAGAAAATAAAGGATCTTCAAAAAGAAAGAAACAGGTTATTGATGATCTCTCAGACGCAGAACAAAACCTGCATTTGTTATACAGTGAATCAAATTCCAAAATAAAAAACATCAGCAGCTTCTACTTACCGGATCCCCAGGCAGGGCGCAGGGCGCAAAACAATTTTATTAAAGAGGAACTACCTTATTTTATCATCCAGGTATCTTCAGGAAATAATACCACCCCCTTTAAAAACTGGCCGATACCAAACTGGCTTGTGCTTATTGAGAAGCTATGCAGGACATATACAAATTTTGAATTTGTAATTGTGGGAGACAGCACTGAAAAAATATACATACAGGATTTTGAAAGCCTGGAGCACCTTAACTGCAAAGTGCTGATCGGTAAAACCACGGTTAAAGAAATATTTGACCTTGCTGCCGGCAGCATTGGCTACATTGGCTTAGACAGTGGAATAATGCATATGGCAGTAGCATTGCAAAAAAAGACATTCACCATTTTTGGAGCCAGTAATGAAAAACTATACGGCTATGGCGTCCTTGATCCTGTGAATCATAAAGTAATTACTTCAAATATCAGCTGCAGGCCATGCTCAAGCTGGAAAAACCCTAATACCAGCAGGGTCAGCAACCCCATGTTATGCCCGGACTTTGCCTGTCTCAGCCTGATCGAACCGGGACTTGTTTTTGAACAGGTCACGCTTCATTTTGGTCTTTGATCATGTTTTAACTGATCCTGGCTCCCTATATTTTGCATACCGCAGGCAACCTAAAAAAGCGATCCATGCAAAATAGTTTATCCGCATCAGGAGAAAATTGAACAATACAAAAAGTAAAAATACCAGCATCAGTACTTTGTCAAACCGCTTTGTAAAAAATCCAATTACAAAAGATAATTCGGCAAGGGTTACCATTAAGTAAAGTAAATACGAAAGGTTTTGATGAATAACAAGGTAATTAATGCAGTTGGTAAACCAGTCACCCGGGGCATGCACGAGGTAAGCAGCATGTTGTTTAAGAAGAATGCCGCTCATTTCTTCAGGATTAAATATTCCCCCTGCCCTTATTTTCCATAACCCGGTTGAAATTAATATCAGCAGGAAAATATAACGCATACTGTTCAGGGAAAAGTAAAACCCTCTTTCAGATCTGAAAATGAGAACCAGGGGCAACAATATCCAGCCTGCAAAACCAAGAATGCTTAAGGGTGTAAAAGAAGAAAGTAAAAGTGCATAGACAAGGCTAAAGAGGCTATGCAGGATCGCCATATAAACCTGCGCTTTACGATTTACCGATATTACCAGTAATAATGGCAATACTATATACACAATATCCAATAGCAACTGTAAATAATGATTTTTACCCAGGGTTGACTGGATGCCTGTAAGGAATAATAAATTGAGTGAAAGATCCAGCTTGTTAAGGAAAAATACCGGCCTGAGCTGGCTGAACAGCCATCCATTAAAAAACAGCCAGCAATAACTTATCAAAAAGCAGCAAAAATAAAATACAGCTAAGTTTTTCCGGTGAGTTCTGTTAAGTTCCAAGGTATGTTAATTTGGTAAGTGTATCAACAGGCTCCAGCTTATTTAGTTTCCATTGAAAGTGCTGTTTATAGACTTTCAGTGTTTTTACAGGGCTTTTAATTATTTTTTCAACCTGTACCTTATACCAGTCCGTAAAGATCTTATCGCCTATCCTGTTACTGTATTTATCATATTGCATATACCTTAAGAGGCCGGTATATTTTATATAATTCCGCATGGTTTGATAAGCAGCATCGTTAACCGGTTTTTGCTTTTCATAATCCTCCGGGTAGATCTGGAGTATATCCCTTTCTGTCAATGAAATTCCTGCACAGTTGATCATTTTATCATCGGCTTCGATCATATAAACCGTTTGTGTATCGGCCCTGTAAAAAACCGTACTGTACATCCCATATTGCTGCACAGGCGTGGCTACTACTCCCCACTTATAATTTATTACAATAAATGAGATAATAAAAGCGGTGAAAAAACCGCATAGTATTTTGTTATATCCCCATAATCTTTTAATGAACATAAAAGAGATTGAATGCCTTAGATCCTTTTGAAGTTATAAATAATACCAGGGTCCCCCTGGTTTTTACTTTAAGCTATTGATTATCGCTGCAAAATCTGCAGCTACAAGGCTGGCGCCGCCAACCAATCCGCCATCCACATCCGGCTGGCCAAAAATATCTGAAGCGTTATTTGCTTTTACACTTCCGCCATACAGTATCGAAATACTTCCGGCAACAGCTGCGCCATATTGGGTGCTGATGACCTTGCGTATGTGTGCGTGCATTTCCTGTGCCTGTGCTGTACTTGCTGTTTTGCCCGTGCCAATCGCCCAGATGGGTTCATAAGCTATTACAAATCCCGTTAACTGGTCTGCGCTTAAATGAAAAAGGCTTTCTTTTAATTGCGTTTCAACAAAGCCATTTTCATTGCCTGCTTCCCTTACGGCCAAAGGCTCACCGCAACAAAAGATGGGCTTTAATCCATTCTCCAGGCAGATATTTATTTTTTCAGCAAGCATGGCGTGGCTTTCATTAAAATATTCACGTCGTTCGCTATGTCCCAGTATCACGTAATCAACGCCAATGCTCTTCAGCATCTCTGCGCTGGTTTCACCGGTATATGCACCGCTCTTTTTGTCATAACAGTTCTGGGCGGCAATAAAAGCATGCTGCTTTCCTGCCAGTTTCTTTTTTATATTGATAAGGTATGGAAAAGGGACGCCAAAAACGGCTTCCTGGTTCTCGTTAAGCTCATGTGGGATCGCTATTAGCTCATCCATTAATTTTTCTGCCTGTTGCAGGGTTAAATTCATTTTCCAGTTTGCTGCAGCAATTTGTTTTCGCATGATTCAGTTTGGTTTAATAAAGTTTGTAAATATCCGTCAAAATTTGTTTCTCCCGTTCAGTGATGGTCAATCCTTTTAATTTTTTCCAGTTATCTATATCGATCAGAGCCTTGCTTAATTTATACTTTGTGATCCCATCGGCGCCCCATGAGAAACCAGGGATGAGTTTTGGCGTAAGGCTGCCCGTAACCACGTTACAACAAATACCTACCACGGTGCCGGTATTGAAAGAAGTATTGATCGCCGCCCTGGAATAATCTCCCATCAATAAGCCGCCTTTATAACCGGCGCTCATTTCTTTTTTATCAGCATCTACCCAATACTTTACTTCGCTGCCGTTATTCTTTATATTGCTGTTACTTGTTCCGGCGCCAAGATTGCACCATTCTCCTATTACACTATCGCCTAAATAGCCATCGTGCGCTTTATTACTGTATCCAAATAAAACAGAATTTTTTATCTCCCCGCCAACCGTACAAAAAGGCCCGATGGTAGTAGCACCGTATATTTTAGTCCCCATCTTAACCACCGCGCCTTCACATAATGCAACCGGCCCCCTTATCATACTGCCTTCCATGACCGTAACATTTTTTCCAATATAGATCGGTCCCTCATCCGCATTTAAGATACAATGCTTCACTTTAGCTCCCGCTTCCATGAATATTTGTGCAGGGTTTACAAGTTTATTCGTTTTGGAAATGGCCTTGCTTTTCCTTTTGGCAGTAATGAGTTCATAATCCTCACGTAATGCCCAATCATTCATTTGAAAGATCTCCCAGGGATAGCGAAGCACTTTCAAATCTCCTTTATAATCCACCGAGTTATTTATTTTTATTTTATGCAGGTCCAAAACTTCCCTGCCTGAAAATTTATAGGCCATGCCACCTTCCTTCGCCGAGGAAAGGAATTCCCCGTTCTTTAATTTTTTTATTTTGCCTATGATCGTTTTGGTTGGCAATATATTCGCATGTACGAGCAGCTGGTCATCTTTTCCAATGCCTTTATCGATCTTAACAGAGATCTCGTCATCCAGGTAATGGTCCTGCCACTTATCAAGCGAAGGAATTTTTAAATATTGTTCCCATTTTTCACGGATGGTTAAAATACCGATGCGGATATCCTGTATATGGCGGGTGTAGGTAAAAGGATGCAGGTTCTGCGGTTTACAGTACTCTTCTGTGAAGATTATCTTTTGCATGCGTAAAACTACTAAAAATAAAAATCCCCCCGGAAAACCGAAGGGACTTAAAGTATAGCCATGAAAAACAAACTTTAAATAAAGATAATGATCTAAATTAAATTATTTTGCCTTTTTTTCGTACCGCTTGTTGAATTTATCAATACGGCCTGCAGTATCAACCAGTACATTCTTACCGGTATAGAAAGGGTGTGAAGTATTTGATATCTCCAGTTTAATTACCGGGTATTCTTTACCATCTTCATAAGTAACCGTTTCTTTTGATGGAGCTGTTGAACGGCTCAGGAACTGGGTTCCGTTACTCATATCCTTAAAAACTACCAGCCTGTAACTGTCTGGGTGAATTCCTTGTTTCATAATCTTTTATCATTTTGCGTACGGGTTTTGCCGTACAAGTTATTCAAAGCGGCAAAGTTAGGGCATTTTAATGAAATTTCACAGTTGTAACATTAAAGAAATAAATATACTTAGCTTTTCATGTTAATAAACTGCAGGGCTATATTGAGGCCCCAGCTCTTGGAGGCCTGTATAACTTCCTGCAGGTCATCAATTTTTTTACCCGTAACCCTTATGATATCATCCATTATTGCAACCTGTACTTTAAGGCCGCTGTCCTTGATGAGCTTTACAATTTTTTTGGCATCTTCCTGCTTAATGCCATTTCTTACCATGACCTCCTTCTTGGTCACTTTCCCGCTGGGAAAAGGTTCTTTACTCAGGTCATATATCTCTGCTGCCAATCCCTGCTTCATGCTCCTGCTGATCATCACATCAATGATCTGCTGGATCTTCATTTCACTATCCGCCTCCAGGTTTACTTTAAAGTCTTTTTTGTTAAGGTCTATAACCACATGAGAACCTTTAAAGTCAAAGCGGTTGGTTATTTCTTTACTAACGACGTTTATGGCGTTGTCGAGTGTTTGCAGGTCAACTTTACTTACAAGATCAAAAGATGGCATAATGATAAGTTTTCTCAAAAGTAAAAAACCTATCGCACAAAGGCGACAGGTTTTTACAAAAAGGACCATTTATCATTTAATCATGCAGAATTAGTTACCTGCGCCTTTAATACGGTTTTGCTCATCTCCTGCCCCGCCGGTCTTTCTTTTTTGTAATCCTTTGATGGGCTTACCAAAACGGTAGGTGAAGCTTACGGTGGCAACACGGTTATCACTATACTGCCTGAACCTTGCTTCTGTATTCTGGAAGTTGATATCACCTCTTGGGTTACGTGTCCGGAAAATATCGTTTACGTTCAATTTAACCGTTGCTTTATTTTTCAATACCTGCTTTTGAACACCTGCACTCAATTGGCCTAATGCTTTGATCTTTATCTGGCCTTCAATTCCTTTTGTGCGGTAAAATCCTGAAAGCTCGGCACTCCATCCTTTTTTGAATTTGAACTGGTTGCTCATGTTTGCCAAAAAGGTGGTAGCGTGTACATTCAGTTTTTCATCGTATGGCATCCCTTTAAACTGGTTGTATTTTGCTTCGGTGTAAAGGTTCATGTTCCACCATTTTGCTACAGGTATCTGCGCATTCACAGAAATGCTTGCATCGTTCATTACACCATAATTCCCCTGGCTTACGACGGTGGCAAATGTATCTTTTTGACTGAATATTTCATTGAAGAGGTCTTTTGTATGACTATAGTTCAATGTGGTGGTCAAAAACTGTCTGAATGTATGCGATGCTTCAAAAACATCTGAATACATTGGCTTTAAGAATGGGTTGCCTGCTCCGTAAGTATACTTATCCAGGAAGAATAAGAACGGATTCAGGTCTTCATAATCAGGCCTGTTGATCCTTCTTCCATATGATAAGCTGAACTGGTTCTTATCTGTTGGATTATAACCCAGGTATAAGGTAGGGAACAAACTTGTATAACTGTTCTTAAAAGAAGAATCAGTTCTCATCGGGTTACCAAACTGGTTGCCCTGGTAATTGGTATTCTCCAGACGCAGACCTGCCTGTACGCTCCATTTTTTCATCTCTTTGCTATAATTCAGGTAAACGGCATTGATGTTCTCTTTGTAATCAAACCTGTTTGTCTTATCATAGTCCGGGGTTTTTACGCCTGCTTCTACATTATAATAACCGGCAGTATTGTCTGTTTCAACAAAACTTGATTTTACACCAGATTCAATTTTCGCACCTTTCTTCAAAGGATGAGAATAATCGATCTTTGCAGAATATATTTTGATATCAGATGGCAATTCACCTACCAAATTGTCTCCGGTCTTTAACACCCATTGTGGCGTGTAGCTGGTATTGAAAAAATTCTGATCCCTGTTGGCACCGTATCTTACATAATCTGCGTCAGCTGTTAACTCCCTTCCGGTTGAATCAAATACATGGCGAAAGTTCAGGTTAACACTGCTGCTTCTCCATGTTGCATGCTCACTGCTTATGGCCTGTACTATTGAATCTACCATGCCATGGCTGTTCTTAAGGTAGCTGGTATTTTCCCCATTTTGAGCTTCCGGATTGGTATTTCCCGATACTACCACACCTACAGTAGTTTTCTTGCTCAGGTAAAAATCAGCGCCAACTTTAGCATTGTAGTTTCCCCTGTGCCTGGTGTTGAAAGAGTTTTGTTCGAATATCGCTTTGGTCGTTTTATCAGCATTCGTATATCTCCTGTAAATATCCAGTTCCTGGAAGTTATTACGGTAATTGCCGCTCAATGTGCTGAATAAATTCACCTTACCATTCTTATAATTCAAATTAAGGCTATTGCTTGTCCTGGAATAAGTACCCTGGCTATAAGCTGTAGACACACTTCCGTTAAACCCGATCTGCTTATTCTTTTTTGTCTTGATATTGATGATCCCCGAACGTCCGGAAGCATCATATTTGGCTGAAGGGTTGGTCATGATCTCGATCTGCTCAAGCTGGTTGCTCGACATATTGCGCAGCATATTGGTAAGCTCGGGCGCAGACAAATAAGTTTGCTTGCCATCTACCATGATCAATACACCGGCTTTACCTTTAAGGCTTATATTGCCATCCTTATCCACGGTTACGCCGGGAGCTTTTTCCAATACTTCCAGGGCTGTGCTGCCGGTATTACTGATCAATGCATCAACATTTACGATGGTACGGTCAAGCTTTCTTTCAATAAATGGTTTTTTAGCAGTTACCGTTACCTCCTTGAGGCTCTTTTCTGAAGGAACTAATTGCAGCACACCTACCCGAACCTCAGTTTGAGCAGGACTAACTGTAAAGCCGGTGCTATAGGTCTTGGCATGCCCAACGGAACTTGCCAATACCAGGTAACTACCGTCTTTAATGTTCTCAAATGAGAAGTTACCATCCTTGTCGGCAACGGCAGTTTTTACAATGCTGGAATCTTTTGCTCTTAAAAGTGAAACTGAAGCGGCATCAATAATCTTTTGATTACCACCGTCTTTGATACTACCGGTTACTTTTCCGGTTGAAGTTTGGGCTAGACTGGACAATACGATGCTTATAGCAGCCAGCAGGCTGAAAATTTGTTTCATGGCTATACTTTTTGTTTTAAATGGCTATTAAAAAATGCGGTTATATACTTTGATAACTACCTCGCAAAAGTAGGTACTTTGTTTTACATAGTACATTGTTTTATATTGGGCGGTAAATATCAGGGATATTTGGTAATATACCTTTATACGTAGCGTAAAAAGGAAAAGTTACAGGAACAAGGGAGAAAATCTAAGTTGCAATCGTTTGATTAAGCGTTGGTCTTTGCCCGTTTTTTTACAATTATGGTCCATATTATCCCGGCGATCACAAGGCAGGCAGAGATAATTTCCGCCTGGGTAGGATGAAATCCAAAGAAAGAATAGGTATTATTTACCCGTATCAGCTCAATTGTAAATCGTTCTATACCATTTAAGATAAGGTACAGTCCAAACATAATACCCGGTATTACTACCCGTTTACGTATACTCCAAAGAAAGATGAACAGGAGGGTGCATATAATAGTTTCGTAAAAAGGAGTGGGAAAAACGGGCTGAGGTAATACCCTGCAATGTTCTTCATCACAGCCGGGCATCTTTATACCATCTTTATTTACATTATTAGGATATGCATAAGCAAACATCCAGGCAGGCAAAAAAGAAGGCCCCTTAAATGATTTATGTGGCACAAGGTCAAGGCTTTTATATGTCCGGTCCGTTACCGGTGTACTAACTGAATCAGAGTCGAAAGCCTTTCCATCCAAAAAATAACTGGCATTTTTCTCTAATTGTTTTTGAAAATCGCCTGGTGCGGCTTCTGTAACCTTACCTGATGCATTACTTACATAGGCGCTGTTAAAAATACCCCAGTCACCATCACCGGATACCTGGCAGCCGATACGGCCAACAGCATAAGCCAGTAATAACGCAAGCCCGGCAGCATCAACCAGGTGTATGATCTTAATTCCTTTTTTTGAAGCATACCAACATATTGCAATAGCCGCTACGATCAGGCCGCCATAAAAAGTCAGCCCGCTTGCAGAGAATAGCCTTCCTACGGGGTCTTTAACAAAGTCACTCCAGTTCTCCAGGTTATCAAACAACTTTGCGCCAAGTATCCCGAAGATCAAACCGAGGATGATAATATCTCCTACCCTGTCGTGTGGCCAGATGCGGACATTGCGCCTTTCGGGTTCTTTTAATTTTTGCTTATTCTTATCCCACCATTTTAATCCCGTTAACAAAGCTCCTACCAGTAATCCACCAAGAATATTTCCTTCAGAAGAAAAAATATAGTCCTGCGCATTCATTTCCCCAGGCTTGCTGAAGAGGAGGCCGAATATCTTAAATCCAAAAATAAAACCCACGATCGCATTAATGATCAGTTCGCTCATGGAAGCCGGCTTACCTACGGTTATCATCTCTTCCCGCGGTGATAAAAGCCCCAATTTTTCTTTTCGCTGTAATTCCTTACTTAGGACTATGGCGGCTGTTACAAAACCAAGGGCTACAAATAAACCGAAAGTATTCAAAAGGTTCAACGCCTCCCATTCCACACCAAACCAATCTTTAAAAATGTAATATAAATTTGGATACATCGGTTACCGGTATTTTTAAAAAAGAACTGCAATATATTCAATAAATCAACGCAGATGAAATAAGTGGCAGGCATGAAAAAGAAAACCTTCCATATAAGTGGAAGGTTTTCTAAAACTTATTTAAAAGGAGGATAAGAAAATTCTCTTAATTGCAATATTGTTCAAAAGCACCTATCAGGTTCTCAGCTATCATTTGTGCACTCCGGCCTTCAATATTGTGGCGTTCAATAAAATGAACCAGCCTGCCATCTTTAAATAAAGCAATGGCGGGTGAAGATGGCGGGTAAGGCATTAAATGCTCTCTCAGCTTATTTACGGCTTCAATATCAAAACCCGCAAAACTGGTGGTAATATTATCAGGCTTTTTGGTAGTATTATTAACCGCCAGTAAAACACCGGGGCGGGCAGTTCCTGCACTGCAGCCACAAACAGAATTGATCATTACAAGAGTTGTTCCTTTTTCAGCAAGCGTTTTTTCAACTTCAGCCGCGGTAAGCAATTCAGAAAATCCATTCTCTGTTAACTCCTCTTTCATGGGTATTACAATTTCTTCGGGATACATATTTCTTTAGATTTTTAATTTGCCACAAAATTACGTACTTCTTTTAAATAATACATCGAAAGTTTTCAATACATAACTTTCAAAGTAATAATGTCATTATAGAAATTCAATTACAGCCATTCTGTCTTTAATAACCCCTGTTTTTTGCAATATTGTCTTTAAAAAAGAGTTGGAATATCATTTGACGATAGGTAAGCGTGATCAGATTTATAAACTTTAAAAATAATAATAGCTATGACACTTGTAAAAGTTAACAACCCACTTAACAAATCATTTGATGGTTTGATGAATGAATTATTCAATGAATTACCTGTAAATTTTGGTAAATCGCTCAGGGAAGACGTATTACATTTTCCACCGGTCAATATTGTTGAAAAAAGCGATGCTTACCACATTGAACTTGCAGCACCGGGAACGGAGAAAGCTGATTTCAATATAAAGCTGGATGGAAAATTACTGACCATCAGTTCAGAGAAAAAAACTGAAAAAAATGAAGAGAACGGGAAAATGATCAGGAAAGAATTCAGTTATAAATCTTTTAAGCGCAGTTTTACCGTTGATGAAAAGATCGATGGAACAAGCATTACAGCCAAATACGAGAACGGCATTTTAAAACTGGAGCTTCCGAAAAAAGAAGAAGTAAAGAACGCTAAGGATATTACAATTCAGTAAGTTGGTTTTTTTCATATGTATAGTAGTTGGTTTGGTCCCGGTTACGACCGGGATAGTAAGCCTTCTCAGTCTTGAGAAGGCTTTTTTTATTCGCAGCCCGTTTTTCTCCTGGTATCGATCAGGTACTGGATCTTCCACCCGTTATTAAACCTGACCAGTTGAAAAGAATTAACACCGCAATGACTGAAATTGCCGTTGAAGTAAAATTTATAGGGCGTCCATGCGATTGCCAGCGGGCCATCGATCTTTATCATATCAAAAACAATACGTTCGTCTGCGGCGCCCTTTGCCTGCTTACCTACAAAATCAGCAAAACCCGCAACTCCTTCATTTCGAATAACAACATTCCCTTCCTTATTCCTGGTTATGGTTTGAAGAACAGCACTATCTGCAAATGAGCTCTTCACGGCAACGGCATCAGCATTTTTCATCCCGTCAAATAATTTATTCACCGCAGCTTTTACAGAGTCTTCGGCAGTTTGCGCATTAACGATCACTGCGCAATTCATTACCAGTAAAAAAAGAAAGAATCTTTTCATAAAAATCATTTTAAGTTTTAACTCGTTGTGCTATTTAAAGATCTTAATTTATTAAAATTCAATATCAATCAGCATTTCAACATTTTTCGACTTGCGGTTGGTGGGGACACCAACCGCGGCAATCGTAGTGGCCGGTGTCCCACCGGCACTATCTTATCACTAATATAATTTTAATACCCCAGTATCTTTAACATGCTTTGAGCCGTTTGTTCTTTGGCATAAACCCAGTCAACCAACTTACCATTTTTATCATGTCCTACAATAATATGCTTTGGCGATGGAATTAAGCAATGCTTTATCCCGCCATAGCCACTTATCTGGTCTTGGTAGGCCCCGGTATGAAAAAATCCAACATACAGCGGCTCGCCTTCACCAACTTTTGGCAGGAATACTTCATTGATATGCTCTTCGCTGTCATAATAATCATGACTATCACAGGTTATACCCCCCAAAACCACCCGGTGATATTCATTATCCCATTTGTTTATCGGCAGCATTAAAAACTTTTCACCAATACCCCAGGTATCGGGAAGTGTTGTTATAAAAGAAGAATCGATCATGTACCAGGTCTCCTTATCATTCTGCATCTTCTGGCCTATCACACTGTAAATATGCGCCATGCTCTCCCCTACGGTATAACTTCCAAATTCTGTAAAAATATGCGGCATGGGAACCTTGCTTCGCTTGCAGGCAACTTTTATGTTGCGTACAATTTCATTTATCATGAACTGGTAATCGTATTCAAACCCTAAAGAATGTTTTATAGGAAATCCACCCCCGATATTTATAGAATCCAGTTCGGGGCATATTTTTTTTAACTGGCAGTACAGGTTTATCACTTTATTCAGTTCACTCCAGTAATAGATATCGTCTTTGATACCCTTGTTTAAAAAGATATGAAGCATTTTCAACTGGAAGCGGTGTTCATTCCCTTCTATTTTATCTACGTAAAACTCAAGGATGTCTTTTGCACGGATACCAAGTCTTGAAGTATAAAAAGGGAAATTGGGCTCTTCATCAGCAGCTACCCTGATACCCAGGTTAAAAGGAACCTTAACAGATTTTATATAAGCCCTTAATTCATCTACATTATCAAGCACCGGGATAACATTTTTAAAGCCGCTGTTCAAAAGACCTGCGATCCTGCTGGTGTATGGCTTTTGCTTATACCCATTGCAAATGATATAAGTCTCTTTATTGACCTTTCGCTTGGCGTATAATTTTTTTACGATATCAATATCATATGCATAGGAAGTTTCAATGTGGATCTCATTCTTTAAAGCTTCTTCCAGGATAAAAGAAAAATGAGAGCTCTTGGTACAATAACAATAATGATATTCTCCTTCGTACTTATGCTTTTTAAAAGCATTGGCAAACATCTTTTTTGCCTTGTTGATCTGCTTACCGATCTTAGGCAGGTAGGTCAGCTTTAACGGCGTACCATACTTATCGATCAGTGCCTTTATGTCAAGATCGTTGTATTGCAGGTATTCATTTTTAACTTTAAAATCTTCCTGGGGGAAATTAAAGGTTTGATGCACCAGGTCGTTGTAGGTATTATCCATTTATATACTTCTTAATTATGGTGACCCGGCAGCTACCGGATATTTTTTACAAATGTAACAGAATGTGGAAATTTTAAGCATAAAAAAACCGGGTGTGAATCATCACGCCCGGTTTATATAAAAATTTGCTGCCTCTTTTATTTTACAGACTCGATCAATTTCTTAAATGTTTCCGGCTCATTCATCGCCAGGTCGGCCAGCACCTTACGGTTAAGGTCGATGTTCTTAGCTGTAAGTTTATTGATGAACTGGCTATAGGTCATTCCTTCTGCCCTTACTGCTGCATTGATACGTGCGATCCACAATGTGCGGTATTCACGCTTTTTTAATTTACGGCCAACATAGCTGTATGTTAACCCTTTTTCCATTACGTTTTTAGCAACGGTGTATACATTTTTACGCTTGCCATAGTATCCTTTGGCTGCTTTTAATATTCTTTTGCGGCGGGCCCTGCTGGCTACTGCATTTACTGAACGTGGCATTTCTTAATTAGTTTAATTGTTAAAGTTTGATTGAGATCTTTGGCATCAGGCTTTATTTCAGCCCCAATAACCTTCTTACAAAGTGCATGTTTGCATCACTAACAATACCATCCTTACGCATATTACGCTTGCGCTTTGTGGATTTCTTTGTTAAGATGTGACGTTTAAAAGCTTTTTGAAAAGTGATCTTACCTGAACCGGTAACTTTAAAGCGCTTCTTGGCGCTGCTGTTGGTTTTAACCTTTGGCATTACATAACTGTTTTTAGTTACTCCCTGCTGGCGTCCCAAAATTTTGGGAACTTTTTGAGCCTTGTGGGAAATGTCTGAAAAAGAGAGTTTCCTTTTCGGGGCGCAAAGATAAGGGAAAACAGGCTAAATTGGCAACTCCAGGGCGAACTTTTGAAATATCCGGTCATCTTTTTTCAACCGGTACCTACCAGTTGGGCTTGCCTGCTCACTATCCCAGGTCTTATTTATCCAGCGGTAGATCAAATATGGCTCGTATAAGTTAAGTGGGCGGAAAGGCTTATTTTTTTTAGCCCAGTTGAATGAGAAAAAGATGGGCCAAAGGCTTACCTTCTTTTTTGCCGCGGTATCTCCTATCAGCTTTTCGGGCACATTTACTTTTATAGCCCATTCTTCCCTGTATTCCGGTGTTAACGCATTGATCAGTTCTAAAAAACTTATGCCAAATGCTGTGCAACCGCTCCCCTCACCTGCCCTCGGGTTATTCAGGCCATTATAAAGCTTGTCATAACCTTTTATTCTGAATGAATCGATATAAAGCCTGAGATACTGGTAGGCTGAATCACTTATTTTAAAACTAATGAATGCGGCCCTGGATTCCATGCTGCGGTATTTTATTTCAGCTTTTATATCCTCCGCTTTTTCAAAGTGGCCGGGCTCTGGCTTAAAAAGAACGGCAAGACCTATCTTATCCTTAAGAATATTTTTTCGGAAGCTGGTAAAATCATCAGCGGTTATAGCAGTGAAGATAGATGAGCTGTCTTTTTTAAGCTCAATTATCAAATGGCCAACCAATCTTACAGGCTTATGCTTTTTTGAACCGAAATAATAATTTTTTACAGCACTTACCATTAAGCTATGCGGGTGATGCCAGCGATATTGATAAGCAGGTGGAAAAGCATATAAGGTAACTGATTGCGCTTTTATTTTATCTGCAAAAAAACAAAATAAGAACACAAGCAAGATCGATCCGTGTTTATTCATCCATACCCTCATTACCATCTGCTGTTTTACTTGAATTGATGAGCTTCTTACTTATGGTATCAATTTCTGCAGGCGTAAAATAGCGCCATTTGCCAGGTGCCAACCCGCTCAATGTCATATTCATGATACGGGTGCGCTTCAGGCTTTCTACATTATAACCCAGCGCCTCACACATGCGGCGTATCTGCCGGTTAAGTCCCTGTGTTAGGATGATCTTAAACCGGTCAGGGCCTTCCTGCTTTACAAAACAGCTTTGTGTAACTGTTCCTAAAATGCGAACGCCATTGCGCATTTTATTTATAAAATCAAGTGTAACGGGTTTGTCAACTGTAACGACGTATTCTTTTTCGTGTTGGTTGCCGGCACGCAGGATCTTGTTTACAATATCTCCGTCGTTCGTTAAAAATATCAATCCTTCACTACGCTTATCAAGCCGGCCAATAGGAAATATCCTTGTTTTAAAATTTACGTAATCAATAATATTGGTCTTATCCTTCAGGTCTGTTGTGCAGGTTACACCTTTTGGCTTATTAAGCGCCAGGTAAATGGCAGCCTGCTTTTTTTTGATGGGTTCACCATCTACCAATACCACGTCATTTTCTCTTACCCGGTTTCCCTTTGTTGCTTCTTTGCCGTTAATGGTTACGCGGCATTGCTCAATATATTTGTCTGCTTCCCGGCGGGAGCAGAAGCCTGTTTCGCTGATGTATTTGTTTAAGCTGGTGTCCATGCGGACTGCTATTTAATTAATTATCAAAGGAGCGGCCGTGGCAGAATTTTTAACTTTGAAAAAATGGCCACAGGTTTGTGAAATATTTTTTGTTTAGAGATCCCTTCATTTAAAAACTAAAAAAGGGAGTAAGAACTCCCTTTTTATATCAAAAGATCATATTATTCGGCAGCTGCCTGTTGCTTTCTTTTTGAAAGCTTGGCTTTTGGCGCAAACATTACCAGCATCCGCTTTCCTTCCATTTTTGGTAAGCCTTCCAAAGCGCCCACATCCTTTAAACGATCTGCGAACTTCAACAACAACAATTCCCCTCTTTCCTTGAACATGATGGCACGACCTTTAAATTGTACATGCGCTTTTACCTTATCTCCGTCGCCTAAGAATTTTTCGGCGTGTTTTACTTTGAATTCAAAATCATGGTCATCCGTATTGGGTGTAAAGCGGATCTCTTTTACCTCGCTGGTCTTCGATTTCGCTTTCATCTCTTTCTTCTTCTTCTTCTCATCGTACAAAAATTTATTGTAATCGATGATCTTACATACGGGCGGATTTGCTCCCGGGGAAATTTCTACAAGATCAAGTTCCTGCTCTTTCGCTATTTTAAGTGCGTCCGGAGTTGAATAAACACCAGGCTCTAAATTTTCACCAACCAACCGCACTTCCAGTGCTCTTATCATGTGATTGGTACGGTGTTCCTGTTGCTGTTCTTTTTTAAAACGGGGGTTAAATGTACCCCGGGGTCTTGGTGGAAATGCCATTTAAAAATTTTAGTTTACAATATTGTTTTTAATTTGAAGATGATCTGATGCAAGTACTCACTACTTAATTTTCAAATCATCAAATCAGTCTGCTTTTTTTTCTTTTATCTCGGTAATTATCTCATTCACAAATTCATCCACATCTTTTGCTCCCAGGTCTCCCTTTCCCTGCCGGCGAACGGAGGCTTTATTCTCGTTCATCTCTTTTTCTCCAACTACCAGCATGTAAGGCACTTTTGCCATTTCCGTATCTCTTATCTTCCTTCCTATCTTTTCATGCCGGTCGTCGATCTCAGCACGAATATCTGCATTTTTCAGCGTTTGCAAAATAGTATTTGCATAATCCATGAATTTATCGCTGATGGGCAGGATCTTAACCTGCAGGGGCGCCAGCCATAAAGGAAATTTTCCTGCATAATGCTCGAGTAAAAATCCAATGAACCGCTCATGTGTACCTAAAGGCGCACGGTGAATGATCAAAGGTATTTCCGGGTGATTTTGCTGGTTCGTGAACTCCAGCTTAAAACTTCGTCCCTGCGCAAAATCAACCTGGTTGGTGGCCAGTGTGAACTCCCTTCCTATCGCACTCCATATCTGTACATCGATCTTGGGCCCGTAAAATGCCCCTTCATTTTGCACTTCCACAAAGGGAATATTTGATTCGATCAAAACCTTACGAACCATATCCTCTGTTTCCAGCCATAACTCCGGTTCATTAATATATTTTTTTCCGAGGTGTGCGGGGTCATGCAGGCTCAGCCTCATTACATATTTATCAATGCCAAAGATCTTGAAGTACTTAATGTACATGTCATTTACTGCCCTGAATTCATCGGCAAACTGCTCCTTTGTACAATAAATATGAGCATCATTCATGTGAAGACACCTCACCCTCATCAATCCAAACAATTCACCGCTCTGCTCATACCTGTAACAGGTTCCATACTCTGCTAAACGAAGAGGGAGATCTTTATAACTCCGTTGCTCCGCCGCAAAAATTTTATGATGATGAGGACAATTCATTGGCTTTAAATAGTATTTGGTACCATCCATTTCCATGGGTGGATACATACTATCCTCATAATAAGGCAAATGCCCGCTGGTTAAGTACACACTTTCTTTTGCGATATGCGGGGTAACCACTCTTTTGTATCCTGCAGCCTTTTCTGTTTGCTTTGCAAGGTTCTCCAGTTCTTCAATAATGATCGTACCATTCGGCATCCATAAGGCAAGGCCCTGGCCAACCTCATCATCAAAAGTAAAAATGCCCAGCTCTTTTCCCAATTTGCGGTGGTCCCTTTTCTTTGCTTCTTCCAGCATCATCAGGTATTCGTCCAGTTCTTTTTGATTAGGGAAACTAACACCATAGATACGGGTAAGCTGTTTATTCTTTTCATCGCCTTTCCAGTAAGCGCCGGCAATGCTCAGCAATTTTATCGCTTTGATCGCACCGGTTGCGGGGATATGTGGCCCACGGCAGAGGTCTGTAAAATTACCCTGGGTATAAAAAGTTATATTGCCATCTTCAAGGTTCTGCAACAGGTCAAGTTTATACTCGTCACCCTTTTCTGTAAAATATTTTATCGCTTCTGCTTTAGACATGGCCTTGCGTACATAGTTGTTGTTCTGCTTAGCCAGCTCATTCATCTTCTTTTCCAATTGGGCAAGGTCTTCTTCAGTGATCTTTTTATCACCCATGTCGATATCGTAATAGAAGCCTTTATCTATTGCAGGGCCTACCCAGAATTTTACACCGGGAAAACCTGCTTCAACAGCTTCCGCCATTAAATGGGCTGATGAATGCCAGAAAGTTGATTTGCCATCGCTGTCATCCCAGGTCAGTAATTTCAGGGAGGCGTCTTCATTGATCGGCCTGCTGGCATCCCATACCTCCCCGTTTATGCTCGCAGCCAATACTTTTCTTGCCAATCCTTCACTGATCGACCTGGCTACATCAAAGGCAGAAGTTCCTTTTTCATATTCCCTTACTGCACCATCCGGCAATGTTATCTTTATCATATCTTTATCCAGCCCCTGTAAATAGGCAGGTTGCAAATTTAACGAAGTATTAGCTAAGGAAAAATTTATCTAAAATATCTTTGTAAGGTGCTCAAAAAAACTGTTCTTAATACGAGCTTAACTTAAGTTGCCAGCGAAAATGAAAAAAATTGTACAGTTATTATTCGGGATCTTTCTTACCATACAATTACCTGCACAAAATTTTTCAGGTCAATGGAAGGGCCACTTTACCGATAACAGTACGGCATTTGTCGGATGGGGCGGAGACCGTTGTGAATACGTTCTCGAAATACAGGTCAAAGGCAAAAATATAACAGGTTATTCTTACACTTATTTTTCTGAGGGAGGCAAAAGATATTATACGATCTGCAAACTAAAAGGCACTTTCAATAAAGCAAGCAAATACGTTGAAGTAATTGAGACCGAAAGAACAAAAACAAATGTTCCCGTCAATATCCGTAATTGTTTCCAGGTACACCGGTTGACTTATTTTAAACAGGGAAGCGACCAGACACTGGAAGGCTCATGGATCCCTGTTCCCAACCAGGATGGGGATTGCGGCTATGGAACCACTGTTCTTTCCCGGAGGATACTTAAAAAAACTGCCCCGGTTTATAATAGTTCAACGGCAAGGCTTAACAAGCCAAAAACTGTTGCTCCTGCAATAAAGACCAAACCAAAACCGGTACCCCCTCCTCCAACGGTAAAAAATAAGCCATCAAATAACCCTGTTGTAAAATCCAAAACCCCCGAGATCGTAAAAAATAATACAGGAGATAATGACGGAGAAAATTCACATCCTGTAAAGAATGACCCGAAGACCCTGGATGCCGGTTTCGAGAAAAGGAACAGCAATCTTATAAAAACAATAGGCATAGAAAATGAGACCTTTAATGTAGACCTCTACGATAACGGGGATATTGACGGGGACAGCATCTCTTTGATCTTCAATGGTAAATTACTGATAGCCAATAAGCGGTTGAGTGATAAGGCCATTACTTTGAAGCTGAATATAGATGACAGCAGGGATATGAATGAATTGATAATGTATGCAGAAAACCTGGGATCCATCCCCCCAAATACTGCCTTAATGGTCGTTACCGACGGTACCAACCGCTACGAGGTGCGTATTTCCTCCGACCTGCAAAAAAGCGGGGTGATCCGCTTCGTACACAAGCCGAAAAACAAGCAATAAAAGGGTAAATATTACGTTAAGGAGGGGTAACCAATATCTGATCGAAAATGAAAACCTTTTTTACCCCTGTAACTGCAATTGCAGGTCTTTTTTTACTAAGTATTACTATTAATTCCTGTAAAAAAGTTGATACTGGCGGTATTGATATACCAAAAGAGCAACAGGTAGTGGGTACCTGGAATATCAACAGGATCCAACAGAGAATATATATGGGCAGTACATTTCTTAAAGACACCATTATTCCCCAGCATCCAAGACCTGTGAATTTTGTGAAATTTGAAGAAGGTGGTGGTTTCCAATACACATTCAACAGTGCTTCCAGTTCGGGTACTTACCAGTTCAAAGGCGCCGATTCTGTTATATCAAATACTTACAGGTGGAAAATGCTAACCCTGACCAAGGTCTTGTTTACCGTGGTTAGTACCGGTACTGATCCGGCATACCCAGCTGGCGGATGCTTTTTGTTTTTAGAACCTTACGTTCCAGGTAATTGCCGGGATGACGGGGAATAAAGAAACCTGCTTTGCCTGTATCTCCAGTGTGCCGTTAAAGGGACTGCCTGTTTGATCGAAATAAATGAAATAAGGATTTTTGCGGCTGTAAAGATTGTAGATACTGAATACCCATTCGGTCTTCCACTTGCGTCGCTCATTTTTCTTTGGCGTAAGTATTGCCGAAAAATCCAACCGGTGGTACGGCGGCAAACGATATTCATTTATGCGGCTGTATTCCTGTGTTAGCACCTCGCCTACTATATAAAACCGTTGGGGCAAAGTGACTGCATTGCCGGTACCAAAAACAAACGCACCGGATAACCTCCACTTTTTACTCAATTCATAAATAGCCACAATGCTCATGTCATTTCTCCGGTCATATTTTGCAGGATACTTTCCGCCAAAATTCAACCCCGGAAATTTACGCCATGTCCAGCTTATTGTATAACCGAGCCAGCCGGTAAGGCGGCCCTTTGTTTTGTTGATGAACAATTCGGTACCGTAACTCCAGCCCTTACCGAATGTAAAAGAATTCTCCGTGTCATCTAAAGACGTTGGGGTGTACCCTTCCTTATACTCTATCTGGTTCTGCATTTGTTTATAGTACACTTCAACCGAGGTCTCATACATATTGTCTTTGAAATTTCTGAACAACCCCGCGGCATATAACCAACTGGTCTGTGGCTTCACCCTGTAGGTACTTGGCACCCAGATATCCGTGGGTAGTGTTGTGCCGGCGTTACTCACCAAATGTATGTACTGGAGGTTCCTGGTTACGGCTGCTTTAAG
>Ga0193708_1000068_pt1 | contig 20452 bp, 25 predicted proteins | sample H3c1metaG_FD_160570 | JGI IMG/M metagenome (GOLD analysis project Ga0193708, IMG submission 160570) | Soil microbial communities from a riparian zone of the East river system, Colorado, United States - H3c1 | ecosystem: Environmental > Terrestrial > Soil > Riparian zone | place: USA: East River...
TGGCCTCACGCTACACAATATCTCATTGTAACAGGTGGTCAACTGTTTTATAAATGGTATCCCTGGAAAAGGGTTTGGCTATAAAAAAGTCCACTCCTTCCGATATTGCCTTGCTCCTGTCAGTTGTGGTATCGTAAGCGGTGATCATTACCACTTTCGCTCCCGGGTTAGTTTTTTTGATCTGGTCGATAAAATCTATCCCCATGCCGTCAGGTAAGTGATTATCCAAAAAAATGATCTCGGGCTTTTGTTTCAATAAGGCCTGTGTAGCATCCTTCAGAGAATTTACATAGTTTGTCAGTACATTCTTTTTACGAAGTATGCTGCTCAATAAATAGCATATATCTATTTCATCATCTATAATTAACGCTTTCACCATGTCATATTTTACGGAAGGATCTACCAGAAAAGCCTGTTTTGATCAGACATAAAGTTGCAATTTATCTGCCAATCATTAAAGTGCTATTAAATTTAAAAAAATACGCCAAATAAGAGGCGGTTTGTAGACAGGTGTGGATGAGTTTCCCTAAAGTGTGGTTATTTATATACAGTTTTAAAAAAAACAGCTATTATAAATTTTGGCAGGTTTTTTTCATTAGTAGGCTTATCTGTCAATCTTAATACACACATGCAAATACATAATATAAAAAATTTAGGTCAGTTTTAGGTTTTGGATAAGTAAGCAACAGGTTTACAATGAAGGCACTAACCGGATTTGTAAACCTTTTTTTAAAAAATCTGTTATTAAAGCACTTAAACTAATTGTATCTTTATAAAAACAAACCTGAATGAAAAAAAGGATCTTAGTAATTGATGATGATAGCGATATGTGTGTCTTACTCAGCCGCTTACTTACTAAAAACGGGTACGAAGTAGATACCGCACATTCCGGTAAATCAGGCATTGAAAAATTCAAGACCGGGGCATTTGATATTGTTTTATGTGATTACCGCTTAGGTGATAAAAAAGACGGCAAGGATATCTTAATAGAAATAAAACAACATACCCCGTCTACCATTGTACTCATCATTACAGGATACAGCGATATTAAAACAGCAGTGGATGTGATAAAGGCCGGGGCTTATGATTATATTACCAAGCCGCTCATACCGGATGAAGTATTGAACGTTTTAAGCAAGGCCCTGAACCAACCGGCAACAGAAACTACAAGCTCTCCTTCTTTCGTAAAAGAAAGTAAGCCGGCGAAAAGCAATATTAATACGAACCAGGAATTTTTAGAGGGCCATGCGGCAGCGGCAAAAGACCTGTATAAGCAGATTGACCTGGTTGCCCCTACTAATTTCAGCATAATACTATATGGTGAAAGCGGAACAGGTAAAGAGGTGATCGCAAAAAAGATACACAGTCAAAGCAACAGGAGGGGCAAACCCTTTATTGCCATGGATTGCGGCACCTTATCCAAGGAGCTTGCGGGCAGTGAATTGTTTGGTCACATGAAAGGCTCTTTTACCGGTGCGCTGGCTGATAAAGAAGGGCATTTTGAATTAGCCAACGGAGGAACGCTCTTCCTGGATGAAGTAGCGAATTTATCACAGGAGATACAGGCATCTTTATTAAGGGTTATACAGGAAAGAAAATTCAAGCGTGTGGGTGGTAATAAAGAAATGGATGTTGATGTACGCATTATCGTAGCTTCCAATGAAAACCTGCAGGAGGCATATCGAAAAGGCAAATTCAGGGAGGACCTTTATCACCGTTTCAATGAATTTTCCATACACCTTCCCCCATTGAGGAGCAGGAAGGACGATATACCCCTGTTTGCAAATTTCTTTTTAGCCAAAACTGCGGCCGAGCTGAATAAGCAATTGGATGGATTTGATAACGAGGTGATGGAAATGTTCATAAAGTACAACTGGCCGGGTAACCTGAGAGAGTTTAAGAATGTGATCAGGAGATGTGCGTTGCTCACAAACAACGGCAAGATAGCTGCATCTTCTTTACCTTATGAGATCAGTAATACCATTGCACCCAATGCGCACGTAACAACTGCTGCTGAGCCACAAAAGATATCATTGGATCTTAAAGACTCAGCTTCAAAAGCAGAATACGAAACCATCATGCATGTTTTGAAAGAAGTGAATTTTAATAAGACCAAGGCCGCGGAGGTCCTTAAAATAGATCGTAAGACACTCTATAATAAGATCAAGAGTTATGAAGACTCCTGATCTTTATTGAATCATTTTATTTTTTCTTCCTGACTTTTTATTTCTTCTCCTGTTACAGGATTAGAGAACGCACTGCCGATATTCTTCATTAAACTGGATATTGGCCCTTCCATTTTATTCGTATTGTCATCCAGCGTATCATCATTTAATAATTCACCCATGTTAAGTGCAGGGAGCAGGTACAGCAAAATATTATTTCGTTGATTACTAAAAAAGACCTTTACCTCTTTGATACCCGCATTAGCAGATAAATTCTCTTTTACAACTTTTACGGCTTCATTTGCTATTGCATTCATTTTATCAACCGGGTCTTCATTACATTCTCTTGCATACTCAGAGATCGTTTGAACGGCTTCCAGGCTATGGTTATCAAAGATCTTAGACACCCAGTTTGAGGAATAATCGCCCCGCAAAAATTCTGTTGCTCCTTCATCAGACTGAACATACCTGTACAAAGCCGTTAGTACAGCCGGTATTGCCGCCTGGCTGAATTTATTTGCTGCTGTGTTTTCATCTCTTTTTACTTCATGTGTATTAGGATCTATCTTTTTTAATGGAGGATGGCCTAAATTCTTTTGTACCGTTTCTAAAAGATTAATTGACATAATAGTGAGTTTTATTGTTTTATAAAATATTCCTTAACTATAATGTCTTAAAATCATGCCAACAAATGATTGTTAAAACTAATTGGTTAGTGATATTTATTTTTCTGGCATGTATTTAGGATATATTTCATGACTTAAATTCTCAACCCTAAAATATTTCAATTATGATGACCACGTTAACGAGTATATTGGAAAAGCTAAGGATCAGGAAACAGGATAATGAATTTACAATTGCGGATGAGGGATTTATGAGTCCTGCCGGCAAGTTGTATAAACCCGAAGACCTTTGTATCATTAAAACCTATCGCTTTGAAGGTGATTCAAGCCCCGATGACAGTTCTATCTTATACCTGATCCAGGCCAATGATGGCCTTATAGGCTACAGCATGGATGCGTATGGTGTTTATAGCAACCATGATGATGATAAATATGATGAATTTATAAGAAAGATACCGGTAAATGAAAGGGAAGAACAGGAGATCTTTCAATAATTGGGATCAATAAAATAAAAATCCTTTGTAAAATTTACAAAGGATTTTTTTATGCACCTATGCTAAAGCTTCGGTGAGCGAAGGCGGAGACTGAGGGATTCGAACCTAATCAAATTCAGTATGATGTAGTACCATGAATTTGTTGATAAAACGCTTTATTAGCCTATATTTCATTCTTTTAGGTTAACTTATGTTCTTTCCTGTAAACAATTAATTTGCTACCCTTTTTGCTACCTTTTAATTATAAAAGACTATATTTACCATAGCTAAAAATATCAACTATGGGTACAATTCGTTTTGTTTTACGCACGGATAAGCTGGGTAAAAACGGTGCCGCTCCAATCCAGGGCGTTTATTCACTAAATGGCAAACGGAAATACTTTAAAACAAGAGAAAAAGTAAGGCCTGTAAATTGGAATGCCAATTTGCAACGTGTAGTTTACCTCGTTAGAAAGGAAGCAAAACAACTACTTCCCGGGGTTAACTATAATTTCCTCCCTTCCTTACAAGAAGTTGAAACCCATAATTCAAATTTGGCTGCTTTACGAAGAGAGATAAAGGACATAGAAAGTAGAAACCATTTAAATGATGTGGCTTCAAACCCTACCGAAGTAGTTAAAAGCATAAAAAGTACCACGGTTAGAACGAAAATTGACGCTCCCAAAAATGAGCTTATTGATTTTATCGATACTTATATTGCAGATCACAAAGCAACCCGGGAACCCGGCAGTCTTTCAGTTTATAAAGCGTTAAAGAAGCACTTAATTGCTTTCCGGCAGAAAACCAAAAAGAAAATTACTTTTGATGGAATGGACTATTCATTCTTTCAATCATTCCAAAATTTTCTAATTAGCCGGACGCACATTGATAAAAGTGGTGTAGAACAAAAAACGCTTAATAATACCACTATTGCAAAACAGTTAAGTACCGTAAAAACATTTCTGAATTATGCAAAAAGACAAGACATAAAGGTTTCAGATAAGTATAGGGACTTTAAAATTAAAAAAGACAATTTAGAAGTAATTGCGCTCACAAATGACGAGTTTGAAACCTTATTTTATTTAGATCTTAGTAATGATAACAAATTAGCCAAGGTTAGAGACATATTTTGTTTTGCCTGCACTACTGGCCTCAGATATTCAGACATGGATCTGTTAAAAAATGAGCATATTAAAAAAGACGAAATAAGGCTAATTGTGAAAAAACCAAAAGAGCCGCTTAGTATTCCCCTCAATCCTTTTTCAAATGTCATATTGGCTAGATATAGCAACCAGGCAAGACCCCTGCCAATGATTAGCAACCAAAAACTAAATGACTATCTTAAAGAGTTGTGCAAATTGGCAGGCATAAATGATAAGGTTGAAATTGTAAGGTTTAGAGGGGCTGCTAGAGAGGTTAATACTTATAAAAAATACGAATTAATCGGCGTACACACTGGGCGCAAAACATTTGCCACCCTATCGCTGGAAAAGGGCATGAGTGCAGAGGAAACTATGGCGATAACCGGGCATAAAGATTACAAAAGTTTCCAACGTTATGTAACTGTGACGGAACAAAGGAAAAAGACTGTAATGTTGAGAGCCTGGGGCGGCCAATTGAGTGAAGTAAAATTAAGAGCTGTATAATGAAAAAGGATTTTATTATTGACAAAGAGCAAAATATTGCCGTACACACCGGTAAAGGCAAAGCAATGTCGGAAGCAGAAAGCCGGTTGATCGCCCTGGCAAACGGGGCCGCTCCGTTAAACGATAGCGAGGAAAAACTACAAAAGGACATTTCCAAATTGGAGAAAAACAATATTATTGTCGAGATCCCGGCAATGTAATTGGAATTGCATAATATAACTACATATCTCACAAAGTTCAAAACGAAAACCGCATTTTATCTCTCAAGCAATTTTTGATAGTAAACTCTAATTGTTCCATTTTCTTCAGTACCCTGATAGCGGACACCTTTCTTTACAGCAGTTAAAACTGAGTTTGTCATTCGTTTGTCAGTATCGGCAGCGCCAACTTTTGTAAATCTTATTTCATCATTGTCAAATGAGATGTTTTCTAAATTGAAAACATGGGTAAACTCCGTTTCAGATTCACCTTTTGCAAAATACTGATATCCTTCTTTTATCTGAACATCTTCGGAACCTGATTCTACTCCGTCATATGCTAAGTGCCATGTTCCAGAAAATAAATTACTTAGTATCTCTCTGTTTTGCACCTGTTTTTCATCTTTATAAATACCTATAGATTTTTTAGTATCATTAGCCTCCATACCATAATTTGACGTAGTGTTTATTTGATAATGTTCTCTTGCAAATATTGATTTTATTGAATTTTCAAATTGATAAATAATGAATAGTTCTTTATGAACGGCCCATAATGGATCACCTCCAAGTACTTCATTTTCGACAAGAAAACTTCGTTCACTTGTAACGTAATCTTGTACGATTCTAGTTACATCACTATAAACCCCATTCTTTCCATAAAGTGCAACCAAAACCTTGTATTCCATACGTTCGATTCTCCATGTGTCTATTTGTTGTCTTGCAATTTTAAGCTCATTTGTTTTTGTATCAATTTGTTTTTGATTATTTTCAACAAGCATCATCATTTCGTTTCTTATATCTGCAGATTGCCTAATTGTTAATCTATTACCTGCATCCGACTTTTCTTTGTCTCGTGTTCTTTCCCGTTCATAATACAGGTGAACTTTGTAAAGTTTGTTTGCAACCAGGGGAATGACAGTAATTAAAACAACTGTGGAAATAAGGGGAAACCAGAGTAAAACCCACCAATTAATATAGTTATCGAGTATATATTGAATTTTATTACTGGGCTGAATATCGTCTTTATTTATAAAAATGGTTAAGTAAATAATTTTCCAGTTCCATATTAACCAGGATATTATAAAGGTGCCGTACAATGGGCTGCTTATCCTCTCCTCAAATATTTTATTAAAGGAATTACCTAGGTCTGAAAGCTTCATTTGGAAGTGTTTTAGCTAAAATACAAATTTCATTTAAAAAGTAACCCGATTTCGCTTTAACTCCCATTGTAATCTACCATTTATCTCTCTGCATGTATTCACTCTTACTGGCCCCGTGATCTTTCCCTTTTATGTAGTACACTATATAATTAGCCGGAAAAGTGAAAAATAGCAGCAAAAAAAGTGATTTCCACCATGTGCCCTACCCTATTTTTTAAGAATCCTCTGTTCTTGCTTTATGTAGGGGATTCAATAATCTATAAAAAAAATAACGGTTATATTTTCATACCGTGTAAATAAAATTGATGTGAACTCTATTTTTACAGTATCTGCTGTTCTTGTTAAGAAATCACATTATCCAATAAACAACTAACTATTCACTCTTTAAGGAAGTTCTTAATATTTTAGCCGCGTAGCTCAATGGATAGAGCATCTCATAACGTGTACGGCGCGATACTACGAGAGAATGCTGGTTCGACCCCTGTCGCGGCTCTTTTAAATAACATTTCTGCTTTTCTTTAACAATGCCGCCATTGTTACGCATTACCTAGACACTTTTTTATTATTGGATATACTTTTGTTTTTCAATGGTGAACAAACAAATACTATGAAAAGCATTAATGAAAAAGTTTCCATGCTCACTATTACAGAAGCTAGGAAAGTTCTAAGATGTAGCAGAGGCTTTCTATACAGTCTTAGAAGGGCAGGTAAACTCCAAGCTGTCAAAGCTGGTAGGAAGGTGCTCGTTAGCAAGAGTGCTATATATGAATATTTAGCAGCTAATCAGGAGGGACATAACCAGTGAATACCCTAATTCTTACACAGATTCCACTGGATGAACTGCTTGCCCAAGTTAAACAAGCTGTAAGGGAAGAACTGGATGCATTAGGCTCCCCTGGAAATACATGTGATAATACACCGCCAATAACTCAAAAAGAATTATCTGCCTTTTTAGGAATCACTGAACAAACAGTTATCCGCTGGAAACAAAAGGGTAAAATTCCTTTTTTTAATATCGGTTCTGCAATTCGATTTGATCTAAAGGAAGTGCTGGCCGCTTTAAAGAAATAACTACTTATAAATCCAATTACCTATTTAAAATAACGTGTTCAATGCCTGACAAAATTAGTATCGTTAACAACGGTGTGTTTGATATAGCCACCGGGAGACATAGAAAAGAGACAGCCTGGAAAAATAAGGAATGGCTTTGGAGTGATCTACTGGAAAAGCTCAGTGTTACGCACCCAACTGCAGAAACGCAGGCTGAATATATGGCCGCTAAGAAGCCACGCCAGGACGAAATTAAGGACATTGGCGGTTTTGTTGGTGGATACCTCACCGGGGGCCGCCGGAAGTCTGCCAACGTCCTGCACCGTCAGCTAGTGACCCTAGATATTGACTACAGTAAAATTGACTTTTGGGGCGACGTAGAGTTTATTTACGACAACGCAGCGGCAGTTTACTCAACGCATAAGCACACACCAACCTCGCCGCAGTTACGGTTAATAATGCCACTGGACAGGCCAGTGCGCCCCGATGAATATGAAGCTATTGCCCGCCGCATTGCTGGCATCCTGGACATTGAGCTATTCGATCCAACAACGTTCCAACCCGAGCGCCTCATGTACTGGCCAAGTACATCCGCCGATGCTAATGAGAATTTCTTCTTTTTCTTCCTTTGTGAGCTTCGCTAAAAGCAATTCTGTTTTAGTATCCATTTTATTTGTGGTGTGTTGTTAAATAATAAATTAGTTATGGCAAGTTATAATTGATAAACAATACTGTTTTTTAAATTCTGTAACACTTGCGCAAGTGTTACATCTTTCTTTTTATTTGCGGTGTGTTGTTAAAAATTAAATTAGTTAGGTAAAACTAAAAGGCTTATTGGATAAAATACTTAGTATACTATCACATATCTGGCTAGGTTATATATTAGTTTTAATATTATGTATACATGTATCCATTATTTTACCGTATGTTTGATTATTAATAACCAAAACCTAAAGAAATGAATAAGGAATTTCCCGTTATGGAGGATCGAGTTTACAGTTATAAGGAGCTTAAGAAAATCTACAATGATTTTTGCATTACTGATGTGATTAATTGCGCTTTTCTACAGATAGGGCTATCAGTTTACGAGACTGATATTAATTATTTAAGCGCCGGTAGACATAAAATTGATTTCTATTCAACTACATTGAATTGGTCTAATCTTACTTTATTAGTGAATAATGAGCCTGTAACGTCCGCCCAAAGGGAACACTATAATATGGAAAACACAGCAGGTCTTAAATATTCTAAAGTTGATCCTACCCTTGCAATACCTGAGAATCCGCGGCAGTGGACAAAAGAGCTTTCTTTCTTTTTAAGCAGGCATGAAAATTAATCTATAATTTAGAAAAATGAAAAAGAAGATCAACCCAAAACCACCCGGCAGGCCCAGGCGTACGGATAAAGACAACACCGTTGTGCCGGCATCGGAGCGTTGGACACTCCCAGGTGAAAAGAGAAAGACATATATTGTCAATACCGAATTAGCGGATAAAATTGACGAGATCGCTCACACTGATCGCACAAAACTAAAGGACGAAGTAAATGACGCCTTTACCGCGCATGTTGCTAAGTGGGAAAAGAAAAACGGCGCAATTAAGCTCCGTAAGAAGTAATATCTTGGGCGCTATGGATAATAAAATGATGCGAGCTTTAGATGAGTTTAACAGTAACATTTCTATAGTAAAAGACTTCAACCGTAATGTGGCTTGGTTGAAGTCTCAGCAATTGCAAAAAGAGAAAAAGAAAACCTGGGTAACTGCACACAAGCTCGCAGCTATAACCAATTGGAGTAAAGAACGAATGCGTGGGGCTAGACTGAGTAACGACATTGAATTTAAAAAAATAGCTACTGGCGGGTATAGATATAATATATGTAGTCTCGATCCCATTTTCTTAAAGACCCAGCAATTATAAATCGGTTCCCATCAAACAAAAGAAGAACAATTATCCACGTCGTAAACCTGGGGGATCACCTCTTTTGGGTTGAGGTTGCTCGCGTAACGGGACTTTTTCAGGTCTTGACGGATCAGTCCTTGGAGTAACTGGATTTTGTGGCATCGGCCTCGGATCAGGTCTTGGATCTGGTCTTTGCGGCCTGGTAGGTTCTGGCCTGGTAGGCCTGGGATCTGTTGGGAACGACATAATATTCTATTTAATTAGGGTTTACAACAACAATTTTTCCCCGGTTCAGCTATTGCATTTTTTTCTTTCTGCAAGTTCAACGAAACAAATGCTGCAAAAAAGAAAAGGCCTGTTATGAATATAGCAACCGCCAAGGAACGAACGTTTTTTAATACTTTTTTAGTCTTGTGAAGTACTTCGTTCAGTAATCCTTTGATTTCCTTCCAATCCTCGGGCTGAAATACGGTAATATCCAAATATAAATTTTTCTCTATCATCCAGTCGTCCGCTTTTTTCCAAAGTTCATCGCTTGCCCAGGAAGACTTCAAAAATGCGTACATCATTAATGAGATGGCAACAATGATAAATATCCAACTGGTGAACAGCATCCAAATATTAATAGCTGTTTCGACCTTTACAATATCCTTAATGAATGTGATAGAGAATGCTAATATTCCGGTTGAGATAAAAAGGAAATTTTTTTCAAACTCTGTGAGGTCTCTGCACATAGCATCATAAAGGGACTTTTTATGAGCTTTTAAATCGGCAACCGTCATGCTAGTTTTATTAGGAACTGTAAGCTAATAAAAATTACGGCAAAAAGTAAACCCTGGACTGAACCCAGTTGGGGCTGGTGAAAGCAGGTAATTTACCCCCTAAAGTGCTACCCGACATTTGCTAAAACTACAAAACCTTTGTTCAGCAAGGGTTTCATTTCAATAGTGGCGGAGACTGAGGGATTCGAACCCTCGATAGAGTTTCCCCTATACACACTTTCCAGGCGTGCTCCTTCAGCCACTCGGACAAGTCTCCATTTTTTGCAGGGTGGCAAAAATACAGTTTCACGAATTATAAGCCGAATATTTTTTTTGCGTTGGAACTTGTGATCTCAGCTACTTTTTCTGCCGGTACATTTTTTATGAGGGCCAGTTTTTCAACTATATATTTTAAATAATTGCTTTCATTACGTTTTCCCCTGTAAGGAACAGGCGTTAAATAAGGTGAATCTGTTTCCAGAACGAGGTGCTTAAGATCAATTTTCTCCAGCACTTCTGCCAGCCCCGCTTTTTTATACGTTACTACGCCCCCTATTCCCAGGTAAAATCCTGCATCTATTATCTCCCTTGCATTTTCATAAGTACCGCCAAAGCAATGAAAGATCCCTTTTACCCCACGCGGCACAAATTCTTTCACCACATCTATCGTTTCCTGCATGGCATTCCTGGTATGGATCACAATGGGCAGGTTGTATTGTAAAGACAACTCTACCTGCATCCTGAAAGCTTCGTATTGCTGAACGGTAAAGGTCTTATCCCAATAAAAATCTAGGCCTATCTCTCCTACCGCAACAAATTTTCTCCGGGATAACCATTCTTTTACGATCGCTAATTCCGTAACATAATTTTCTTTAACCGAACAGGGATGCAGTCCCATCATGACCATGCATTTTCCCGGGAATTTTTTTTCCAGCAAAAGCATGTTATCGATCTCACTGCTGTCGATAGCAGGTAAATAAAAATTTTGTACACCTTCTGCTTCAGCTCTTTTTATTACGTCTTCAATATCTGTTTTAAACTCATCAAGGTAAAGATGGCAATGTGTATCTATCAGCATCATTATAATTTAAACCACAAAAGTCCTTAAAAAAAATTTAACGCTTCTTTAAACCCTGTTAAGGGATAAAAGTCTTATACCCTGTTCGTATTATTCACCTTTATTTATTTTAAAAAATTACTTTTATGAAAAAGACAATTAACCTCGGCACCTGGCTTATGGCTTTCAGCCTGGCGGGTGCACTGATTTTCACAAGCTGTAAAAAAGACAACATCAGCAACCCGGCAGGCGAAACGGATGCTGTTGAGTTAGCAGCTACACAGGAAGCCACAACACAGGAAGCAGAAACAGAAGCACAATTTGATGATGTATTCAACATCACAGCAAGTATGAATAAAAGCCAGGTTGGCGAAGACCTTGGCGTTGGTGCTAATGTTTCCGGTTTATTTGAATTAGGAAGTACTACTCCTCCTAATACTCCAGGCCGTTGCTTTACCATTACTGTAGTTCCCAACATTCCCCATGTATTTCCAAAGACAGTAACCATTGATTTTGGAACAGGTTGTCTTGGACGTGATGGAAAATACAGGAAGGGAAAAATAGTATCTATTTACACTAACCCCATGGTTGTGCCCGGAGCTAAAGTGTCTACTACATTTGTTGATTATTATGTAGACAGCTTTAAAATAGAAGGTACCCACATCACTGAAAACACCAGCACTTCAAATATGCAGGGCTGGAAAATTGTTGTGATTGACGCAAAGGTTACCAATACGGCCAGCAACAGGTGGAGAAAATGGAACAGCACTAAAAATATTTTGCAGGTAGAAGGTAACAGAACAGCTCATTTTCCTTTGGATGATGTATATAAAATTACAGGAAATGCAAGGGGTTCAAATTCTGCAGGACATAACTGGGCCTCATTGGTAATTGAGCCATTGATAAAGAAATTCACCTGCTCCTGGATAGTAAAAGGCACGGTAAAACTGATAAGAGATGGCCGCGAAGCTTTATTGGATTATGGAAACGGTCATTGCGATAACCTGGCCATAATTTATATAAATGGAGTACCACATGTTATAACCCTTTGAGAACCGGAAAAAAATTGTTGCAAATTTAACAACAACAAAGTATATTTATCCCAGTTTTCATAGGGTACGGATTAAAAACGGGCCAGGGTTTCTACCCCGGCCCAATTTTTTTTAACACATTCTTGAATTGTGCAAACTATATATCCCTGTTACCCGGTATAATTTTTTCAAATAAAAATCCCCTTTCAGAAAAATGTTTTAATACCAATGGCAAAGCATAACGAATTCTTTCATTTGCTTTTTCACTGTCATGAAACACAACTACAGACCCGCTTTGGGTATTTTTTATTACATTCTTGCAACATTGTTCAGGCGATAGCTGCATATCAAAATCACCACTCAAAACGGTCCACATAATAATATTAAATGGAGGTATTGATGCCGATATATTTCTTTGCTGGGTTCTTGTGATCCTTCCGTAAGGCGGCCGGAACAGGTCGGAATTAATATAAGCTCTTGCTTTTTCAATATCTGCCAGGTAAGCCGCGCTATCAGTTTTCCAGCCATCCAGGTGGTTATAAGTATGATTTCCAACCGAATGCCCCTCATCTATGATTCTTTTGTAAATGGCCGGGTTTTCCAGTACATTCCTGCCCACGCAAAAGAAACTGGCCTTTGCCCCATACTTTTTCAGTTCATCCAGTACAAAAGGGGTTACTTCGGGATGCGGGCCATCGTCAAAGGTCAGGTATATGGCTTTGGGGTTATCGGCCATCTGCCAAATGCCCGCCCCATACAATTTCCTGACCCATTTTGGCGTTTTTACGAAGTAAAACATATAGCAAATTATATTTTTATACTCATTAAACCTTCTTCTATCGACTTTGTCTTACATCAACAAAATTTTAACATTTATGAAAATCAAACAGTTCTTAGTCGCTTGTACGCTTGTCTTCCTTACTCTTTCCATCAATTCCTGCAAGAAAAACGATGCTGCAGACGAATTTGAAACAACTTTTGAGCTTAGTGGTGACCAGGCCATTGCCGACAATCTTACCGAGGATGCCAATGATGTAATGAATGAGGCTGCATTAGATAAGAATTTAATGGGTACCAATGGTCCTGTTGGACCTTTAGGAACCACTGGCATTTTAACCTGTGCTACGGTAACCGTAACCCCACTTACCGGGTTCCCAAAAACCATTGTTATTGACTTTGGCGTAACGGGTTGCACCTCGCTTAATGGCATTACCCGCAGAGGAAGGATCAATATAATACTTACCGATTCCTTAAGGAGGCCCGGTAGTGTAGCTACTATGACCTTTGAAAATTATTATGTGAACGGTTATAAAAAAGAAGGCACTATAACCTGGACAAATACCAGTGCGCCGGGTTCAAAAAGCTGGAACCGTACCTGTACAAATGGAAAGATCACTGCACCAGGCGGAAGATATTGGCTCCACAGCGGAACTCAGGATCTTGTACAAACTGCAGGCGTTGCAACACATCTTAACCTGTTGGATGATGTTTTTTCCATCACCGGTAATTGCACAGTAACCAATGCAGCCGGCAGATCAAGAACGGCAACTATTATAAATGCACTGCAGAAAAAAACGATTTGCGCTAATATTGATATGGGCACCATAAAAATCCAGGGACCTAATCATTATGCAATTATTGATTTTGGAAATGGTACCTGCGATAATCTTGCTACCATCTCTATTGATGGCCGCACGCCGAGAACGATCATATTGCGTTAATTTTTTAGAATTATAATTTTAAGAACCGTGAAGCTTACCTCACGGTTTTTTTATTGCCATAAACTTCCGTTTTCAATAGCGCTCCTCCTGCTTATCTTTGCAGCCATGAGCAAAGTAAGAGTCCGGTTTGCCCCCAGCCCCACCGGAGGCCTGCATTTGGGTGGTGTACGCACCGTTTTATTCAATTATCTATTTGCCAAAAAACATGGTGGTGATTTTATTGTGCGTATTGAAGATACCGATCAAACCCGTTTTGTAAAAGGCGCTGAAGAATATATTTTTAAATGCCTGGAATGGTGTGGACTACAGCCGGATGAAAGTCCGGTTCATGGCGGAGAGTATGGCCCTTACCGCCAGAGTGAGCGAAAAGATATCTACCGCCAATATGCTGAGCAACTGGTTAAAGACGGCCATGCCTATTACGCTTTTGACACAACGGGAGACATCGAATTAATGAGAGAAAGACTGAAAGCTGCCGGGAGTCACAGTTTGCAATACGACCACCACAGCCGTATGAACATGAAGAACTCATTATCGCTGTTGCCGGAAGAAACAAAGATACTGATGGACGCAGATACACCCCATGTGATAAGGATCAAAATAAATGCAGGCGGGTTTGTTTCTTTTACAGATATGATACGCGGTGAGATGAAATTTGATACGAATACTGTAGATGACAAAGTGCTGCTTAAGGCTGATGGTATGCCTACTTATCATTTGGCTGTAGTAGTTGATGATCATTTAATGAAGATAACACATGCTTTTCGCGGAGAGGAATGGATGCCAAGCGCCCCGGTGCATATTTTATTATGGGAATATTTATTTGGCTTGAGTAATATGCCGCAATGGGCTCATCTGCCCCTGATATTAAAACCAGATGGCAATGGTAAATTAAGTAAGCGTGATGGAGATCGCCTGGGCTTCCCGGTCTATGCAATGGATTGGAAAGATCCGCTCAGCGGGGATCTTACAAAAGGATTTAAAGAAATAGGCTTTTTACCGGAAGCATTTATAAACCTGCTGGCTGTGCTGGGATGGAATGATGGTTCCGAACAGGAAATATTTACAATAAATGAATTGATCGAAAGATTTTCAATTGAAAGGGTGCACAAAGGAGGAGCTAAATTCGATTTTGAAAAAGCAAAATGGTTCAACCATGAATGGATGAAGAAGTTAAAAGTCATAAGTTATAAGTTAGAAGTTAAAACTCTCTTCGACAATGCCGGAATAGTTATTGAAGACGATGAAAAATTTGAAAAGGTTTTGGAATTGGTAAAAGACAGGTGCATACTGCTGGCTGATTTTTATGAGCAGGCTAAATTCTTTTTTGTTTCTCCATCAGCATATGATGAAGCAAGTGTAAAACCCAAATGGGATGAAGGGAAAAAGGACTTTTTCAATTCACTCATCAGCAATTGTTCAAATGTTCAGGACTGGCTGGCACCGGGAATTGAAAATGTCTTTAAAGAACTGGCAACAGCAAAAAATATCAAGGTAGGTGAATTACAAATGATATTTCGCGTGATGCTCGTAGGCAGTAAAATGGGGCCCGGTGTTTTTGTAATTGCTGAAACAATAGGCAAAGAAGAAACGATCAAAAGGATCGAAAATGCGCTAAAGGTCTTTTAGATCATCAGCCCTGCTTTTCCATCAGTGCTACTACTTCAGCTCCAAATCCAATTTCACTGACCAGCAGATCAGTTCTGCCGAATTTTCTATATTGCATAACGCAATTTACTGCTTACGAAATTATTTTACAGCATGACATCAGCCAGATCAGCGTGGATATTGACGATAGCTTTGGCCATTATCAAATTTATTTTACCTTTTTTCCTTCAGCATCCTGTTTATGAATTGCACCGTGATGAATTCCTTTACCTCGAGCAGGGCCATCACCTGGCATGGGGTTATATGGAAGTGCCGCCCATGCTTTCCTGGATGGCATGGTTAACCCATTTTTTCGGCGATAGCTTCTTTTGGGTAAAATTCTGGCCATCGTTCTTTGGTGCACTTACTTTAATCATCACCTGCAGGATGGTAAAAGAAATGGGGGGCGGACTATTTGCCATACTGGTCGCAGGACTTTGTATCATGTTCACGGCTTACCTGCGTGTTCATTTTCTTTTCCAGGCAAATTTTTTAGATATCTTCTGGTGGAGTTTAAGCGCTCATTTTATCCTGAGGCATATCAACACGAAAAATATTAAGTATATCTATTTGATCGGTCTCGCCCTTGGTTTTGGCTGGCTGGCTAAAAGCTCGGTTCTGTTTTTCATTATTGGATTTGCCGTGGCTCTCCTGCTTACACAATACCGCAGGCTTTATTTGAACAAACATTTATATGGAGCAGGCTTGCTTGCATTCTTAATTGCATTACCAAATATCTTATGGCAATATCATCACAACTGGCCGTTGCTGCATCATATGAACGAGTTAAGAGAAACACAGTTGAGATTTATCGATCCTGCTGATTTTATAAAAGGGCAGTTCTTAATGTTCTTTGCAGCTTTTTTTGTTTGGATCATCGGGCTCATCTGGCTTTTCACAATGCCCGGTAAACCCTTTCGTTCACTGGCGTGGATATACTTTACAATAATTACCTTATTGATATGGTCAAGCGGTAAAGGATATTATTCACTGGGAGCTTACCCCATGCTGTTTGCATCAGGCGCAGTGGCGCTGCAGAAATGGACGGGCAATAAACTAAAATGGATCAGATGGATATCCGTTGCCATTATCTTATTCCTTTCCTGGGTTGTTTTACCGATGGCCTTACCAATATGGCAACCGGAAAAACTGGCTACTTTTTATAAAGAAAAAAAGCTGGCTGAAATCGGATTCTTAAAATGGGAAGACCAGGAGAATCATTCCTTACCACAAGACTTTGCAGATATGCTGGGATGGAAAGAATTAGCAGAGAAGGCTGAAAAATTTTATCATAATCTTCCGGATACAACGGAATCAAACACGATTATTTATTGTAGGAATTACGGGCAAGCAGGGGCATTGAAATATTACGGAAAGGAAGGATGGTTCAAAGCTCTGACTATCTCAGACAATGGCTCCTTTATTCACTGGATACCTGGCCGCTTAACAATGCAGAATTTAATCTTTATTGGGGGAAGAATGCCTGATATAAATGATGAAGTATTTCACCATTTTGAAAAAGTAACAGTGATTGATTCTGTAACAAATCCTTACTCCCGACAATATAGAGATAAGATCATTTTTTTTGAAAATATTGACTCAACGGGCTTGAAATTAGCCATTGATGGGTTAAATGAAATGAAGAAAGAATTTAAACGATAAGTTATTCTTCAGGTGCGGCATACCACCTGCGGTATAATTTTTTAAACAGGGTATGTACCAGGATCAATAATATTACTGTCCCTGCTATTTCTGCCAGCAGGAAATATAAAGACCAATTGATGGGTTTAAACGTCAGACCTTCTACATAACTTCTTGGTTCTTTCATATCCTTATTAAGCGCCACAAAGATCCATGGAATAAAAGCTGTCATAAAAACAAACAGGTTCAAGCCGATCCCCTGGACAGCTTTACGCACACGGACGCCGAATATGGATAATGCCAATACTATAAATACTGCATAATAAAAGATCATGAACGAAAGGACAGACGATCCCCGGCTATAGCTTACTGCCATAATTAAGGCTGTGATGATCGATAACAGCACACCGGTTAAAACAGATAAGAAGAAGGTTTTAACCGTGCTGTGCCTGAATATAAAAACCAGTAGTGTAAAAACCAGGGTTATATAATAAAATACCCTTAAATAATCATCCCAGTTTTTTACCCAATCATATTTTTTCATAACCACATTATCAATTCCATTGCTTATTCTTGACAGATCATATTTTTTTCTGATCTTATTATCATATCTCGCCTTTTCGTTATTGTCGTAAAAATCACCATATTCATAAGGGCTGCTAACAGCGTATTTGACCCTGAATTCTTCCATGCGCTTTAATAAGGCTGTCCTGTCGGGCTGCACGTAATTTTTAATTGTATTGTAATAAATATCTACAGAGCTTAGCAATTTTGCCGTTGTGTATTCATCAGCAGCATAAGAACTTACAAAAGTGTAATCGGGACAATCATAAAACACATACATTGTATCATTGATCTTCAAAAGGCTATCGGCACCCATGATTTTGATCCTCAGGTCTGCTGTGTCAATAAGCTCGTACTTGTATGTAACGTCACCAGGCTCTTCAGATAAAACCGTATCGGTCTCAACAACCACCGTTGTTTCCTCATTTACTGGCGAGTTTGGAAGTTTTGGAACAACCCTGAAAGTATCGGGTTCCCAGGTGAATGGCAACAAACCATACTCCAGTTTGCACGCACTAACATTTAATTCATTGATATCATTGACGATCTCTTCGTTGCCAAATTGCTGGTTAGCCCTGTATGTTTCTACTGCAGAAGGCACAAAACAAACGCCTGTCATGGCGCCGATCGCGATAAAGTATAATGAAAAATCCTTTAAACTATCAATGGCAAACCGGTTACCATAGCGCTTAAACACATTAAATCTCAATAAAAAGATCAGCCAGAAAACAAATCCAATAAAAGCGATCAGCCCGACAAATACATTCCAGCTTACTATATTACTATCCTGCTTTGCATCAAAAAAAACAAAATAACAAAAAGCAGCTGTCAGCAATGCAAACAAAAAGGCAAAATAAATAACCAGGTGTGTCCTGGCAGCCCAGGTGCCGGGCTTGTTACGTAACAGCTTATCATCGAGCTCTTGTAAGAATCGCGGAACCAGTAGCCTTTTATTCATTTAAGTAGTGTTGCTGTAATTAAAAAAAACGTTTCGTGCTGTAAGTTATATCCCGGAAATAAGTAACAGGTACCTGTCCTTCTATCATCCTGCCAATTATTTGCTGTGCACTGAGTTGTGATGAAATGATGGTATAAAAGCCACCGTTGAACTGCAGCTCTATATTATCTTCTCCAAACAGGTCTATAATAGTTTCTCTTGCTGCAGTTGTTTCAAATTCCACAGCATTGCTGGTGATCTTTCCTTCTTTATCGTTGCTTTTGTATAAGCACTCACCCTGCCTGATAAATAAAACAGTATCAGCAACTTTTTCCACTTCATGCAATTGCTGGGAGCTTAGCATAATACCCATCGGGTTGTGTGATCCTTTTGCCATGAAGATCAGGTCCGTTAAAATAGTTTGCTGTGCATTGATATCAAGATTAGCCAACGGCTCATCCAGGATCAATAAGCGGGGCTTTTGTAATAATATCCGGGCTATTTCAAACCTGGTACGGTAACCACTGCTTATCTGACTCCAGGTAAGATGTGCGTAGCTGCTGAGGTTCAGCCGTTCGAGCATAAAATCCACCATCAGGTCATTTTTATCACCATAAATACCCGCAATGGCTGCACTGAAATGAAGATTATCCTTGAGCATGCCATACCACTTTGGAATGCGTTGCGGAATGAATGCAATATGATTTTTTATAGCATAGCTATCGGGATCCTTTAACAGGTGATACTTTATTTCGCCATTATCAAGTGCCAGTTGTCCGGCTACGCAGCGTAGCAAAGTTGTTTTACCATTCCCGTTCTCACCCACAATGCCCAATACATTCCCCGTGTTAATGGAAATGCTGATCGGCTTAAGACTGAAATTCCCCTTACTGTATGTCTTCGAAATTTTTTCGGCACTTACTAACTGGTAATTCTGCCAGGTGCCGGTTTCCGGCTTTGTTGCTTCTGCTAAAAGGTTTTCGGCAGTATCAATAAAATTTTGCGGCAGGGCTTTACCGGGGTCTGCTTTTTCATGAGCATGATATTCCCTGCTCCAGTTGATCGCTTTTTTGATCAGGTCATCAACACCTGAATCCAGGCAAAGATCAAGGATCCTCCTGACAGCAACTGAATAGTCACCATGTTTTAAATACGAAGAAATTTCAGCAGCCGCAGATTTATGCATACTAGTATAAGGATTGAGATGGTATAATGCAAAATAGTGAAGTATTATTGATATTTATTGAATAGACTTACTTTTACAAAAGTTTTATACTGAATAGTATCAATATGAAAAGACCCATCAGAGTTTTAGTTGCCAAAGTTGGATTGGATGGCCATGACCGTGGCGCCAAAGTAATTGCTACCGCATTGCGTGATGCAGGCATGGAAGTAATTTATACCGGCCTGCGGCAAACCCCTGAAATGGTTGTCAATGCTGCATTACAGGAAGACGTTGATGCCATCGGCATCAGCATTTTGAGTGGTGCCCATAATACCGTTTTTCCAAAGGTCATTGCGCTGATGAAAGAGAAAAAGATGGATGACGTATTGCTCACAGGTGGCGGTATCATTCCTGAAGATGACATGGCAGCATTAAATAAAATGGGTGTGGGCAGGTTATTTTTGCCTGGCACCACAACATCCGATATAGCGGAGTATATTAAAACATGGGTCAAAGAGAATAGAAATTTTTAATTAAACTTATCATGTACACAACCATTTTAACCAATTTAGAGAATGGGATCTTCACCATTATCATTAACAGGCCTGATAAATTAAATGCCCTCAACAGGGATGTCTTTACTGACCTGGAGAAAGCGGTTGATGAGATCAGTAATAACGCTGAAATAAGATCAGCAATTATCACCGGCACCGGG
>Ga0193708_1000069_pt1 | contig 20324 bp, 13 predicted proteins | sample H3c1metaG_FD_160570 | JGI IMG/M metagenome (GOLD analysis project Ga0193708, IMG submission 160570) | Soil microbial communities from a riparian zone of the East river system, Colorado, United States - H3c1 | ecosystem: Environmental > Terrestrial > Soil > Riparian zone | place: USA: East River...
TATTTTTTCAAGGCCGCTGCCGTCTTCATTAATGATAAAAAGGTTGAAAGGAAATCCTCTCTTGCTCTGGTGATTGCTGGCAAAAATGATACGCTTGTTATCGGGCATATAAGCCGGCGCCCAGTTAGCATTGCCAAATGAGGTCACCTGTTTTACATTGTTACCATTCACATCAGCTATAAACACTTCCATATTAGTGGGGGCAACCAGGTTCTCTGCAAGCAGATCTTTATATTCTTTTATCTCAGCCCCGGTCTTTGGCCTGCTTGCACGCCAGATGATCTTTGCTCCATCGGGACTGAACCATGCGCCACCGTCATAGCCCAAAGCATTGGTTATCTTTTTTTCTTTTCCTGTTTTCAGGTCCATGATATACAGGTCTATATCCCCATCCTTTGTGCTGGTGTAAAGCATTTGTTTCCCATCGGGGGAAATGGTTGCTTCCGCATCATAACCTTTGCTGGCTGTAAGTTGCTTTACGATCTTTCCATTAAGGTCGGCCATAAAAATATCATAGCTGCTGTACAAGGGCCAGATGTATTTATTGCCATACTTTGTACGGTCAGGCACAGGCGGACAGCTATCTGCATCTAAATGCGTGGATGCATAAACTACGTGCTTGCCGTCCTTTAAAAAAGCGCCGCAGGTTGTTCTTCCTTTGCCGGTACTTACCAGTTTGTATTCAAACTTCTCTCCCGCCTTTGGCACTTTACCGATAAACATCTGGTCGCAGGGAATGCCTTCTTTAAGATATGTCTTTTGAAAAATTATCCATTTGCCGTCAAAACTAAAGTAGGCCTCGGCATTATCACCGCCAAACGTCAGTTGCTGAACATTGAGAAAATGTTTTTCACCGGGAAATAAAACTGTATCTGAACCTGCCGGTTTGAGCATTGGACCTGAAAGCGGGGTATTATTTTTAAAAGAAGTAAATAAGCATACTATTGCAACAACGGCAGGCAAAGACAACAATTTTTTCATCCTGTAAATTTATGGCGGCAAAGTTAGTTCTTGTTAAATTTCAGATTGTCAGAAAATTGTCATGAGCTTAAGGTCCCGGGCCTTAATTTTGCGAATGCAAATTATGAAACACACCATATTAATATTAGCAGTTCTATTTTGCCTGGCGGCCTGCAACAATAAAGACGAAGAACAGATCAATGAATCTTCTACAACATCTGTTGAAAAAATGATGAAAGACGCCATTGAACAATTCCCCGACTCTGTTTTATTAAAAGAGAACCTGATCCAGTACTACCGCGACAGTGGCTATTTTGACAAAGCCATTGCAAGCGCCGGCGAAGCTTTAAAAAAAGACAGCAACAATGCCAGGCTCTGGGATATAAAAGCCACACTGCATTTTGAGAACGGGGATACCGTGAATGCCACAAGATCTTTGGAAAAGGCCGTGCAGATCATTCCTGACCCGGGCTATATCATGTCACTCGGTTCATTGTATGCACAAACAAAAAATATAAAAGCGCTGGGGATGGCCGACCTGTTACTGATCAATAAGCAGTCAAATACAGCCAAAGAAGGGTTTTTCATAAAGGGTATATATTATACTTATACTGCTGACAAGAACAAAGCCATCAGTTATTTTGACAGATCTCTTGCACTGGATTATACATTCATGTTTGCTTACCGCGAAAAAGCAATTGCACTCTACGACCTGGGTAAATATGAAGAAGCCATAAAAGTTCTGACCAGGGCTATAACCTTCCAAAATAATTTTGACGAAGGATACTACTGGCGTGGCCGCAGCCTGGAAAAACTCAATAAAACAAATGAAGCCATTGAAGAATACCGGATGGCATTGCTTTACTCACCGGATTTCGTTGAGGCAAAGGAAGCGCTTGCCAGGTTGGGAGCGAAGTAAATTATGAGTTATGACTTATGAATTATGAGTTAATTTGCACCCTTATTATCTTAATTCTCAATTCTTAAAAATGCCCATTATAGCACCATCGCTCCTGGCCTCTAATTTTTTAAACCTGGAATCGGAATGCAAAATGCTGAACGAAAGCCGCGCCGACTGGTATCATCTTGATATCATGGATGGAAGGTTTGTTCCCAATATCAGTTTTGGTCCCATGCTGGTTGAGTTTTTCAGGAAGGCTACAACAAAGGTTTGTGATGTGCACCTGATGATAGAAGATCCGGGAAATTATGCAGAGACATTTAAAAAAGCAGGAGCCGATATTCTTTCTGTTCATATTGAGGCCTGCCCGCATTTGCACCGCAATATCCAGCAGATAAAAAGCTTGGGCATGCAGGCAGGTGTGGCCATTAACCCGCATACACCCATTGATTCACTAAAGGATATTTTAGCAGATGTCGATCTTGTTTGCATGATGAGTGTTAACCCCGGCTTTGGCGGACAATCATTCATACCACACACCATCCACAGGATAAAACAACTTCGTGAATTGATCGATGAGCGTTCACTGAAAGTGAAAATTGAGATTGATGGAGGCGTTACACTGGAAAATGCGAGATCAATAATCAATGCCGGTGCCGATGTGCTGGTTGCAGGAAATACTGTTTTCAGATCTGCCGACCCGATCGCAACAATTGCAGCGCTGAAAAATTTATAAACTGGCTGGTGGGACACCAGGCCAGGGCGAATACCGTGACCGGTGTCTCCACCGACCACTCAAAAAATTTCCGGATGAATAATACTATTTTTTATACGCTAATAAACGCAACGCATTAAATACCACAACCAATGTTGAACCTTCATGCCCGATCACGGCAGGGCCGATATTAGCAATGCCTGAAATGGTAAGCGGAATAAGTATTGCAACCATACCCAAACTGATAACCAGGTTCTGTTTTATAATAGTATGTGCTTTTTTACTTAAGCCAATGGCAAAAGGAAGATTACTCAGCTGGTCTGCCATTAACGCAATGTCTGCAGTTTCCAGTGCCACATCCGATCCTGCGGCGCCCATTGCTATACCTACCGTACTTTTTGCCATAGCGGGTGCATCGTTCACGCCATCTCCTACCATAGCTACTTTCTTTTCCTCTTTTCTCAGTTTATCTATCGCTGCCACTTTCTGTTCCGGCATGAGATTGCCCCATGCATCAGTAATACCCATTTCTTTTGCAATAGCTTCTGCTACCTGCTGGTTGTCTCCTGTAAGCATGATCATTTTCCGGATACCCATCTTACGCAAAGCCGCCAGTGTTTCTTTTGCATCCTTCCTTGCAACGTCCATCAACGTAATAATGCCGATATATTTATCATCCTGCTGAACGATCATCGTTGTATTGCCCTGTTTTTCCAGTTCCTGCGTTTTGGTTTTTATATCTTCAGGGAGGCTGTTATTTTTTTCACTGAAAAGTTCTTTATTACCAACATGAATGGTTGTGCCTTCATAATTTGCTTTGATGCCCCTTCCCGTAATTGCCGCTACATTTGAAGCTGCAGGTACATCTTTCTTCAATTTCTCAATACCTCCTTTTACGATGGCGGCTGCTAAAGGATGGTCGCTTAGTTTTTCTACAGCGATCACTACCTGCAATAATTGTTCTTCGGAAATACCATTGAGCGGATATACACCGGTGAGTTTTGGTTTTCCTTCGGTAAGTGTTCCGGTTTTATCAAAGGCAATTGCTGTTAATGAACCCAATTCTTCCAAAGGCTTACCCCCCTTTATCAACACTCCTCCTTTGGCTGCTCTTGCTACACCACTTAATACGGCACTGGGAGTTGAAATGGCTAATGCGCAGGGACTCGCTGCGACCAGCACTGCCATTGCCCTGTAAAAACCTATACTGAAAGGCTCATCAATTACTATAAATGAAAATAATAAGAGTACTACCAGGATAAGTACGGCAGGTACATAATACTTTGTGAGTTTATCTGTAAAATTTTGTGTCGGCGATTTCTGTGTCTGCGTTTCATTTACCAATTTGATCAACCTTGCGATGGTAGAATCAGCCGCTATCCTGCTAACCTTAACTTCCAATGTTCCCCCGCCATTAATTGAACCAGCAAATACCCTGTGCCTGCCATCGAGCTTATCCGCAGCGGCAATGTCCATACCCGGATCTTCAACCGGCGTTTTATCAACAGGGATACTTTCCCCGGTTATGGGCGCCTGGTTAACACTGCTATCTCCGCCGGTAACGATCCCGTCTGCCGGGATCTTTGAATTTGGCCGCACAATAATTATATCACCCGCTTTAAGATCTTCTATCTTCACTTCCTTTAATTCATCGCCGGTTTTTAATAATGCTGTTTTGGGGGCAAGCTCCGCTAAAGCAGCAATAGATCTTTTTGCTTTTCCCATGGCATAATGTTCCAGGGAATGACCAAGGCTGAAGAGGAACAATAATAAAGCGCCTTCAGCCCACTCGCCTAATGCAGCAGCACCAATAGCCGCTACAAGCATCAGGAAATCTATCTCAAATTTACCCTTGCTGATAGCTGAAATGGCCTCCCTGGTTGTATAAAAACCTCCAAAAAAATAAGCGCCCGTATAAAATGAGATAGAAACAAGATCCGGAATATCCTGTAAGAAGGATAAGCCGAAACCAATGGCCAGCAATGCCCCGCATATGATAGCGAAGCTGAGCTCGGTTCTTTCGCCAAAGATGCCTGCGTTTGTGTGATCGTGCCCCTCTGCTTCATGGTCATGCTCTTTCCGGGTATGTTCCTTCGTCATTAAAACTATTTTATGAAATGAAAAATGATATGATGCCTGTTGCAACTAAGGTCCATCCTGTAATTATCCCGGAATTGTGTTCAAGTTTATGCCAATTCAATTTTAAGATGCCTTTATAGGCAAGTCTTACCCATAGAACCATTCCTGAAACAGAGATCAGCAGGTATAATGCAGCAATCAACAATACTGACCATACACCTCTTGTACCCGCTAATAAGAAATAAGCTTCGATCTCCATGCAGGGTGATAAGAACATGGCCAATACAAGTCCCATTATTATCTTTCGTTTTGGAAGTGTAGGTTCAGGGATATGATGCAAATGAAAATGTTTATGCCTGTGATGCTGGTAAATAAAGAATATTCCCATTATGATCAAAAATGCAGGAGCAATAAAATGAGTGAAGTATTCGATCTTCCCCGCTAACTGCAAACTTAGTAAGCCTAATACAATACCTATTGCAATTGTGCTTAACGCATGCGCCAACCCTGATATGAATGTAACCTTGGTTATTTCCTGTAAACTCCAATTATCCTTTTTGCCTATAGCCAGCACGGGTAGCCAGTGACTGGGGATCACTGCATGTAATAAACTTAATAAAAGGCTGCCTGTAATAATACTGTACATTGCTGAAAGACGCTTTAAAATAAAAAAAGTTGCAGCATAGTATGCGCAGCAACTTTTAAATAAGGTATTGGCTATTGTTTCAAAAAACTAACCTATTTCAGCTTCCATCTTATCCCCATATAAAATTCCCTTCCCCTCGTTGGTCCCCATACAGATGAGATATCAAAATAAGGACTGAATGGATCCTGCCAGCTGATGATGGGCTGGTTTTGACGAAAGTTGAAAATATTTTCACAACCGGTATAGATTTCAAAGCTTTTAAAGATATAAGTGAACTGCGCATTTACAGTGCTGTAGTCCTGTGAATGATCAGGCCGCTGGTATTCAACCGGATTTAATTTTGTCTCAGGCAATCTTTGTTTACCAAACCAATGCACATTTACATCAGCATGAAATTTATTGCTCACCGGCTTATAACTGAATGTGGTCAGCACTTTATGCCGTGAATTGAATGGCAGGATCTCTTTATTACCATTATTCATCCTGTACACATCCAAAAAGTTGTAGCCTGCCTTAAACTCGTATCGCTTATAAATTTTGAGGAACAGATCAGTTTGAAAACCATTGCTCACGCTTTTCCCCGTAAAGTTCTTTATAAATGCCTTGGTAGGATCAGTATCATAATCCGGGAATACCTGGTTCCGGAAATTTGTCCTGTAATAATCAACACTGATATAACCTGAAATATTCTCTTTGTCAAATTTCTGCGTGATGTTGACACCCATGTTCACTGCTTTTTCCGGCTTTAATGCTTCCAGGAAAACAATATCCCTGGAGCTTGCGAGCAGGCCAATATTCTCACTGAACAAATTAACGGTACGCCAGCCTGTGCCTATGTTCGCACGGATGGTCAATTTAGCGGTAGGATCATATTTTAATAATGTTCGTGGTGTAACATACCAGCCGAACTTATTATGATTATCGGCTCTTATGCCTGCGATCCAGGTTAGCTTTCCTTTTAAGAAGGTCATGGTATTCTCCGCAAAAACACCAACTATCTTTTCATTACGAGCATAATTCCCATCGTAAGTCCTGTTAATGATGTTATCGGTAAATGCAATGTCTTCATCCAGGTCAAGGCTTTTAAAACTGATGCCTGTTTTTAATGAGTGGCTGGCTGTTTTGGTTAGTTCATTTTGCAGGTTTATAAAAGCACTTGTTTGTTTTGCTTTGTAAGACAGGGAACCAAAATATGATCGCTGCTCCTGGTGCAAACCCGATGTATAAAGTGTAACACGATGCATGTCATTGAAGCGGTAACTTGTCTTGGCCCACATTTCGGGCTGGTTGAGTGACACGGTATTACCATAAACTGTACTGCTGCCGTTATGCTTGCCGGGTTCAAAAAATGTTTGGCCACCGGTACGTTTTTCATTTAAAAAGCGCAGGGCGATCTCGCTGCTCCAGCCCCAGTCTTTTTCCTTACCTATCTTCCATTTGTTCATTACCATGTAACGGGTAAGGAGCGGCAGGTCGAGGAAATTATCTTTATCCCTGTCTGTTTTATTTGCAGGCTGCACCATATGAAGAGCCAGCAGGCTATGCCATTTGCCGATCTTGAAATTATTGGCAAGGTTCAGGTGTTTTTCTAAAAAACTATTCATATAAACATTGGCGAATAATTTCTCCGATGCATTGGGCTTTTTGGTTTCTACATTTATCTGTCCGCTGATGCTCTCGTGCCCCTGCAGCACACTGTTGGCTCCTTTGGAAATATAAATATTATCAACCAGTGTTCCGGGAATACCGCTAATGCCATAGGTAAAACTCAATCCCTGTATCATCGGGAATCCATCGATCAGTACCTGGTTGTATACGCCGGATAAACCGAGTATCCGCAATTCCTTTGCATTGGTAATTACATTGGTGGTTTGTGGCTGAACGGATGACTGTGTTTCAAAACAACCGGCCAGGTCGCAACAGGCGGATTTTTTCAGCTCAACAGAAGTAAGAATCTCTGTTTTGATGGGACTAAGATTGGACATTACTGTACCCGCCTTTTCAGCACTTACCACCACCTCCTCAAGATTGCTTTTTGACCTCAGTACAAACAACACAGTATCCATATTGCTTACATCGATCGTATCTTTTAAATAGCCGCTATGGCTTACTACAAGTTTGTTATTTGCAGGCCTGGTTATAGAGAAGCTCCCGTCTTCTTTAGCTCCAATGGTTTTTTTATTGTCAAGCCAGGATATAGAAGCACCCGGAAGTGGCTGTTTGTTTGTATTAACAACCCTTCCCGAAATAATTTGCGCTACACTGCCCAGCGGCAACAGCAGCATAAAATAAATGACAGACCTCCGCATCAATTAAATTTTTACTTTATAGGGCCTTTCGTTAGGGTCACTGCAACCGCCGGTATTCTCAATGGCTTTGTATATTTCTTCAGTACTTACCAGTGCAGGGTTGAAAGTGATCTTAAACACGGAAACAGGGCCTGTCTTTCCAGGTTTACATTCGCTAACACCTTTTAATTCCTTTACATTATCTGAAAGGGTTTTCAGGTCGTTGCTGCAGGTAACACCTTTTACTTTAATAGTAATGGTTGAATCCGTTGCCGGACTTTCGCCGAGTGCAAATGACCTGTTGCCAATGGCAGTAAAAACCAGGACCGCAACAATAATTTTTTTAAGCATCTCTTTTATTTAAAAGGTTATTAATAAAGTGATCTTTTTAAGTTCATGCCATAACTGCCCCGGCCATCCCAAGCAGAGAGGCCAGCATCATTACGCATTTCCAGCAATATGTTCTGTTCATTTTCATTTCTTTTAATTTAACATAGGCAAAAATACATGCTACTTTGTTCCCGCATTGTTAATAATTATTGCAAGGTCCTCCGGTATTTCCATTGGCCGCAGTGCCGGCACATCTGTCCCGCCTGTATTGCCTGTTGGTATTTTCCCGACAAATGATTTTACTCCACCCACCAATAAACGTGGAATTTGTCCAATAATTTCTTTCCCGTTCTTTATTTTTATACCAAAGACCAGCATTTTCCAATGCACTGCTGTATGTGCCAGGGGGTAAGGCTGGCCCAGTATATGCGCTCTTTCCAGGTGCCGCCAGCTTTGCGGGTAATACTTTTTATCAAATGCATCCTTTGCATCCAGCAGTTCCTTCCTGTAATAGGGCTTTAATGCTGCCGGCATTTTTGTATTCACTTTCATACCTATTTGTTTAGTGTGCGTGGCCTTCGGTATTCGTCATCTTTGCTGATACAAAGAATGCTCCTTTTACCACGATCTTCGCATCCTTTGGTATCTCCTTCAGCAATGTAATTTCAGTATAGCCTACATCGGTTTTACCTTTTGCTACAGGAATGCGTTCAAAGTTCATTCCTTTTTCTTCATGCTCATCTTTTGAATTTAGTTTTACACTGTCCTTGCCATCAGCCTTATGTTCACCCTCTGCGTGTGCATCCGTAAGTACAAAAATATAATCCTGTCCTTCTACTGTTACAATAGCATCATTGGGCACGGCAGGTACCGTGGTTTGTTCCAAACTTATCACAGCAGTCACATTCATTCCATCTATCAATCCTGTTTTATCGCCCTGCACTTTTGCATGAACAGAAACCGCTTTACTGTCTCCCTCAAAGGATGAACCCAATGAATATATTTTTGCATCATACTCCTTACCCGGGTTATTGGTTACCGTAAAATGAATGAGCTGGTTATTCTTCAGCTTGGGAAGGTCTTTTTCGTATATGAACAGGTCGAGGTGTAACTGGCTGTTGTCAACTATTTCTGCAACAGTTGTGGTTACATCCACATAACTGCCCATTTTTACCGTCACGTTACTGACTATGCCACTGATGGGACTTTTAATGGATAATACAGAGATCAGCTTACCGTTCTGCAGGGATGCAGGATTTATTCCCATCAATTGAATTTGTTGCGCATAGGTTGACCTTGCTGTTCTTAAAGTTCTTAATTCAGTTTCTGCAGCCTGCAGATTTTTCAATGCCCCGGCATTCCCTGCATTCAGTTCCTTTTGTCTTTTCACTTCCAGCTCTGCCATGGAGATCTTTGCGTTTATGCTGAGGTATTCACTTTGCGCGTGTAAAAATTCAGGATTGGAAATGGTAGCAATGGTTTGTCCCCTGGAAACATTATTCCCTGGTTGTACCAATAACGACCTTATAACCCCGCTGTAAACCGAATTCACATTGGCTTTGTTTTGATTCGGAACTTTGAGTACACCGTTCGCTTTTACCGATGCTGTTAATTGCTTTTGTTCAATAGTTCCTAATTCAATGCCTATACTTTTTATCTGCTCGCCAGTAAGTTCAGCAATATTGGGGTTCCCGTCTGTATGGCCTTCTTCAGTTTTTGTTTCCCCGGCAGTGGTTGTTTCGCTTTTGTCTGCGCAGGAAACAAAGAAGACAGAACCTGTGAAGATCATTGCTATCATTAAAAACTTCTTCATCTTTTTATATTTATTGATTGATATAATAATTGTACTGGATCACTGACTGGTTATAAATATTCAGGTTCTCCAAATAATTTTTCCGGATCTCAATGGCCTGGGTAAGGAACTGGGACAGCCCGGAAAAGCTGATCTCTCCTGCCCGGTAGGCCAATGATGCGGCTTTGATGATCTCATCTGCCTGCTTCAAACCCGATGTTTCATAGAAGCCCAGCATGCTCCTGTTCCTTTCTACTTCCTGCTGTCTTTGCAGGCGCTGTGTGTTTAACAACTGGCTGTTATAATCGTATTGTTTTTGCTGAATGGCCATTTCCGCCTGCGCTACTTTTACCTTACTGCGGTAAGCACCTGATCCAAATAAAGGAAAAGCTGCTGTAACAGAGAAACCAGTGTACGGGTCTTTAGCACCCCAGAGGTTTTGAGAAAAAAAGCGGCCTGAAAACTCAGGTTTGTTCTCATTTTTTGTAACAGCAATGCCTGCACCTGCAATTTTTATATTTTGTGATTGCAATGCCAGTGTGGGATGAATGCTGTCGTTAAAAGTAACCGGCATTGCTAATTTTTCCAGGGGCATCATTAACGGTAACACGGGTTCTTCTGTGTTTAGCAATTGCATCATTAGCTGTTGCTGAATTTGCACATCATTAATTATTTGCTGCAGCAATGCCCGGAGTTCCATCATTCTTACATTCGCCGAAATACTATCCAGCCCGGGGCTGTCGCCGGTCTTTACTTTGAGTATGGCTGCTTCACTCAATGACCTGTAAATACTATCAAGACGATAATACAATTGTTGTTTATCCTGCAGGTACCAAAGCTGGTAGTAAACAGAGCGCACATCTCTCTTTATATCCAGGTCAATGGCAGAGGTATTTGCCCGGTAGTATTTTAATTGCTCATTGGAAAGATCTTTCTGTGCCTTGTACAAACCCGGCCATGCAATATTCTGTGATATGCCGATCTTTAAAATGCCTTTACTATCACCTGGTCTTAGGTCTTCATTCTCTGCAAAGACACCGGTTTTTGGAAAAGCAGTATTTGTTTTTACCTGTGCCTGGCCTTTATTGATCTGCAAATTATTCACATCATATAACAGGTTGCTTTTTGCAAGGCCGATGGTTTCAGTTGCACTTAATCGCTTTGCAATGGGTTGTTGTGCCCGGACATTATTAGTTAAACAAAAAAGAAATATTCCGGCAATGATCGTTGCTGCAGGTTTCATTGTTGTTTTTCTTTTGGATGAAAAAATGATATAGAGTAGCGGCAAAACTACCAGTGTCAGGAAAGTGGCCGTGATCAACCCTCCAATGACCACTGTTGCCAATGGCTTCTGCACTTCTGCACCCGCGCCACTTGATAAAGCCATTGGTATGAATCCGAGTGAAGCCACAGTGGCGGTCATTAATACCGGCCGCAAACGGATCTTTGTTCCTTCCAGTACCCGTTGGAGTATGTCTTTCATGCCTTCTTTTTCCAGCTGATTAAAAGTGCTTATCAAAACAATGCCATTCAATACAGCCACACCAAACAAAGCAATGAAACCAACACCTGCTGAAATGCTGAATGGCATTCCCCTTATCAATAAAGCAAATACGCCGCCAATGGCACTCATGGGTATTGCGGTAAAGATCAGCGATGCTTCTTTTATGGAGCGGAAAGTGAGGTACAACAGGAAGAAGATAAGCAATAGCGCCAATGGCACAACGATCATCAGCCTGGCAGATGCTTTTTGTAAATTCTCAAACGTACCTCCATAAGTATAGTAATAACCCGGAGGCAGTTTTACCTTTTCATTTAATTTCTGCTGGGCTTCTTCCACTACACTGGCCACATCCCTGCCGCTTACATTAAAGCTTACATAGATCCTTCGCTTACCCGATTCACGGCTTATTTGTGCAGGGCCCGTTTTAAAGGAAACATTTGCTACCTGTGACAATGGGATCTGGTTGCCATCACCCAGCGGAATGAACAGGTCGCTTACATTATCAAGATTGGTTCTGTGCGCACTGTCTAATCTTAATACCAGGTCAAATTTTCTTTCATTCTCAAATACAACGCCGGCTTCTTCACCCGCAAATGCCGTACTGATGACATGATTTATGTCTTCAATATTCAATCCATACCCCGCAATTTTAGCCCTGTCATATTCAATGGTGATCTGCGGCAGGCCATCCACTCTTTCCACCTGTGGTTGTGTAATACCCTTTATAGGACCAATGACCTTTGCCACTTTACCTGCATAGGCTACTAATGTATCCAGGTTCTCACCAAATATCTTAATGGCAACATCCTGCCGGATCCCTGTCATCAATTCATTAAACCGCATTTGTATGGGCTGGCTGGGTTCTGCCACCACACCGGGGATGGTCGAGAGTTTATCTCTCATCATATCCGACAATTCATAAAAATCCCTGGTGGTCTTCCATTCTTTTTTCGGCTTTAAGATTACCATCAGGTCAGATGCTTCAGGCGGCATTGGATCAGTAGCTATATCTGCTGCCCCGGTTTTACCTACTACCATTTTTACTTCAGGAAATTTTAAAAGCATACGCTCTGCCATCATAACGGTTTCTGTTGTTTGCGAAAGCGATGACCCCTGCGGCAAAACAAACTCAATGGCATAGTCTCCTTCTTCCAGTGTAGGTATGAACTCCCCTCCCATATTCTTAAAAATAACAAGCGACAGGATCAATAAAGCAACTGCAATACCAACCACAGCATATTTTAATTTGATAGCCCCTTTTAATAGGGGTGTATAACCACGCTGAAAGAGATCCATCATCCTGTCGGAAATATTCCTTTTGTGTATAAGGTTCTTGGAAAGGAACAAAGAACTCATCATGGGTATATAAGTAAGCGAAAGGATCAAGGCGCCTAAAATGGCGAAGGCTACCGTTTGCGCCATTGGCCTGAACATCTTTCCCTCCACACCCTGTAAAGAAAGAATAGGCAGGTACACGATTAGGATAATGATCTGTCCGAATGCAGCCGAACTCATCATTTTCTTTGCGCTTCCTTCCACCGCTTCATCCATTTGAGGCTGCGTTAATTTGCCTGTCAACTGTTTGGCACCCAGGTAATGCAGTGTCGCTTCAACAATGATCACAGCTCCATCTACGATCAGTCCAAAATCAATAGCACCCAAACTCATCAGGTTGGCACTTACACCAAACAGGTTCATCATTGCCAAAGCAAAAAGGAAGGACAGCGGGATGGCAGATGCCACTATTAAACCTGCACGGAGGTTCCCCAGGAATAAAACCAATACCAATATCACGATCAATGCTCCTTCGATAAGGTTTGTTTTCACCGTATTGATAGCCCGGTCGATCAAATCCGTCCTGTCTAAAAATGCTTCTATCTCTACATCATCCGGCAAAGATGTTTTCACTGTTTCCATTCTTTCTTTTACAAGTCCAACAACAGATGCGCTGTTTGCTCCTTTCATCATCAGCACTATGCCACCCACTACTTCTTTTTCACCATTGTAGGTCAATGCACCATAACGTGGCGGCGAGCCGAATTGTACGGTAGCAACATCTCTTACGAGTACAGGAACGCCGCTTTGTTTTTTGATGACAATATTTTCTATGTCAGCAAAGATTTTTACAAGGCCCACACCCCGGATAAAGTAAGCATTAGGTTTGCGGTCGATATAAGCGCCACCGGTATTCTCATTATTCTTTTCCAGTGCAGTGAATATCTCAGGAATGGTAATATTCATTGCTTTCAGTCTTTCCGGGCTTACCGCCACTTCGTATTGTTTGTTGATACCCCCAAAACCTGTTACCTCTGCCACACCCTCAATACCCGTTAACTGGCGGCCAACAATCCAATCCTGCATGGTCCGCAGATCCATTGCAGAATATTTTTGTTCGCTGCCTTTTTTTGGATGAATAACGTATTGGTATATTTCACCAAGGCCCGTGGTTACCGGTCCCATTTCGGGAGTACCCATGCCCTTTGGAATTTCCTCTTCCGCAGATTTTAGTTTTTCAGAAATGAGTTGCCTTGCAAAATATATGTCTACATTTTCTTCAAAGACAACTGTTATTACACTCAATCCAAAACGTGAGAAGGAACGCATCTCTTCAATACCCTGGATATTTGATAATGCCCTTTCCACCGGGTAAGTAATAAATTGTTCTACCTCCTGTGCTGCCAGTGTAGGAGCACGTGTGATCACCTGTACCTGGTTATTGGTCACATCGGGCAAGGCATCAACGGGCAGTTTGCCTGCACTCCACAAACCCCATATGATAAGGGCCAGCGTAAGCACACCGATGATGAGCTTATTCTTTATACTGAAATGAATGATCTTATTAAGCATTTTATTTCTGTTTGGCTATTGCCTGTTCATAAGAATGATCTTTTGTAAAATAACTCCCGGCACATTATAAAACGAAGTGCATTGAATATTCAACTGCATTCAGTTTCAAAGCCTGTTTACAGGCTTTTGCTTGCCATTTTAAGGATTGTTAAATAACGAATACTATACATGCCCTTAAATGGCTGTGCAGTAGATGCGGGAAAGAAAGGATTATGATATTTTGGGAGGCTGCCAGATGGCGTAATAGACTTCAGGATTATAAGCTATAGCGGGTGCCCGATGTTTTACAGTTTGAAAAACATTAGGCGTTTGTATTTTGGATAAACCGGAATAATACACTGAAACAGCGCAGCAGGAACAGGTACAAAAAGGTGTACAGATCTCTTCGGCATGATCGTGCTCCCCATGATCATCAATAGCAGAAATTTTTACTTCCTGCTTTACATTACACTCCACACTGTCGCCGCATGGCAGCATTGACAGGTAAAGCGTAAAGCAACTTAATATTGCGAAGAAAATTTTCACAAAGACAAATATAGAAACAATTGTTGAAAAAATGAAGCTTGCTACGTGGTTGCAAATGAATGCTAATGCGTTATTGTCCTGGTGCGTAAAAAATGAGACAGACGCCCGGCAAGGCACTTGATGACCCGGGAACAGGACCTCTTTGATAATCATTATCAAGGCGATCACTATGTTTTCTATATTCCTATGCGGCTCAGATTCACCTTACCTCATCCATATTTTTATACATCTGTTCCAGCACCGACAGGTTTTGTTTCAGCCATGATACGCCTTTTGGCCATTCATATTTCTTCTCCAGTAATTTTTCTGCCAGGCCATAAGCCTTAAGGGCCTGCTCCTTACTATAAAAACATTCCAGCCAGTTGTCTTTCAGCAATTCTTTATTTTTCATGTAGATGCCGCCGCCGTACCATGTAAAACAGGAAGGCAGGCCCCAGAAAGAAACTGCTTTATCATCTTTTTTAATGGCGCTTTTATAAAACAGGATAAAGAAATGGAGGTTCTCCTTCAGGCGGCGGTGAATGGCAGTATCTGTTTCTTTTTTAGAAGGCGGCAACCGCCATATATTATTACTGATATGATAAGGCTCCTCCGAAATATCTTTAAACCGTTTTCCGGAACCAATGAATATTAAATTGGTAGTGCTCTTAATGCCCACGTTCACCACTATCAGCTCATCATAAGAAAGTGATGCGATCTTATAAACATCTTTACCTCCATCATCAGCATAGTTAAGCGTGATCGTTTTGTTTGCATCATTAAAATCCCAGGTACCGTGAACCAACGCATTCCTCGGGTTCTTTATAAAAGTTCTGTCGGAAGAAAGATAGAGGCTGCGGAAAGATATTTCGATCGTGGAATTGTCATCCATGCCTTCCAGCGCTTCCACATCATCCGCCATTTCCCAGCCCTGGCAAAGCAGGTTAAAGATATCTTCCTCATTGTCCAGGTAGACCAATTCATTGCTGTATTCGCTTTTCTCTATTGGCTCCTGCTTCTTCGCTTCCTTTTTATCCTTCTCCTTTTCCACCGCATTGTTACAGGAGAAGATGAACAGCATCATAAAAATTGCGGTAACGGTCTTTTTCATTAACAGGTTTATTTTCGCTGTAAAATAAGGATTATTGCAAAACCCAATAAATATATATCTTCATAGCATGAGAACCGCCTTTACCATTTTTTTACTGCTCGCTACCCTGTCGTCCTGGTCTCAAAAAAAACCTGCATGGGTAAGTGGTAAGGCAATTGACGAAAATGAGAATCCTATAAAAAATGTTTCGGTAATTATCCTTGGCAGGACCACCGGCCTTACCACCAATGACAGCGGTTATTTTCGCATAAAAGTGCAGCCCGACAGGTCCTTTGCCCTGGTATTCTCCCATACCGGCTATGCCGATGTTCAAAAGAATTTTTACCTCAGCGATGGTGAAGAAGAAAAAGTTACGGTTCAAATGGAACGCGGTGGAAAAACTTTGGAAACAGTTGTTGTTGGCGATGATAAGGAACGCACCGAAACCGGCCTCACCAAAATAAATCCAAAAAATGCACTTGCCCTGCCCAGCACTACCGGCGGTGTTGAAGCATTGATAAAAATACTGGTGGGCAGTAATAATGAGCTCACTTCGCAATACAGTGTTCGGGGTGGTAACTATGATGAGAATTTGATTTATGTAAATGATTTTGAAATTTTTCGTCCTTACCTCGTAAGCAGCGGACAACAGGAAGGCCTTAGTTTTATAAACCCCGAACTGGCTAAGAACGTGAATTTTTATACCGGCGGCTTCCAGGCAAAGTACGGCGATAAGATGAGCAGCGTGCTGGACATACAATATAAAAAGCCAACATCTTTCGGCGGCTCGGCCTATGTGAGTTTACTGGAGCAGGGATTACACCTTGAAGGTGCGGCAAAAAAAGGAAGGATCTCTTATTTAGTTGGTGTACGCAATCGCAGCAATAAAAATTTATTGAAGAGCCAGGAAACACTCGGCTCTTATATTCCTTCATCATCCGACGTGCAGGGATTCATTACTTATAAGATCAATGAAAAGATACAACTGGAATTTTTGGGAACACTCTCTGTTACAAGGTTTACTTTGTTCCCTGAGTCGGCGCAAAAAACAACATCGGTCTTCTCTCCTTTCTTCACCGCCAATCTTGGCCTCGACATCATATTTGAAGGACAGGAAAGAGACAGTTATAAAACAAACCTGCTCGGCCTGAGCATTGTGCACACACCCAATAAAAAATTAAGGTTGAAATGGATGATCAGCCGCTTTCAGAATAAAGAGAACGAGAACTTCGACATTGCCGGAAGCTATTTATTCGGTGACCGCGATTTTGACAATACCAGCAGTACTTACGGACAGATCATAAACCCATTGGGCGCCGGTTACTACCAAAACTATGGCAGGAACGAGCTTGATATTAACGTTTACAACGCCAGCTTAAAGGGCAGCTATGCAACAGGTAAACATTTTATACAGTTCGGCAACAGCATTGAGCAAACGAATATTAACGATAAGCTCAGGGAATGGGAATACCAGGACAGCGCCGGTTATTCTTTGCCCTACAATCCTGCGCAACTGAGCCTCTTCAAATACCTGAATTCGACCGCCGATCTTTCCATTCAAAAATTCAGCGGCTATGTACAGGATAATATACGTCTTGGTCAAAACACAAAAGACATAACGCTACAGGCGGGTGTTCGCTACAATTATAATTCGCTGAACAAGGAATTTTTAATAAGCCCACGCATGCAGGTAAGCTGGAAACCAAAGTGGAGAAAAGATGTGGTATTAAAACTTGCAGCGGGTGCATACCACCAGCCACCATTTTACCGTGAGCTGAGAAGATTTAACGGGACATTGAATACACAGGTAAAGGCACAGAAAAGTTACCAGGCCGTTGCCGGCATGGATTATAATTTCAAAGCTTTTGGCAACCGCCCGTTCAGGCTCACCACAGAAGCTTACTATAAAAGTATGAGCAGCGTTGACATTTATGACGTTGACAATGTGAAGATCCGTTATGCAGCCAACAACAATGCAAAGGCCTATGCCACCGGTTTTGAAGCCAGGCTTTTTGGCGAGCTGGTAAAAGATGCAGAAAGCTGGCTCAGCATCGGCATTATGCAAACAAAGGAAGACCTGCAGAATGATTTTTATTACCGGTATAAAAATGCGGCTGGTGAGATAATCACTGCACAAAGTACCGACCAGGTTGCTGTTGACAGTATCCGTAACGATGTAGGTTTTGTGCGCCGGCCCTCCGACCGTTTAATAACTGCCGGCTTATATTTGGAAGATTACCTGCCCACCAATAAGAATTTTAAAGTGCATCTGAATTTAATTTACGGCAGTAACATGAGCTATAATATTCCCAACAGTGTGAAGTACCGCAATGCGCTCATCATCGAGCCGTATATACGTGTTGACATGGGCTTTAGCGCCCAGCTTTTAAGCGAAAGAAGCAAGCGCCGGAGCCATAGCCCGTTCAGGGATTTTCAAAACATATGGGCAAGCTTTGAGGTGTTCAACCTGATCGACCGCCGCAATACCATCTCCTTCCAGCTGATAAAAGATTTTGCAAACAATGTGTACAGCATTCCCAACCGCTTAACGCCAAGGCTGGTGAATTTTAAGATCGTGGGTAGGTTTTAACCCTGGCCTGACCATTATATTTTTTTGGAGCCGTATATTTAGCGCAAATACATATGTTGTATGCAACCTCTTTCAACAATCATATCCTCTCAAACCTTGGCAATCACGTTTATGTTGATTCAAAAGTTACCACTTTAGGGTATTGTTTGGGTGAAAGATTTTGAATATGTTACAAGATTTATGAACCTTTAGACAATACATTAGTAATTCTATTTAACATTATATCGAAATCTCAACACGTTTGCAGCCCACTTGCAAGGCACACAAAGCCATCGCACAAACCTAACCTTGCAAGTGGGCTGCAAACGGAGCTTCATCCAACATTACAAGTATCAGCATAAATTATTATTTTCATTTTATAAATAAAACAACTTTATTTGGGTTGATTAAACAACCTTTAAAACAAGTACGCTGTGAACTTTCAAACTTACTCCCAAAAAGTTGCCTTAGTTGAGATATATATAAAAAACAAGTGGGCCAATACCCCAAGTGCACTTGCAGAAAAATTAGAAATTTCCGAAAGAATAGTTTTACGAATGATTGATTATCTCAAAAAGGAGGATAAGCAAATCAAATACAGCAAAAAAGATAAAATCTATAAACAATTTTAAAGGAAAAATAGTTGACTGCCACTTTTTGGCAGTCAACTATTTTAGCTTTGTATATTAATTAAAATTATTCGGTAGCTACGAATAGCGGGAATTAATTCCTGAATTAACCCGAAAGAAAATAAAAAAGGACGTTGGTGGCAAACGATACCACTTCGGGCTTAGAATTATACAGCCGGGTGCAAAACACATAACTGGAAACCCTGAGTTCACGGTAGCAGGAAATTTGGGTGACGCTGAAATAACCATCATCATGGCGAAAGACAGATGATAAAGTAAAATTCATTTTATATGAAACATACTTATTTGGATTTAAACAAGATGGGGTTAGCTCCAATGAGTTTTCACGAAATGCTTGAAACCGACGGCGGCCTGGTATGGTGGAAATGGGTTATTGCAGCTGTTGCTGTTGCAGTTGGAGCTGCTTTATTTATTTCCGGTGTTGGGATCGGTATCGTAGCTTCCTGTGAAGCCATTGGTGCCGGTTTCGGTATTTGGGCAGTAATTGAAGGCAACAATCCTCAAGGATAATCCTGTATCAGGCTGTAAGTTTTCCATTACAGCCTGATTTTTATTTTAAAATATCATTAATGTTAAAAAATATTTTCCTGTTTTTTTTTCTTTGGTATCACTTAAACAGCTAATCGCTCAAAAAGTTGAAATTAAAGGGAAAGTTGTAGATAATAGAAGTTCTATTCCTTTAGCAAATGTTTACGTAGGGCTCGGAGATTTTAATACAACAACAAATTTTAACGGCTTTTTTTCTTTATTTGTAGATAAAAATAATGCGGAACTTGACTCACTTAGAATTTCACATATTGGTTATGAAACATTTTTTACAAACAATATTAGAGATAGTTTTTTAATTGTCAGGCTGAAAATATATACGACATTAATGCCTGAAGTAATTGTATCGTCAAATGCCCTAAACATTATTAAAAAAGCTGTTCAAAGAATTCCATATAATTATCCATCTGCTCCTTTTCTTCTAAACGGTATCTTTAGAATTTACCGAACAGAAATTGACAGCCCAAAAGTATATCGTTTTTTTAAAAGTGATGCAGTAATTTCATTATATTACCCATCATATCAAAATCCGGAAAGTAATGTAGAGGTAAAAGTAATTCAGAATAAAACTATTTTCTTAAAACCGGCTGTCGCCCCTTATGATTCTTCAATTTGGGTTGGAAGTTATTTTGTAGATGAGTTTGTTCGCAAAAGATCAGATTTTATTGATCCTGGCGAAGTAGATAATTTTAAATATTTTCTTTCAGGCAAAACAGTGCTTCAAGGCAAAAATGTTTGGATTATTGACTTTGAATCAAAACAAAAGAATCGTGCAACCGGCACGCTATTTATTGATACCGCATCATATGCATTTGTTGCTGCCAAATATTCAAGGTTTAATATAAAAAAATTCAGGCAAAGAACTATTGAAAGTGTGAGCTATGATATTTTGTTTGAAATGTT
>Ga0193708_1000070_pt1 | contig 20244 bp, 45 predicted proteins | sample H3c1metaG_FD_160570 | JGI IMG/M metagenome (GOLD analysis project Ga0193708, IMG submission 160570) | Soil microbial communities from a riparian zone of the East river system, Colorado, United States - H3c1 | ecosystem: Environmental > Terrestrial > Soil > Riparian zone | place: USA: East River...
GCTCTGGCGTCTCCCATATATGCCACGGTACCTCGGTGGGTGCCGTAGTTGCGCCGTAGGAACCCAGTACCTGGCGCTCTCGTGAGGCCCCGTCACCACGAGGGACAATGGCCACCGAACGTGAAGGCCCCCGCACCCGTGTCACCGGGTCGGGGGCTTGGCCAACACCCGAAGGAGAAGGTGTGGCAATGGAAAGCGTACATGGCGGCCCCGTAGAACAACCCGGCGCTGCGTGCCTTGATCTGGCCCCCGAGCGGGCCCGGGTCTACGACGCGCTAGCCGCGGCCGTCGAGGACCTCCCACCGTCGGCCTTCGCCGATGATGGGATGTTCGAGGCGTCGTCCCGGCTGGCGTTCGCAGTGACGTCGAAGGTGGCCAGGGCCCGGATGATCCGGGACGCTCGACGGGTCGACCACCAGTGAGCGACCTCACCCCCGCAGAACTGGCCGGCGTCTATGACCGGCTCGCCGACGACGTCGACGCCGACGAGGCGACGAGCTACACCGCCGACGATGTCTTCGCGGCGACCGAGCGCCTCACCGAGGCACTGACCAAGAAGCTGCACGCCGCTTCCCACATCCGCACAGCGCGCCCTCGGCGCCGGCTGCGCTTGCGGTGATGATCGCCGTGGCCCCGACCCTGAATACCGCCTGTCGGGGCCACGGCTCAGCTCTCCCCTTCGGCCGACGGGAGCCCGCTAAGCACGCAGCGAGCGGTTGCCCGTACAAATCTGGTCCCTTGAAATAACGCACCACACGTGGTGTTATTAGCGGCTTCGCCGCAGATCGTTAAGGGTGGATTAGCAAAGGGAGGGCGGTATCCCGATGTCCCCATCATCAGAGGATGTGGCGGCGTTAGAGGAACGGCTAAGCAGTGACCGCAAGGCGTTGCGCACCTACATCGAGCGGGCCGAAAGGCGCGACGCTGAGGTGACAGCGTTCATCCGAGAAGTGCTGAACACGGCAGGCTTCGTGTCAGACGAGGCCCGACGACTACTCGCCAACTAGTTGTTCTTGGCGTGCTGGTCTCGGATATACCGGTAGTACTTGAGCACGCTCACCCTGTCGTCTGGACCTAGCGCAGGGTCTGAGCGGATGATGCTCTCGACGTCGTCGACGTCGGCCACATAGCCGGCGAGGCGCAGGATGTGCCCGAGCGGCTGACCGCAGAGGGTGTCGATGATCGGCAACTTCTCGAGCGGAGGCTGGCTCTCGCCCCGCGCCCACTTCGAGACCCGCGGCTGGTCGACCCCGGCGGCCTCTGCGATCTGCTTCTGAGAAACCCCAGCTGCTTCGTAGGCCTCCCGGAACGCATCGGAGAGCCTGCGCTCATCAGGGCGGCGACGAGCCATGGAACCACTATCGCATACCTCATGCCCGAGTGCTACTGCCAGTAGGCCTACCAATACATTCGGCATGCCCCTTGCGGCATAGGTCCTAGTAGGCATAGAGTATGCCGCATGGCCCAGATGACCCGGATGCAGAGGGCGGACATGATCCGCCTCGAGCGCCTCCGCCTCCGCCTGCACCAGGAGGAGGTGGCCGCCAAGGCTGAGTGCAACCAGGCGACCGTCTCCAAGGCCGAGCAGGGCCGCGGCAGCGACGAGGTCTACGACGCCATCGAGCGTGCGCTGGCCGAGCTCGCGGCGACCCCCTCGAAGACGGAGGCCCGGTGATGGCCAGCGGTGACGTGTTCGACGACCCGCAGGCGATGACCGACATCGCTCGCATCTTCCGGCGGGGCATGGAGCGCATGGCCAACTGCGGTCCCGAGTGCACCCTCCCGCACCCCAAGCCGACCGCCTCGAAGCAGGCGTCATGACCCCCGACCGCGAGACCTTCCCGTGGCTGACCTACCTCGGCGCCGTCGTCATGGTCCTCGGCCTCCTGGTGATCATCTACGTCGACCCGCCCGCAGGCGTCGTCTTCGGCTGGCTCCTCATCACCGTCGGGCTCTCCGCCTTCGGGCACGACAAGGGGACGCAGTCGTGACCGGCACCTGGCTGGACGCCAAGTGGTCCGACGTGCAGGTCGGCACCCGCATTCGCCGGGACAACGGCCAGACCGGCGAGGTGTCGGGCGTGGACCGCACGGGCGGTCAGTTCCACATGCGGGTCACGATCGACACCGACGGCGAAGGCCCGCTCACGCTGACCGTGACGGAGACGAACCCGGTCGCCGTCCTCGTCGCGGGCGGTGCGTCATGACCCTCGCCACCGTTGCTGCGGTCGTCTACTCGGGTGCCATCGCGGTGGTCGCCCTGTACGTGGTGACCCGCCGCCCGCCGCGTGGACCCGTCTGGCAGCGCTGCGGCCGCATGTTCGCCGGGGAGCGCTCGCGATGCTGTTCCTGCTCCCCGTCGTGGGCCTGCTGCCTGCTGAGCGGGGTGCGGATGGAGGACCCCAACGGCATCGCCGTGGGCGACCGGGTCCTGTGGTCCGAGCACGAGGCCTACTGCAACACCGACGACGTCTTCGGGGTGATCACCGGCTCGAAGCCTGCCGAGGAGCTGCCGGGCCGGGTGGCGTACCGCATGCAGCCGACCTGCGCCGGTGTCCCGGTGGGGCCGAGCGTGCTGCTGCCGCTGACCTACGTCGTGCTCATGGACGGTGCGTCGTGAGCGCCAAGCGCATCCAGCTCCGTCGCACGAAGGGCTGGCGCAAGCCCGAGGGCGCCATCGTCGTGGCCCGGCCCAGCCGCTGGGGCAACCCCTGGGTCGTCGTGAAGGACCCGGACGGCGGTTGGAAGGTCGAGGGCAACGGCCTCGTCTACCGCGGGTTCACCGACAAGCTCGGCGCTATTCAGGGGGCCGTTTACGGCTACCGCGAGCGCCTGGAGCACATTCGGTGCTTCGGCACCGGGATGCGGTTCGCCTACTCCGACATCCGCCGCGAGCTGGCGGGCCACGACCTGGCGTGCTGGTGCCCGCTCGACCAGCCCTGCCACGCCGACGTCCTCCTCGAAGTCGCTAACAGGGCCACCCAGTGACCCGCCTCGCTGCCCTCCTTGCAGCCCTGGCCCTTGACTGCCCGAGCGACGCAGGCGGGGAGACGACGCCGTGAGCGCCGTGCTGGTGGATCCGCGCGGCAACTCGCGAGGCGAGGTGATCCGTCGCCTTCCGCATCAGTACGTGATGTCCCGGCACCCCCGGGCCCGGTACATGCACCTGCCCCGTACGGCGAAGCGCTACGAGATCAACGGCCGCTCCTGGCTGGGCGTCTCCGCTCTGTGCGGCCAGCACGTGAGCAACCCGCTGTTCTCTGACGACCCCGGCAGCGCCGTGTGCGGCACCTGCCTCGGGCGTGACCTCGGGATCACGGAGCCCGACGTGCTGTTCGCCCCCCGGCTCCTGCACCAGCTGCCGCCGAAGTGGTGCGCCGGTCCCCGTCGCGGCCTGGTCTACGACGACCGGCCCAGGAGCCGACTCGGCATCTGCCTCATGTGCGACCAGGTCGTGGAGATGTGGGGCAACACGATGCGAGCCCACGAGCACCGCGGCACAGGCCTGGTGTGCCCGGAGCACGGCACCACGTGGCTGACGCAGACCTATCGCCACTGGGGTGAGCCCACGGGCCAGGTGGTCTGCAACGGCTGGGGGTCGTGCGAGCACTGCCAGCTCCGGCCCCGCCGCTTCTGGGTCGTTGCACCTCACGGTCGCGAGGCGGCGCCCCAGTGACCGCCGCCCACATCCTCGCTGACGGTGGAGCCCCCCGCCCCGCTCTGCCGTCAGCGACCCCTTTCCTCGGTGACGACGGGTCCGCTGACGTCACCCAGGCCCGGCCCGCTTCCCTCCAGAGGCACGCCGGGGCCCGGCCCGTAGAGCGCACCTCCGTGCAGGACGGTGTGCCGCGACCTGACGCTGTGGGACCAGCGCAGGTCCGGGCCGGGCGTCTTCTTCTCCGCCGGCCCATCCCCGGCGCGGGAACGACCGGGACCGCGTGCCCCACCACCGCGGTCCCGGTCACCTATCGACACGCAGGGACGGGCGGACCCCCCGTCGCCTGTCCCTGCGGTCGGGTCACCTCACGCGACGAACGGGCCGGGTTTTGCCCGCCTGCCGGCCTGGTCCGTTCGTCGCGTCGGGTGCCTCGGCCCATGCCCCGGTTTCGACGCCGGGGTGCTGCCGACCCTGCGGTGCGCCTTGTCCGGCGCCTGCAGACCGCACGGCAGCCCGGGGCACCCACCTCCCGTTCGACGAAAGGCACAGCGATGACCGACTTCCAGGTTGGCGACCGACTCCACATGAAGCTCCTGCCGCCGGGCATCGCCGACGTGACGGTGACCGCCGTCGACGTCTGCGACGACCTGACCTGACCTGAAAACGCAACGACCGGCCCTTGCGGTGAGAGCGCAGGCCGGTCGTCCGAACGAAAGCAGCGTACGACAATGGCAGTACCGATCGAAGTGACTCTGTCACTCGACCTCGACAAGCATCTCGCCTCCCTCAAGGGCTACGACAGTGAGGGCGACCCGATCGAAGCCCCGACGACCGTCGAGGCCGTCGTCCTAGGGATGGCCGCCGACAGGCTCATCGAGCAGATGGCGCGCAGCGGCTACGACTGGCGCAGCGACCTCGCCCGCCGGGTGGCGTCCGTCCGTGACGACATGATCGCCGCGGCCCTGCGCCCCGACGTCGAGGCGGCGCTGCTCGCACCGGTCCAGAAGACCAGCAACTACGGCGACCCGCTGGGAGCGCCGACCACGGTGCGGGACCTCATCGTCGCCAAGGTCGAGGAGTGGCTGACCTCAGCCAACCGGGACAGCTACAAGAACCCCAGGGGCCTGACGAAGCCGCAGGAGATCATCGCCGGCGAGGTCGACAGGGCCATGGGCAAGGAGATGAAGGACGCCATCGACGCCGCGAAGGCCGAGGTCGTCGCGGCGGTGCAGGCCAAGGGCGCCGAGATCATGGCGCAGACCATCGCCAAGCTGGCAGGTGGGTCGTGATCGACTCACTGGCGAGAGATCTCGACCGGGCCCACGTCGAGCAGGCGGCGCAGTTCGCGGCCGAGCAGCTCGCCTCCCGGGGCGTGGCGCGGGTGCGTCTCACTCCCGGCGACTTCACCGAGTACCAGCTGATGGTCGCGGCTCCCGGCCTTGAGTGGGCCGCAGGCAGCGCCCGGCCCCACCGCGCCTACCTCGTGTCGCTCTGCGACCCCTTCGGTGCGAGCTACCCGTGGTCGGCCGGCGAGGTGAACCCGCGCTACGCCGTCGAGAAGTGGACGCAGCGGGACGCGCCTGAGGGCACCCGCCGTTGCACCGGCCAGGTCGTCGCCCTGTTCCTCAACGCACTCAGCGTGCGCATCGAGGCGCTGGCCGAGGAGGAGTCGTGAGCGACCACGGCCCGCGGTGCTGCCCCTCCGACCATGGGCCGGAGCGAGCGGAGCAGGACGGCTGCATCAGCGACTTCGTCGGTCCGGTCGGCACCGGAGGCGCCATCGTCGTCATCGCTCTCATCCTCGGCTTCCTCGGCTCCGACTGGCTGAGCGACAAGGACGACGCCCGTCTCGACGACCTGCGCAAGACGGCCGTCTCGGTGTGCAGCGAGCGCACCGAGAGCGTGAAGGCGCTGCGCGACTGTGTGGACGTCACCATCGAGGCGACGGGACAGAAGTCGTGAGCGCCGCGGACGAACTGAGCCTCCACTGGGACCCGAACGGCCGAGCGACCCGCCCGGTCGCGGTCCGCCGATGGGGTGCCCACGACACGAGGCTCCCCGCCGAGGTCGGACTCAAGCTGCGCAGCCAGCTCGAAGGCATGCCCCTCGACGACTACGCCGCAGGCGACACAGACGCCGAGCCGGCCGCATCTCCCCCTGAGGGGAAGCTCGTCGACCTCATGGCAGCGCTCGAAGAGAGCGTCCGTGAGGCGAAGGCCGCCCGGAACCGCAAGCGGGTGCTCACCGCCGCCATCGCCGAGGGCTGGCGCATCGTCCGCCTGGCCGACGTTGCTGACGACCACGTCGACACCGGCGACACCTGGGTGCGGGTCACCGAGGAGTGGACGCCGTGAGCGACCTGACCCCCCTCGAAGCCGCCATGGCCCGCCCCTTCAAAGGGGACCGACGCCAGGACTGGCAGCGCGTCCACATCTACGACGACGTCACGGCACCCCTCTACGAGGACCTGCTGCTGGCCCGGTGGAAGTCGGATGACGAAGCCGACGCCGAGGCCGGCCGCCGTGAGGCCGCAGGCGAAGCGATGGCCTCGCGCCACGACGTCACCGAGTGGGTGCAGGACGACCACGGCGACCCGCTGCTCGATGACCGCCCGCACCCCGGTGGCCCCCGCTGGTCAGAGGAGCTTTTCTGATGGGCAACTTCGAGCTGGACCCGTCCTACAAGGACGTGCCCGGGCGCATCGCCGACTTCAAGGCGAAGCACCCGGAGGGTCGCCTGCGCCCGGTGAACGAGAAAGAGCCGTACCGCATCGAGTGCATCAGGGACCAGTACTTCATCGTCTACGTCGCCGCCGCCTACCTCGGCCCGGACGACAAGCTGCCCGGCATCGGCTCAGCGTGGGAGCCGTTCCCCGGCAAGACCCCGTACACGAAGGACTCGGAGCTGCAGAACGCCGAGACGTCCGCGTGGGGTCGGGCCATCGTCGCCGCGCTGGCGTCTGAGTCGAAGTCGGTCGCCTCCGCTGAGGACGTCCGCAACCGGCGGGCCGACGCTGACGTCAAGCCCATCGAGCGCCACACGACCCCCGAGGGGGAACTGATCGAGGTGTGGCCCGGCGAGGTGTGGGTCAACGACGCCAAGGCTCGCTTGGTCGAGGTCTGCAGCGGCGACAAGGACCGTGCTGTGGCGACGTGGACCGAGGCGAAGTTGGACGGCAAATGGAAGGTCACTGACGTCCAACTCGCTGAGGTGCTGGGCCTCGCCGAAGCTCTCGACTCCGCCACGGAGCAGGGGGAGGGGGTCGAACCTTCATCGGGCAGTTCGACCCCTGACCCCGACCAACCGGGCGCGCTGACCGCGTTCAACGACGAGGTCGCCCACATCGCCGCATCGGCGGAGGTGCCGGCATGAGCCAGCTCGACCCCGTAGAGGTGCTCGCCGGGGAGCTGCGCAAGCTGCGTCTCGCCAGCCAGAGCCTCGACTCGGACGAGGAGGTCGCCCGCCGGATGCTCGCGAAGGTGTGGGCGCAGGACTGGCGCATCGTCCGTCTCGACGAGGCCGGCGAGATCCTCGGCGCCCACGTCGACGCCACGGCCACCTGGCTGGACGGCGAGACGACCTGGACCGTCACCGCTGAGTGGGAGCCGGTCACATGAACCGCACCGCCCCTCTGCGCCGGATGTCAGCGAAGAAGGCGAAGGAGTACCGGGAGTCCCGCCCGATCGTCGCGGCCGTCCTCGAGCGCGACGGCGGCTGCGTCCTGGCCGGCCTCGACTGGGGTCCGTGCTTCGGGGACCACTCCGGGCATCACATCAAGAAGCAATCTGCAGGAGGGGAGTGGACGCCCTGGAACCTCGTACGCCTCTGCTGCGCCCACCAGGCAGCGGTGGAGGACTTCCCCGACGCCGCTGAGGCGCAGGGGCTGGTGCTGCGGCGTGGCCTGACCGAGGGCGACGTGTGGCGCCGCATGTACGCCGCCGGTCTGCGGGTCGGCTGGCAGTCCTGCCGCGCCGCAGTGGAGAACTGGTCCATCACCGGGTCCCCTGACATCGAAGGTCGGGTGACGTGCCCTGCCTGCGGGGGACTGGCACCGACCACGACGGACCCGGTTCGTAGCGATCTGCGGGTCATTGGCCTGCACCGAATCGGAGGTGAGTCATGACGGCTCTCGCGTGGTGGGCATGGGTCCCACTCGCAGGCGGCGGGGTGGTGCTGTTCGCGGCGCTCGCGATGTTCCTCATCGCCTGCATCGGGATCAGCGAGCTGCAGGCGGGGGAGCGGTTGTGAGCATCCCCATGCACGAGGTGGTCGAGAGCCTCAAGGGCCTCTACTGGCGGTGCCCCACCTGCGAGCAGATGTGGCTCAGTCAGATCGCCAAGGCCGACCTCGAGGCCCAGCGGTGCATCCCGAGCCTGGAGTTCCTCCCGCCGGACTGCCCTCTATGCGCTGGCTTCACCGAGTTCGACGATGGCTCGTTCTTCTGTCGCTCCTGCGACGTGCAGTGGCTTCGAAGCGGGCCCTACGACGACAACTCGTTCGTCGCAGGCGTCCGCTTCGGCGCGCCGGCTGAGGGAGCCGGTGCCGTGGAGGTCTCCCCATGAGCGACGCCCTCTGGTGGCTCGGCGCTGACCTCTGGATCAACGCCCTCACCTTCGTCTACCTGTGGACACCCGGAGCCTTCTCGTGACCCGGCTCCGTCTCGTGCTCCGCTGGCTCTACCGCTGGGAGCACCTCCTCATCCTCGGCGCCTCCCTCGCTGTAGCCGCGGCCGCTGTGGCCCTCTACGCCACGTCCTGGGCGCTGTGGCCCCATCACACCCTCGTCGGGTCCACGCACGCAGCAGCGGCCATCGTGGGCGTCCTGGCAGCGTTCCTGCTGCGACGGAAGGTCCGACGACGCCTGCACGAGCTGCTCTCGTACATGGGCGAAGAGGTCGAGGCCCAGAAGCTCGCCGCGCAGGCGATCGACCCGCTCTTCGCCCGCATCCCCCAGGAGCGGGAGCCGCGGACCGGTGACGGCCTCGACGTCGAACCGTGGGTGTCGACCCCGGCGGTGCGGTCGTGACCCGCCAGCAACGCCAGCGCCTCTACCGGGAACGCCTGCGGGCCGAGACGAAGGAAGCGGCCGGGACGTTCAACCCCGGCGACGCCGCAGGCTTCACGCCGTTCCTCGAGGACGGCAAGGTCGACGTCAGGGCACAGCTCGCCAAATGGGACGCCTACTGCAACCGGGGTCTGACGTGACCGCCCTCCTCCTCGCTGAGAAGGCGTGCAGCGCCTGCGGTGAGACGAAGCCGTTGTCCGAGTTCCACCTGAGCAGGTCGAACAAGGACGGGCACCGGGCCTCGTGCGGTGCCTGCGTTCGCGCCGAGGCCAAAGCCAGGGGTGCCCGTCGGCGTGCCGAGATGGGCGAGGAAGCCTGGCTGGAGGCGAACCGGGTGGCGACTGCGAAGGCTCGGAGCAAGAAGGCGGGTCGCGCACGGAGTCGCGCCTCGAACGCTGCCTACAGGGCCGCGCTCCACGCCCTGCGTGACGCTCACCGCGACCAGTTCGACGTCCTCCTGGCCCGCGAACGCTACGAGCGAGGTCTGACGTGACCGCCCTCCTCGCCGAGGTCGACCTGATGGCCGGCCCTCTCCTCTCACCCGGCCAGAAGCTGGGACTCCTCGCTGCAGGGTGCGTGCTGTTCGCCCTCCTGGCTGTGGCTGCCCGACGGGAGCCGCGCCGATGAGCCGCCCGACCCGAGAGCAGGTGCGCCTCGCCATCACGGGCGCCTACATCGCGCGGCGCGATACCGACGGCTACGCCGCGCTCACCAACGACGACATCCTCGCCTTGGCCGAGGCCGTTGTGGACCTGCTCCCTGAGGCCGAGACCCCTTCGCCGGACGAGCAACTGGCCCTCGTTGAGTCGTGGGGCTGGCAGCGCCGCACCTTCTGGCGGCCCGACCTGGCGTCGCAACGCACCGACCCGATCGTCACCTACGTCCCGCCGACCGACCCCGAGGCGGTGACCTCGTGACCGGCCTCCCGACCCTCACGATCCGCCAGCCGTGGGCATCGCTGATCGCCGTCGGCGTGAAGACGATCGAGACCCGGTCGTGGTCGACGAAGCACCGGGGCCGCATCGGTATCCACGCCGGCAAGGCGAACGCCATGCTGCGCACCCTCGGCGGCCTGCACTGGGATCCGACACCCGACCCAGCGCTCATCGCGCTGCACAAGGCCACGGCTGACCTCGGCGAGTTCTTCCAGGATCTCCCGCTCGGCGCCCTGGTGGCCACGGCCGAGCTCGTCGACGTCGTCCCTATCAACGCCGGCCCCACCTCCGCCGCGCCCTCGAAGCCGCCGGCATCCTCGCCACAGCCGAAGCCGTCGACGTCAGCCCCAAGGGGTACAGCGGCGCCCACTACGCCGTCTGGCCCCCCGAACTGGTGCGGCTCCTGGTCGACGAGATGTGCCCCCGCAAGGTGTGCACCACCTGCGGACAACCCTCCCGACGCATCGTCGACGCCGAACCCTCACCGCACACCGGCCAGCCCGGCGTGGCAGAACGTCGCCGCGGCGGGCGCAGCAAGGGCCCGCTGGGCCTCGGTGCCACCGGCATCGCTCACGGTGATGAGCACCGCCGGGCCTCCACCCTCGGCTGGTCGGACTGCGGGCACGGCACCTGGCGCCCCGGCCTCGTCTTGGATCCGTTCGTCGGCTCCGGCACCACCCTCGCCGTCTGCACCGGCATGGCCCGCGACGCCATCGGCATCGACCTCGACCCACGCAACGCCGACCTCGCCCGCGAACGAGTCGGCATGTTCCTCGACGTCGACCAACCCCAGGAGACCACCCGTGCCTGAGCCTCGCTGGCCGTCCCCCGACCGCGGGCTCGTGCAGCCCGTCATCGGCGCCTTCCTCGTCGCCGTCGGCGTGCTCCTCGCCCTGCCCGGCGTCCTGCTCGAACGCGGGCGGTGCCGGTCCTGCCGTGGCCCCCTGTCTGTGGAGATCCACAGGGTTATTCGTGTTCCACCACACAGGGCTGAGGGTGTCCGATGACAACTGTGATCCGCAACGTCCGCTGCACCACCCGCGGCTGCAACGGCCGCGCCCTCCCCGACACCGGAGGGATCTGCCGCAGCTGCCTGGCCACCGGCGCCCGGACGCTCGCCGACGACCTCCCCAAAGCCCTCCTCTGGCTCGACCTCAACCGGCTCGAACACCTCACCCCCCAACCTGGCTGGGAACGCAACGGCGCCTGCCACAAGACCGGCAACACCGCCGCCTTCTACCCCGAACCCACTGACGACGCCACCAAGAAGAAGGCCAAAGCCCGCTGCGCCCGGCTCGGCATCGCCGGCACCACCCACAAGCAGTACTGCGAGCGCGGCTTGACCGAGGAGCAGGCAGACCGTCTCGCGCTGCGAGCCGGCTACCACCCGGCTGAGGTGTGGCGCGAATGGCTGGCCATCGAGCAGCAGCCGTGCGGGACCCGACCATGATCGCTGCCACCCCCTACTTCGATGACGGCCAGGTCACCCTCTACTGCGCGGACAGCCGGTGGCTGCTCCACGACGGCAAGGTCGACGCTAGTCAAGTCGGCTGCGTCATCGCCGACCCGCCGTACGGCGAGACGTCACTCACGTGGGACCGCTGGCAGACCGGGTGGGTTGACACCATCGCCGACAGCGTCCCCGAGTCGACCCCGCTGTGGTGCTTCGGGTCGATGCGCATGTTCCTCGCCCACCACTGCGAGTTCACCGCTGCTGGCTGGCGCCTCTCTCAGGACGTCGTGTGGCGCAAGCAGAACGGATCCGGGTTCGCCGCTGACCGGTTCAGGCGGGTCCACGAGCACGCCCTCCACTGGTACCGGGGCCAGTGGCGCGACATCTACCACGAGACGCCTCGGGTGGCATCGCCTCGCCCTTCCCGCGCCGCAGCGGTCATCAACAAGGGCGCGAACAGAGCGGAGCACACGGGAGACATCGGGACGTCCTCCTGGGTCGACGACGGCTCCCGCCTGGCCCCCTCCGTGCTCGAAGTTCGCAACATGCACCGTCGAGGTGCCATCGCCCCTACCGAGAAGCCCGTAGCGCTCCTCGACCCCCTCATCCGCTACGCCTGCCCGCCCGGCGGTGTCGTGCTCGACCCGTTCGCCGGCTCCTGCTCTACCCTCGTCGCCGCCCGCGAGGCCGGCTACCGGGCCATCGGCATCGAAGCCGACGAAGCCATGTGCGAGAAAGCCGCCCGCCGGCTGTCGACCGAGCAGCGCACCATCTGGAGCAACCCGTGACGGGCATGTCACCCCCTCCGGGCTGGGAGGCATCCACCACCACACCACCCCCGGACCGTTGGTACGGGAAGTACTGGGCCTGCGAACGCTACGACTGCACCGCCCTCGCCCTGCCCCCGCACAGCCACGTGATGGTGCCGTTCCCCCCGGAGCTGACCGCTGGTCGCCCGTACGCCGCCACCCACCTCGAGGGCCCCGACATCGACCGCGTCTTCGTCGACTGGCCCGCCCTCGCCCGGGAGCTGTGGACCGGCCACCGTCCCCTGCCACCCGAAGGCCACCAGTACTCCCTCGACCTCGCCGTGGACCCTCTCACCTCGGAATCGACCGCAACGAAGGCAGGGCAGATCGCTGTCCGCCTGCGGGCTATCGGTCACCTCGAAGAGGAGGGCGCCGACCTGGCCTATGTAGTGGACCTTGCCAGAGCAATCGTCGCGAGCTGCGACCAGATAGAAGACGAGGACAAGCCGGGATGAGCGTGCAATGGCTCTCATGGGTGTTCGAGCACTCGGCGACGAAAGGGGCGAAGCGGCTGGTGCTGCTGTCGCTGGCCAACCACGCCGACGACAAGGGCGTCTGCTGGCCCTCGATGACCACCATCGCCCGAGAGGCCGGGCTGTCCCGCAGGCGGGCTGAGGACGGCATCAGGGCCCTCGTATCGGACGGACTGGTCGAGCGGTCCATCAACGCCGCACCGGCCGTAGGGCACGCCGGCTACCGGCCCAACCTCTACCACCTCGTGCGGAGTGAGCCTAGGACGGAACAGGCCCCCCTGAATCGTCCACCCCGGGACAATTCAGGCCCCCCTAATACGTCAGGGCCTGACGGAACAGGCCCCCCTGAATCGTCCGCCTTAGGGGTGGACGATTTCGACGAGCAGGCCCCCCCAAAGCGTCGTACCGAACCATCAGTAGAACCATCAGTAGAACCATCAGCGCTTTCGCGGCCCACCACGTTGGTCGACGTCTCGGCGTCGCCTTCGGCGACCGAGCTAGCCACCGAACGCTTCGAAGAGCACTTCTGGCTCGTCTACCCGAAGCGCCACGGCCGGCGCGTGGGCAAGGCCAAGGCGCTCAAGCTGTGGTTGAAGCTCCCTGTAGCCCAGCAGCGACGAGCAGCGCTCGGCGCCAAGGCCTACGCCTCGGCCTGCGAGACGACGAACTCCTACGCCAAGGACGCCGAGCGCTGGCTCCGTGACCGCTGCTGGGACGAATGGCTCGCCCTGGCTGACGACGCACCCACCACCGCCGGCATCGGCTCGGCTGCAGCGCTCCCCAACGGCGGCGCGCTGACCATCGTGCCGAACACGCCTGCTGAGTGGGAAGCGATGGGGTACGTCAATGGCGCCAGCTCCGCATGACGTCAACGCCGAGAACGCTCTGCTCGGCGCGATGCTCGACCTGCCTGACCGCATCGGCGACATCGCTGAGACGGTCGTGGCCGGGGACTTCTACCAGCCCTCAGCCTCAGCAGCGTTCGCGGCGCTTGTCGCCCAGCACCGCCTCGGTGAACCCCTCGACGTCGTCGGCCTCGCCTCGACGCTCAAGGAGGCCGGGCTCGAGCCGGACGTGCGTTGGCTCCAGGCGGTCGTCAGCGCCGGCTCAGCGGCCTACAAGCGCCACGCCCGCACCGTCGTGGCACATCGGGTCCGACGACAGCTCCTGGCCGCTGTGGGCGAGGTGCTCCAGGACGCCAAGGACGCGACCGTCGACCCGGCGCAGCTCCTCGATCGTCTCCAAGGTCGCCTCGCCGGCATTGCGATGCCCGACGGCACGCCCCCGGAAGACCTGCACCTGCTCGACGACTTCATCGACCAGCCCGAGCACGCCTCGGCGCCGTGGGTCGTCCCCGGCCTGCTGCGCCGCGGGTGGCGCGTCGTCGTCGTGGGTGGCGAGGGCGGGGGCAAGTCGACGCTGTGGCGCCAGTTCGCCGTCCTCGCCGCGCAGGGCCTGCACCCCCTCGGCTTCGCACCCATCCCCGCGGTCCGGACGCTGCTGGTCGACCTGGAGAACCCCGCCGACGCCATCGCCGAGTCCTGCGTGCCCATCCGCACCCAGGTCAGCCGGCGCCAGACGTACCACCCCGGCCGTGCATGGCTCTGGCACCGGCCCGCAGGCATCGACCTGCGCACCCGCCAAGGCAAGTCGGAGCTCGCGGCCGTGTGCGCTGCGGTCAAGCCCGATCTGGTCTCCATCGGCCCGCTGTACAAGGCGTACCAGCGGGGCAAGGACTCCGACGAGGAAGCCGCCGCCGAGGTGCAACACGTCCTCGACGACCTCCGCACCCGCTACGGCTTCGCCCTCCTCCTGGAGCACCACGCCCCGCAGGACACGGGCGGGTACCGGAACATGCGGCCCTACGGCTCGTCGCTGTGGCTGCGCTGGCCCGAGATCGGCATCGCGATGCAGCCCGACGCCCAGCAGCCCGGGACCATGCGCCTCGACCGTTGGCGCGGTGACCGGATGAGGTCCATGTGGCCCGAGCACATCGCCCGTGACGGCGTGTGGCCCTGGACCGGCGTCTGGAAGAACCCCGACGACCGGAGGGTGTCGTGAACCCCGAGCAACTACAGCGCCACGCCGCGACGCAGCTGACCTACGCCCAGCGGAACCGGGAGAAGGTCAACGCCTGGAACGCCCGGAACCGCCAGCTGCTTCGTGAGCGGGTCGGCGATGACGACCCCACGGTCGAGCACGGGCGCTCCGAGGCGACCTACGCCGCCGGCTGCCGATGCGTCCCGTGCAAGGACGTTGCCGCTGAGCGCCGCGCCAGTCGTCGAGCGAAGGCCCGGTCGTGAAGGGCAACACGAAGCGCGTCCAGTCGGAGGGCTACCGCGAGGTGACCCGCCTCAACGGTGGCCGCGGTCACCTCCTGGTCTGCCCACCGGTCCCGCACACCCACAGCAAGGTCGGAGAGCGCCGCGTCCCGTCAGCGACGGTTGACCGTAGGCGTGCCCAGTCGAAGAGAGCGCGAGCAGCGCGAAGGAGAAACCGCAGATGAGCACCATCAGCAACCCAGGCCGTCTGGCCCTCGGCTCAGCAGGCGAGGCGCTCGCCCACGTCATCAACTGCGCCACCGATGACCCCGACCACCCGGCCGTCGACAGCATCGAAGGGGGCGCCCTACTCAACACCCACCTCGCCTCGCTCGGGTGGCATCTCGTGCAGGCCGACGCCACTCAGGGGTTCACTGCAACCGTCATCTCAGAGGGCGAGGTCATCGTCCACGTGCCCTTCGGGGGCCGGGGTGTCGCCGTCGGCCCGAACGAGGACGTGGTTCGCATCCGCACCGATCAGGACGCGGAACTCGACGCCCTGACCGCCATGGCGCGCGTGCTGGACACCCAGCCCCTCGACCAGACCGAGCGACGCCGGATCACGGCCTACCTGGCCGAGCGCTACGCCGGCACCGAGGACGACGACTTCGATGCCTGACCCCACCGACTCCCGCGCCCACGACCTCGCCGGCTGCCTCATGCGCCACACCCCCTGCGGTCCCAACTGCGCCTGCTGCTGCCACACCGCACAGGAGGGCCCGTACCGCGTCGGCTGGAGCCTCGGGCGCACGATGGGAGCCATGGTGGTGGAGACACTCAACCGGCACGCAGACCCGGTAGGGCCCGGGCTGCAGCCGCCCGACATCCCCGAGCCGTACCGGCAACTGGTCGCGGCCTGCCGGAGCCTGCGCGACGACCTGCGGGACGGCGGCGACACCAGCGAGACCGACCTGCGCATCCACGCCGCCCTGGACGCCATCGACGCCGCCAAGACCACCGAGGAGAAGCCGTGAGCCCCACCCAGTACCGCAAGAAGCCCGTCGTCATCGAGGCGATGCAGTGGGACGGCACCCAGAAGGGTGCGGCGGCCATCATCGACTGGGTCCTCAGCGGCCAGGGGACCGCCCGGTGGCACGAGGAGGTCACCATCGAGGTCGACCCCGAATGTGACCCGCTGGTAGTCGAGCCCGGCCACTTCGGTCGCCTGTGGGACGACGGGGACGGCGAGCCCTACTGGATCACGCCCACCCACATCGCCATCGACACCCTCGAAGGCACCATGCGGGCCAGCGAGGGCTGGTGGATCATCCGAGGCGTGGCCGGCGAGCACTACCCGTGTGACCCGGCCATCTTCGTCGCCACCTACGACGCGGTCACCGCGTGACCGAGGAGGCCCTACTCGACCTCTACGACCCCGAGGCCGACGTCACCGACCGCTCCCGACTGATGCTCGACCCGGACCCGTCGTTCGCGCAGCGCACCCTCGGGTTCGCCAAGCACGGCCCCGCTCTGATCGCGGACCTCGCCGCCGAGGTGGAACGCCTGCGCGACACACCACCCGAGCCGACCCCGGGCATCCCCCGAGCCGACCTGTACCAGCTCCTCCAGCACATCGTGGCCGTGCCCGACATGGCCAACGGCATGCAGAACGGCTGGGTGTTCTACCTCGACCCCGAGCCCCGTGACGTCGCCACCCTCGCCCGCATCAGCGCAGGCGAGGTGTGGGAAGGCCAGCAACCCAACAAGGAGCAGCCGTGAAGAAGATCCCGACCCTGTTCCGCCGCGACCCTGACAACCTGCGCCGCCTGCTGCCGGAGGTGACGCCGGGCTGCGAGTGGGTGCTCGCCGGCGAGGGACCTGCGCGGCGCAAGCACGACGGCGTCTGCGTCCTGATCCTCCGTGACGGCCTCGCCGTCAAGGCGTGCACTCGCCGCGCAGTGAAGTCCGGGAAGGCGGCGCCACCGAGGTTCCAGCTGGTGGACTACGACCCCATCACCGACATCCAGGTCGGGTGGGAGCCGGTCGAGCAGTCGGGGTTCCTCGCGCTCGTCCAGGAGGCGCTGACCAACGGTGACGACCACGACTGGCTACCGGGCACCTACGAGCTGTGCGGTCCGAAGGTCAACGGCAACCCCGAGCGCTACGACACGCATCGCCTGATCCGCCACGCCGACGCCGAGTCGTATGGCGTGCCGCCGATGCTCCGGCCCGACGGCGACACCGCAATGGCGCTGGCCTACCTCTCCGGTGTCGTCGATGGCCTCGCCGGACGGCTCTGGGAGGGCCTCGTCTGGCACCATCCCGACGGCCGCATGGCCAAGCTCAAGGCGAAGGACTTCCGGTGAGCGACGAAGGCCTCGACCTCGTGATGCCCTTCCTCGTGTGCCAGTCCAACGGCGGGCCCTACGACGACAACTCGTTCGTCGCAGGCGTCCGCTTCGGCGCGATCGACGCCGAGCTGGCCGCAGCCGGCGGGATGCACGCGGTCACCCCCGACTTCCCGTTCCCGACCCCGCTCGTACCCCAGCTCGACCTCCTCGCGATGTCCCGCGGCTACACCACCACCATCGAGGCCATCCCCGGCGCCGACTACGAGTGGGCCACCGTCACCTTCACCCCTGAGGCACCCAAGGAGGCCGGCGAGTGACGGTCCACCTTCTCGCAGGCGTCGCTGACGCCGAGCACACCGTGTGCTGCGGTCAGGCCACCGGAGGCCTGCCCATGGGGGACACCTGCACCTCCACCGAGAGCCTGGTCTCCTGCCCGGACCGCCCACTGTTCAAGGCCTCAGCCAGCCGCCTGTGGCTCGCAGAGGAGCCGGAGACCGCTTCCGTCACCGCCTGCTGCACCGCGCTGGACCCTCTGTCTCCTGAGACTGCACACCGAGTCCTCGACTACCTGACCGCCCGCTACACGAGTGACCGTCCGGCTGCCTCCGTGCCCCACGATGCGACCGAGGCCGCCCGCCTGGCCGATGCGCTTGGGACGAACAGTCCATGGATCTACGACAAGGGCGTCGACCAAAGCGTCTGCATGTTCTGCGGCGTCACCGGCGGCCTATCGAAGGACAACCCACACACCGACGCCTGCCTGCATCGCCAGGCAGGCGTGTGGCTCAAGGCGAAGGAGACCGAGTGAGCGACCCGACCGCCGTCCCGACGCTTGAGGAGCTGGCCACCCTCGTTGCAGAGGTCGAACGCCACCGGCTCACCGTCGTCTGCGGACCCGATGTCGAACACCTCCTCGCCCAGGTGTTCGACAGGCTCGGGTTCGACTACCCGCTCCCGGACATCGTCGTGAACGAGCACGTCCCGGACGGCACCGTGTACGTGCTCAACCCGGCAGCGCTGAGCGACTTCCTCGCCCGCACGGCACCGGACTGGACGCCTCGCCGTAGCGCAATGCCGACGGATGCCAAGCGGCACCCCTTCGCCATGGTCAACAACGCATGAGCGCCCGCTGCCCGACGTGCGGGGCCGCGGTCGAGCTGTGCGAGTGCCCGCCCCGGGTGATGCCCGACCGGCCGTCTCAGGCCCGCCCGCCGATACACCGCACCCACCTGGCCGGTGTCGGTGACCCCCCGCTGCTGCCGCCGCGCCGTCCCAACCCGTCGATCGTCTACGGCTGGTCGTGCCCGATTTGTGGTGAGGGCACCACCCGCTGGGGGACTGAACGTCGCCGAGTCGGGTGGCGTCCGTGGAAACGACTCGTCCACGTGGACTGCGGCGGCTCACGATGACTGCCCTCCCCCCGTTCCCGGTGGACGACGAGACTCTCGACCTCCTCGAGCTCGCCATCACCACACCCGGCGTGTCGGTCGCCACCGTCCTCGAAGGCCTCGCCGGCGACGCACCCGAAGACGGGCCCACTTACCATTGGTGCGACGCCATGGGCGCGCTCATCACCGAGGTGCGGCAGCTCCGATGGCAGCTCCGGCCGGTCATCACCGCACCCGAGCTGACCGACGACCAGGTCGAGGCCATCAAGACGGCCTGGCTCGCGATGCACGCGAAGCAAGGCCAGCGACCCACGATCCTCGATGAGGAGACCCGGTGACCCGCCGAGGGGACAAGCCACTCTCCGAGGTACCTGCACTTCGGCTCCCCTGTGTGGGCGGACCACTGAACGGTAAGACCCGCCGTGCCGAAGGCCTGCACTTCTCCCGCAAGGACTGGACCGGCGAGTACCGCCGCACCACATCCTGCTGGCAATGGACACCACCACCCGGAGGCGACAGCACCGTGACCGACACCATCAACCGCACCGGCCTCGTCTCCCACCCCACCCCCTCGGTCATGGCCAACCACGCCGAGGACGTCGCCAAGCGCGTCCGCAAGGACGGACACCAAGTCATCCGCCGAGCCACCGTCCTCGCTGCCCGGGGACTACCCAACAACACCGCAGGCAGCGGCTCCCGCGGTAGCGACAGCACCTCACCCACCGAACGGGCTGTAGGGCTCAGCGGTGACGACGGCAACGCCACACCACCCGACGCCGAATGGCATGACGTCGACGCGGACCTCGCCCGCCTCCACCGCAACTGGTGGGCGCTCGGCACTCAGATCCTCGCCATGTACGACCGCATCCAGTCCCACGCCTCAGACAACGACGTCATCCCCGCCGGCGCCGGCCCCTGCGCCTGCGGCTGCAGCAAGACCTGCGACCCGCGCAAGGACCCCGAGGACCGCCTCAAGTCCACGCTCCACCCGACCTGCTATCGCCGCTACCACCGCTGGCGATCCACCAACCCCAACACCCGGCTCTCCGACTTCATCGACGCCTCCTACCTCGAACGAGGCGAGACCCGGGCCCAACCCGTCGCCGGCCCCCGAACCAACGACGAAGACGCCGCGTGAACTGGTGACACACGTGAGCAGCCGATACTCGTCAGATGTCACCAGATTCGCTACTGTGTGCGGTAAGTCACCGGACATGTCGAAGGGGCCTGACCGGATGAAGGCGACCCGCATGTCCGTCGTCGCCAACCCCGACGAGCAGCCCTACTCCGTCTGCCTCTGCGGCGCTCGGGGCGACGCTCTCGATGTGACCGCTCTCGGCCAGAACGAACCCACCTACGTGGCGGGCGCACTGCGTGAGCCGTGCCAATGCAGGCGCTGCTTCACATGTACCCAACTGCTCGATGACGACGGCCGGTGCGAGACCCTCGACTGCCTGAACCTCGGCCTCCAGATCCTCATCGACCCGGACCCCGAGGTGCGGACCCGCAACCCGTGGACCGGGAGCCGGTGAGATCGCCGACTACCCGTACTGCTGGCCTTGGCCAGTCGTACGTCTGCAGGTACTCGAGCGCGACGGCTACCGCTGCAAGATCAATGACACCGGCTGCACCGCGGTGGCGACAGAGGCAGACCACATCATCAGCTGGCGTGACGGCCGCGACCCCTACGACAAGACCAACCTCAGGGCAGCCTGCAAGCACTGCAACAGCGCACGGGGTGGACGACGAGGGGCACTGATGCGAACAAATCGATCCGTGACCTCAACTCCGAGTCGCGAGTGGTGATCGCGTTCGCGAACGCGAAAAGTTCACAGACTTCATGTGGACAAGAT
>Ga0193708_1000071_pt1 | contig 19951 bp, 17 predicted proteins | sample H3c1metaG_FD_160570 | JGI IMG/M metagenome (GOLD analysis project Ga0193708, IMG submission 160570) | Soil microbial communities from a riparian zone of the East river system, Colorado, United States - H3c1 | ecosystem: Environmental > Terrestrial > Soil > Riparian zone | place: USA: East River...
ATAATTATCAGCTCATCTCCCAGCGCATGTATGGAAAGAACTGGTTACTGACCGGTGATGCAGGCGGATTTCTCGATCCCATTTTTTCATCAGGATTATTTCTTGCCATTAAAGGGGCATTCCGTGCTGCCGGCGCCATTGAAGCAGGAACGGATGCTGCATTTAAACAATACCAGAAAGAGCAGCTTTATGAATTAAAGATCTGGCAAAAGCTGGTAGATACCTGGTACAGCGGCCGCCTGTTCACTTTATTCAAAGTGGGTCAGGACAGGCTGGATACTGCATTTGGAAGGTTCATTGGTCCGCACATGCAACGGCACCTCACCCGCATCTTCAGCGGGGAAGCGGTTTACAGAACGTATAGCCGTTTATTCTTAAACTTTGTAATGGGCTCAATGCTTGACCTGATGAAGATCGGGAGGTTGCATAGGAGGAACGTGAAGGATCTGGAGATCAAGTGATCTTGAATTAAGAATTTTTTCTGCTTTATATATTATGCTGAGTAGCTAATGGATTCCGCGATGGAAGGAATTTTTAATTTTTAATTGGCTTTCTTATACCAACTGAGCTACTGCCGCAATAAATATAAGAAATCAAATTAACCACAGATGACCACTGATTGAGGCACAGATTAGTTGCAATATCTACTTCTTACTATAAAATCCATAGATAATGTGTACGATCTGTGATAATCTGTGAGCTAATCTGCGGTCATCTGGGGTTAAATAGCCTCTCTTTCTGGAATTGTCACGCCAAAGTCATCAAAAAATCCCCCACTCCCAACCAAAAAACTACCACCCATCATTTCATATCACCAATCTTACCAATACAAAAGAATTTTTTCCCGGGCTGTAACTTATCTAAGTCATTGATCGTTAAACATTTCAACAAGAGGATAGGCCCTTAAGCACACCTACTACTAAAAAATACTTGGTACTTTGTGTTGCATAGTACCAAATATTACCCTATCTTTGTGTTATCAAAGTGAGCGAAGCGATAAAAAGCCAAGTTCTTTAAAAAAGCAACCAACTATTAAACAAATAAAAATTAAAGTCATGAAAAAGCAAACAACAACCTTTAACCCGATCAGCAAGGAAGAAATGAAAGAATTAACTAATGTAACTCCCGAAACCCTGGCAAAGCCAAGGACCTTCAGCGCAGCTGATCTGTGGAATATCCAGCGCAGGAGCAGGACAATGGTAAGCCGTAGATACTACGCGTAAGGAGGTATATAAAGTAAATAAAGTAAAAAGTATAGCCATGAAATTTTACATCTTCCTCCTGGTCATGATCGCTTTAACGTTCGCGGCAATAACAGCCTGACGCGAGGTATAAAAGGACCAAACGGATTAACAGATTAACCAATTAACGGATTAACATATAAAAGAACAGTCATGAAAAAGCAAAACGAGAACACGATCAACATCTTAACCAAGAAAGACGTGGAGACCCTTACCAGGGTAGTAAAAGAAACCCTTGCCATCGCAAGGCCCAGGACCTTCAGTACCGCCGACCTCTGGAATATCCAGCGCAGGAGCAGGACCATGGTCAGCAGGAGAAACTTTTACATTTAATTCCTACATATAAAAGTATAGCCAATATTTTTGATAGGATGGAGATCCCGTTGTTTAACGGGATCTTTTTTATGAAACAGTTTGTCAGCCTGAGCTTGTCGAAGGCGGGTTAGGATAACTTAGCAATTAATCTCCTACAAACTTTTACTCCTTTAATTTCATACAAAACCCAAAAAGCCCTATTTTTGCCTCCCGTTTAAAACGGAACGCATCGCCTTCGCTAAAGCTACGGTGACCACAGTCCTCCTTAGCTCAGTTGGTTAGAGCATCTGACTGTTAATCAGAGGGTCTCAGGTTCAAGTCCTGAAGGGGGAGCACAGTACAGGAAAGGGTTTCAGCGATTTGTTGAAACCCTCTTTTTTTTGGCTCCGCCACAATTCCGCCACTTTCCCTTTGATATTGCCGTATAAACTTTATTTGCTACCCGGATAAAAATATCTGAAGCCAACCTCCCGGCACCACAAAGAGGATCAAGAAAGGCAACTTGCTTTTAAGCCAGAACCATCCTGCTGACAACCCGCTTACTATTGGCAGTTTCAATAATAGCAGGAGACGTGGAACCACGCTTACCAGCCAATTACTAACTTGATCAAACCATATGTGACCTCTTACATCCTTAGGATCACCACTGATCTCAATCTTCCCTTTATCACGTTTGTACGTTATAGGGGTCTGTTTAGTATGTTTCATATTTTTCATTTTCTACTATAATAACCCTTCTTCCAAAAAAAGTAAAGTGTTAATGAAACGAAAGTATACCAGCCTGTTTGAACCATTGCAGAGAAAGCGGTATAGAAAAAAACAACACCCTCTCCTTAATGGCTTTAACACCGGCATGGCCGCAAAGGGAGATAATATTTATAGATTTTTTTAAACAAGATCGAAACATATCACTTACTATAAAGCTATTCTCCTGTTACTCTTATCTTTTGACAAAGGTATTGGTGTGTTTTGGGCTGGTAAAGGACACTTGAAAAAAGTGCCCTCTGGAATCCTTGCCAGTAAAGGGTTTCAAAAAACCTTTGCGCAAAGTGTCCCATAGGTATAGGACAAGAATGAAAAAGAGCCATTAGTGAGTACTTTTGTACCTTAAAACAAAAATCATATGGAAAAAGAAGATATTATATCACAGGCTTTTAGCAGGTATTTAACTGGCTTCTGTTTATCAAAAGCGATACTTGAGGATTATGCAAAGGTTATAGGTAAACTTGGGGATATACCAGAACAGGAGATTAAAGACCGGATATGGAAAAGAACGGATGAAATTTTTAAAGAAGTAATGGAAAAACAAATGCAACAGGCTTCGGAACAAAACAATGACAATCATAACTGATGTTTACACTGTTTACAGTTAATTCCCACTCAAGCCCCGATAACCGGCCTAAAGTGATAAGCAACTCCCACTATCCAAAATAGTCTATTTAACATAACGCCAATTATACAGACGTTTCTGGCTTTCCTGAGATAAATTCCCACTTTTCTGTAACCCTTTACAGTACTTAGTTTCAGGGAATATGGCAAGCAGGATTTACCTTTTCACCTTAAAAGTATGCAATCTCAGAATCCAAAACATGCCATTGTGGCTGCATTCAATTACATGCATTTTTTGTTTACAGTAGATACTCTGTTTACAGATAATATAGATACCTTTACCCCAAACTTAAACGTATGGTGACTAAAAAGAAAGCTGGTTCAGGTAGGCCAGTACGCACAGACAAGGATAATAAGACTGTTTCCAGTGTGGAGAAGGGTACCAAGCCCGGAGAGAAGAGGAAGGCTTATATTGTCAATTCTGAGCTTGCAGGGAAGATTGATGCGATTGCCTATTGGGATAGGGTAAACATTAAAGATGTGGTTCACGAAGCCTTTACTGACCGTGTAACAAAGTATGAGAAGAAGAACGGATCAGTAAAGCCAGTGAAAAAGTAATCTTACATCCCACAGGTCTGATCATCGTATTTTACCCATAAGCCATTTACCATTTGGTATAAGGCCTGCTTTTTTAGCTTAAATGGGGTTTCGTTCCCTTGCTTATCTATGATCCTGCCATCCTCTCTAAGGGTACCAGTACAAATTTCTACTTCATCACCATCATCTATTCCGGGCTTCTTTATAATATAGTCATTCCCCTTCTGATATACATTAAGCATTCCGGGTCTTTCCCCATCACTACTAGCATAAACACCAATTATAATTTCCTCCTCATTCTCTTTGATATCAGGTGGAACAAACTTGACTTGATTGATCTTTTCATCTGGCAGAAGAGTGATAGTGCCGTTATTATTCTTTTTAATTAATGGTTTAGATTTCGCTTTTGTCACAACAATATCCCCATCTCTACCCATGTATTTGAATACCACAAATTCATTTAACATTAATGAGCTGTCTGAATCTACAAATCTTAATACTTTGGTTATTCCGTTTTCTTCAAATTCAATCTTATCCGGGTATTGCTTGCACTGTATTATTGATTCTCCAGCAAAGTCTCCACCATATAAATACTTAGTTGAATTAATTGTGCCTCCATTTACCCTTAGTACCTCATAATGGAAATCATAAAAGTTATTTGGGTTTATTATTCTTGCCTTATAATATCCGTCATGATAATGAGCTTCTTCCTTACAAGAAATAAAAAATAAAGGAAGCATCAATAAATATAAATATTTCATGTTCGCTTATTAAGATAACAAGAAAGGTAAAATTTGTTAGAATTCATAATCATAAGAAATCACCGTAGAACTACCCTACGGATCAATATCATCTCTTCTTTGTGGCAATCACCCTTACTTCCTCCAATAAAGCCCCACCATTATCATATACTAATCTGCTGGTGACTTTTCTGAAATCCTCACCTGCCTGCATTCTCTTCAGGAAGAAATTGAATGAGAATTTATTCACCTTAAAATTTTGGAAGATCCCTTCTCTGTCTGTTGTCATTTTGGTGATTGTTTCAGTGATGTTCTCATGTTCCTCATTCTCTGTCAAATTATCCAGCCTCGATATAATGGTTGCCACTTCAAAGTGTACCCTGTCTACATAAGCTCCAAAGGTTCCATCATTGCCCTTTCCTCCCCATCTCAACCCTAGTGAATTAGCAAGACTAGGAACACCAGTCTTTCTCCATCCTGCTTCTGATGTTGATTTAGAATGACGGTCTTTTGGATCTTTGAAATTTATTATAGTGATATCAATGGCTCCACCACTTTCATGTCTGGAGTGACCGGGATCTGCATTGTTAGAATTCTGCCTCTTCAGTGCTGCTTGTTGAGCATAGGTTCTATTTGTTGCCAATGGTGTCAACCTCACTTTGTAGCCTAGCTTATTAATTTCATTGATGAAAGTGATGAATAGAGTTTTGTTTTCAGGATACTGATCATAGTGATCTAAATATCCCATCCCCTCATTTCCGTTTTGCAATATTTGATTGTGAACGATCTCTCTAGCTGCCATACGCACGGACTTTGATTTCTTTACTGTCCTGATCTCTTCTACTTTAACAGCCTTTTTGTTATAAACCAGATTTGTGTTTATGATATTGAAGTAGCTTACAAACTTTGGATCATCACCATTATCTGAATTCATATACTGTCCATAGATCAATTGCTCGATCATCATTCTTTCTACCTGAATAGTTGTTGTTGCTTCTATGCCACCCTCACTGATCTGGAAGGTATGTTGAACACCTGTAATGAATCCGATCTCTCCAGTTGACTCATATCTGAATATATTCCCAATCTTCAATCTCCTGTCTCTATTAAGAACCAGTGTTCCTTTACGGGTGAAGGGTAGGTACTGTGATGATTCTACCACATACTTCAAATCTTCCACTGCCTGAGCTTCATCTAATCCTAAATCCTGCTTTTGCTTTATTGGAACATAAGGAATATAGCTGTGGCTCTGTTGGAATGGTTTGCTTCCCCATATATCTGCATACTCAGGAAAGTACAAAGCACCTAGATAAGACAGTGAGTATTGACCTGCACTTCCAATCATTGCATTACGTGGAAAGAAATGGTACCATGAATAAACCTGACTATCATCATATGCCAATGATTCCCTGATCACATCATCCTGTAAAATTGTTACAATTGCTGGAGGTGTTTCAGTCTTTCCGGTTTCTGTGTTCACCTTACCCTCTATGAGAGATATTAAGCCCTTCTGATCATAGGGAGGTCTACGGACTATCAAGTTATATTTATCTCCGTATGTGTCCATAAAGAACTCCACAAGAGGTTCCTGACATGCTGACCGTATGAAGTTAAGCAGTGATCCGTTTGCTGTAGAGAATGAGCTGTCTGCTAACCTTCGATTTCCTACAGACTTATCAATTACCAGATCAATGATCTGCCAAATACCGGGAGCTAATTCTTTTTTGAATTTCGTGCCAGAGGTATCTGTGTTTCCAATATCAGTATAAGTGTTATTCCTTCTGTCTCCATAGCTTTCAAATAGATCATTTGGAAGTATTTTGATATTGGATAACTGCTGAATCACAAACTTCAGTATGTACTCAATGCTTGTAAACTGATATAGACCAATAAATGCCATTCCATTGTCTGCAAAGATTCTGTTAGTGAGTGAATTCTTCTGTGTAGATTGACCGGCAAACTTCAGCATACCCTGACTGTTCTCCAGAGCATAGAAGTATGTGCCATCCTCAATAAATATTTTTGCCAGATCTCTACCGGTAACACTTATTGATACATCATTGCTTGCTGGTGTAGTGACCATTGTGTTAGTGTCCACCAATCCAATCATGTCATAGATCCTCCCGGCAATATTCTTCTTGCTTACATAGTACTCATTTGCGTCACTGTACCTTTGTTCTTTCTCCATCTCCAGTGTTTCCATACGGATCAGCACCAAATCATTTGCACTGATCATATTATGGAATAAGAATTTACTTCTTACTAATGGCTCATCAGCTACTGGAGTAAACATGGTAGAGTGTGCTACATATCCGGTACCCTGCAATGATGCTCCATTTTTATTTACATACTGATCCAATGATGCTTTTACCAGTGTCCATTTATTATCCTTATCCTGCACACACATCAATGGAGGTAGTTTGAGCTGAAAATTTCCCCCATTCTTAGTCATGTTTGTGGTAACATTTTCTATGAAGGGAGTGAGGTCAAAGAATTCACCTTTCAATTCTGAACTCTCACTATCTTTTGTTGATAGTGCCCTACACCAAATCCATACAGTTACATCCGGGAGCATCTCCTGATATCCACCCTTTATTATCTGTCCTTCTATAGGTTTATTAATTGATATGTATCCTTTATCTGCCTCAAGCTCCGCTAATTTTGCAGCCTTGAATGCTGGTTCATTATTGCTCACCACATTGATACCTTCTGTAAGGAATGATGGCTGATTTACCTGCTCACTTTCTAGGTATAGTATTGTTCCTACCATTAATGGCAACTTACTCCACCCTGCTCCAATGTAGATCTTCTCTTCAGGAAGCAAATACATGGATTCAATTCTCTGTCTGTTGGTTAATTTATCCTCACCAACTATTGCTAGGAATCTTTCAGGTTTATTGAAGTACATGAATGCTGGACTACTATTACTTTCAAGTAAGTCTGCTACTGTCTCTATCTCCGGAGATGAATGAGTGAAGTGGTACAACTCTTTTTTGTTTGGCATTGAGGTTGCTTTAGTACGATCTTAAAAATTTAATTAATTAAATTTTCTCGGTTTTTTATTAATTCCCTATTGAATGCAAATCACTATCCCTTTGCTGAATATTGGCTTCTTGCTTTTTTACTTCAGCAGCTTTCCTAGTTGTATTTGCCTGAATTATACTACTTCTACGTGCCAGCGTTATTGTACCCTGCCCGTTATTGAGAGTTATCACAGCTCCACCTAAACTAGATTCAATTGCATCTTTAAATGCATCCATCATTACTTTTACTCCCTCTCCAGCTAGAATACCATTGGTAACCTTTGCCGTGTTTCTTTCAAGATCTGTCGTATTACCCTCAGACTGAGATTTAAAATCATCTTTATATTTTGATCTTAATTCTTCAGTTGACATGCTCCCATTCATCAACTCTTTTCTATTCTGGTATAGTCTCCGTACAGCAGATAAGGACAATCCCGGAAACATGCCACTCAAGTTCAATTGTTGGTGACTTTCATCTCCTCCCAATTTCTCAACAGTGCCTAACATTTCTTTTAGATATGCAGGAGATCCCATTCCCTTTTGTCTCTCAGCTAAAATATCAAATATGCTTGCATTTGGCATATTCTTTCTAAGTGCAGCAAACGATAGTGCTTTAAGGTTATCTGATCCCGGATTAGACAGTCCACTTTGTATAGCACTTATATTTCCTGCTGACCGTGAATCTCTGCTATCCCATTCTCCTCCAACACCATTGAATTTAGAAAGTATGTCCATTGTTGTTCCTGTAGCAACAATAGTCTGTGTTTTTAGCAATTCCTTTTGCACTGATATGAACTTACCTAGAAATTCATTCAGAAATGTATGATCACCTCCTTTAAATATTTTTCCTTCTCCTCTCTCCAGTATTCCACCCACCAGCATTGCCAGATCTCGGTTATTGCTCTTTGCACTTCTCTGCATCTCAATTAATGATCCGGATGTTCCCTGATCTACACCATATCCTTTATCCAGATACATTGCATCTCTGGTTGTCTTATCAGAATCTGCTGCATAACCTCTTCTCTTAGCTGTCTCACTCTGTACACTCAGGAAGTCTGTGATACTTATACCAGACTGCTCCATGTTTGCTGCATCATTACCATCCCTATCTAATCCGGTAACTGCTTTGTATCTACCTAGAGCCTTAAAATAATCCTGCTTAGTAATAGCTTCTCTTTGTTTGTAGGCACCTAATGAGTCTCCTAATCCTCCTCCTAGTGCTGCACCAGCAGCAGCTCCACCTACTGCACCAACTCCTCCAGCAAATGCTCCTATGATTCCACCTACAAGTCCACCAATAATCCTACCTGCCATATTGGATGCAGGCTGAATAAGATCAAATCCGTTTTGAGTTTGTGTGAGCTGTCCAGCAGAAGAAATTAATTTATTAATATTATCCACAGCCATCATTGAGCTAAACACTCCTCCCGCAGTAGCTCCCTCCTTACCCTTTTTCTTTTCTTCTCTAAGGCCTTCTTCAGTTAACTTGGCTACCAGTTTTTCATCATTACCCTGAGCAGAGGAAATAACATCAACAAGTTTTAAATCACCAGAAGATATGGCTTTAACATTCTCTTTTGCAGTTTGCTTTAATGCTTCAATGTTTTCTCTAGATAAAGATGTCTGTATCTTTGCTTGCCTTTCTGTTTCTTTTGCAACCGTTAAGTTTTCCCTATAATTATTTTTAATAGTTTCTTCACTGCTCTTCTCCCTTCCATAAGCTGCATTGATCTTTTCTTGAATAGCGTTATCATTACCCTTTAGTTTTGGATCAGCATAAATATCATTTCGGAGACCTTCATACCTGTCTCGATTTCCTTTTAACTCTAACTCCCGGTTACCAAAAGCTATGCTTCTTATTGCTGAAGCCTCAATCCGGTTTTTCTTCTCTATTGCTCTGATCTGATCATCTATGATTTTGAGTTGTTCTTTACCTTTCCTAGTTTGCTCTATAGCCCCATTAATGGCAGATGCAGTTAAGGTGTCTGATTTTTTCTGGATCTCTTGAATATAATTGCTTAGCTCATTTCCTGAGACTTTGAAGGTGACGTTTACATTGTTACTCATGTGCTTCTAATATTTTTCGTGCAATCTTTTTAAAATTTAATTAATTTTTTCTTGTGATGGATCTGTACATCCGTATCAGTAATTCCCGGCAGGATTTGAGTTTTAAAATGCTTACTGTTCCTTTTCCTTCTTTCCTTCAGATTATTCTCAGTTCTCATACCCACAATTGATCCAAGTGAATCAGCTCCGAAATGCCTTAGCATTCTTTTTCCGCAACAGGTTGCTTGCTTCCTTGTATCTGTGGATGGATTTTCCAGTTCTGCTATACTGTGAAATACCTCTTTTATCTTTTTACAGTTACAACAGCTATAATCGTATGTAGGCATTATTTAATTTTTGTATAGCGATTGCGCTAAGTGATAAATGTGGATTGCATCAGCTTCATTGTCATTCTTTCCTTCATAACCGTATTTAGAGGCTGCTGCTTGAATCATTGCTTCTTTGTTGGCATTACCCTTGCCTGTGGCAAATTTCTTTATCTCCGTTGCTGAATACGCTATGTATGCTATGCCATTCTCCTCACAGAATGTTTCTATGATGGCAACCATCTTTGAGGCATGTATAATGGAGTTCTTATGGAAACCGGCAACTCTTTCATAAACCACCAGCTCAATGTTTTCCGATTCAACCACCTCTTTAAGTTTTGATCTGAACCGGATCATTTTCATTCCACTGGATTCATCCTTCCTTGTGTTTAAATCCCAACAACCATACAAATCATTACTACAGCACCATCCACAATTGGATGCTTGATCTAAGGCTAAAATTTTCATTCTTTGGTATCATGTTATTACGATCTGCATTTAATTAATTAATTTTTTCTCCCATGCTGAGAATTTCTTTGTCAAGTAATTGGTCTGTAACAATTCCAGTAGTTCCTTTCTCTTTTGCAAGCTCATTATCTTCATATATGTTTTTGGAACTTTGTCTCCATAGTTTTCATTTTTTAACTGTAGGAAACATCTAATCAATTTTTCTTCATGAATCCGGATGTTCTCAGATATCCTCTTCACCTTTCCAAATGTCTGTATCGGGTAATAGAGCCTTTTTGAATATGCCTCCCTATGGACAAAATAATGTGTCTTTAAATCGTAATACAAGATCTTTGCTCTCTTCCCGGATGTAGGGCAGATGAAGAACAGATTTGCTCCATTACCAAAATTTAATGGAGCAGCTTCAATCTTAATTTCATAATCCATCCATACAGAGGTGTTGATCTTCTGATATCTAATACTAAGAATTTTTTGATCACCTATGAGATTGCTGTCTAAGTACAGTAATGGATCACTATCAAAGGCTTTGTATGTTCCACTGTTGGTTTTCCCATCTTGAACATAACAACTTTTCAGCCTGCTAATGCTTAATTGAGGAACCTCTTCAATGTTAATCGTTGCCATACCTAATATTTTAGAACCTAAATTCTTGAGACTATCTCAGCGATTTAGCAACCTCTCTCCATTGTTATTTACAGGCGATCTGAGAGAGGTTGCAATTTGGTGGAGCAATGCTATTCAAGAAGCATTAAACTCTTTATTTGAAAGCCCTAGCAATTCAGGCTGTCTATAATGCGGACTGAATCCTTATCCTTACTCTGATAAGTTGTTAGCAAGCCATACATCCTATACCATTCAACTTTTCTTATTTTCTCATAATCAAGATCTGGAAAACTAATAATGCCATTGTCATAACTAACATTATGCATAAGGACTAACTCCTCAGCCTTTAGCAGATCCTCTAGGCAATCAAAATAAAGCAGATTCTTCCTTTCAAAGTTTCTTTCATTGTGCTTCTTCAAATACCACCCATATGAGAATAATTTTTGGTTCTGCTTTTTATAAGGACCTCTTCCGGGAATACTCTTTGATACGTGGTTATCCAGATCAGGATCATCTTGAGTCATACAACCTGATATGAACATCATGTCCGGAATCAGCTCACAAGTAACCTTATAGATATAATAGTAGTATCCATTCAGACCTATCTTTTTCTTCCTTGATCCAAACACAACATCCTTTAATATCTGCTTATTGGTTAACCGCTTTACTTTCATCTGTTCATTAATTAATTAAGTCTGGTCATTAACCCATGTCGGTCAAATTTCCTATCTAATACGATTGTTATAGCTCCTGCCCATGTTTGCTGATGCTCCCCATCAACTTGCTTCATATTCATTGACAAGTCATGGAGTTCTTCAAGGGTTAGCATTTTGCAACAAGCTATTGCTGCTGCTAGGTTAAGGGATACGGGCTTTTTGTTCATTGTTTTGGGTTTTTAATTTACTGTAAACATAGTTTACATTTTCATTCCTACAAGGCTTATTTACTTATTTATTTCTTAGTAAGAATTTTCATTTAATGATTATTAACTAAGTGAATCTCTACACTGTATTGCTTCTCCTGATCTGCATTCTTGTGTTAACCTGCTCATTACTTCTAAAAAAAATATTTCTTAGTACTAATTCCCAATTAGCAATATCATTTATGATATAAAATGAAACTTACTATCCTGTATTTCTCAATCATCTGGATGTAGATAATTATTACTTTTATCATACCCCGGATCTCTACATTTTACGTAGAAAGTGTTTCATGCATAGGCATAGTCAATAGTTCATCAACTTTCTGATCAACAAGCTCAACAATCATTCTTTTATAACCACAACTTTTAGATTCAAATATTTGCTTACTTGCCTTACTCAATCTCCACATCCTCTGAAAGGCATTTCTTCTTTCTCTAATACTGGATCTTTCCTTATCCATTAAGAATTGCTTGTTACGCCACTCAGAGGTGAACCTAAGCAGCTTAATCTCCTCTGCTTTAGTTAAATTTTGAGCAGTATGTATATTGATTCCATCAGCAAATACAATTTCAGATATTTCTTTCTTTAGTCTCTCTGCTATAGGGCGAATTTTATCCTTTGTTAGATCAGACAGAGTAAATATTTTATACTTCCGTAGCTCACTGGAAAGCAATACAATTTCTACTCTCAAAAGGTTCTTCCCTTTTGGATATAACTTCAGATAATAGTTCTTATGCTCACATTTAAAAACCAAACCATCTTCACACCTGAAAGGCTCTTTTTTATGCTGGATAAGGTTATTGTTAAGAAAGGAATGGAGATCATCAATCCCAATTTCAATAATTACTCCTACTTCAGCTTTGCTCAAAGGAAATGAAAGTTGTTTTATTTTATTAACCTGATCCTTATGTGATATCACAGCCATGTTCATTTTAAAATTTGAAAAAATATCAGTGATTACCTGATCTAGTTCTGACCAAACAAAATCAGAATTGTTAGTATTGTGGAAGTACTTGTGTAAGCTGCCTCTTACTATTAGCATGTATTCATGCATATCAAATTTAATTTCAAGAATTAAATTTTTGAATTCACCTATGTATTTAAATTTTGTTTCTGATGATCTTTGTGTATGTGCATACTGAAGATCAAAAAGAGAAATTAAATGCAGTGCTTGATATTCCTTTATAGGAATTTTAGCGTTTATCCCGTCTACCATTTGGAGAAATTCCGTATCTTTACGGTATGTTTTTGGTGCGATACTTTTAGTATTTATTAATTTAGTAAGAAGGAGCTTTGGAGAAGGCTCTTTTTTATTTTATTGCAATTCACTTTGCTGTTTAGATTTCCTCAACTCATTCTTTTTAACTGTCTCTTTTGCAAATGCCAGTAAGTTATTCGCTGACTCCATACCTTTCCTTATGCCTTCAGATATCTCCGTGTTTAGGTTCTTTACTCTGGCAGGTTGATTACGTACCAATGGTGCCTGTTGCATTGCTTTAATGACTGTATGTTGCTTGAACAGGTCAAGAGGCTGAAAGTCTACTCCCTTCAAAATAAACCGGAATTGATTACTGGATAGATCCCTTTCAAAGAAATATGACTCAGCCTTTTCACTTTCATCTGCAAAAACTGAAGTTGATATTTCTGAATCCTCTCTGGATTTCTTCAGCATAGTTTTGTACCCCTGTACACCTAGCCATTTTTCATAATCTTCTTTAGTTATTATTCCTTTATCTGCTGCTGCTTTGATCCTTTGCGGATCAGTTTCAAAATTTACCATTTGGTTTTACTTTTTAAGTGCGGTTAATAATTTACTTAGCGAATCGTTTTTCTGAAATCAATCTTATTAAAGACTCGGCAATGGGCTTATCCCAACATGAAAGGCCAACTTCTTTGTTTAGTTCTATGGCCTTCTCAAACGATTGCAGGTAATCATTAAATTTATCATCTTCCAAATAACCTACTTGGTTGTCTTGATCCATGTCTCTGAAGTGTTCATATACCCTGTGAAACAAAAGATTTATGGAGCTTTCAGCATAAGATACCTTTTGCTTCTCCCTCAAATGGGCAAGCTGCAATTTCTCAAGATCAGATTCAAGGTTCCTGCCCCCACCAAAAGGTGTTGACCTTAACTTCCATTCATTCTTAGTCTTCTCTACTGCTGGCCAATACTTAGCTTCCGGAAAAAAAAGATTTTCAGTGAGCAATTTTTTAAAGTTTAATTGTTGTTCTTCCAAAGCAACAAAATCTGCTGATGCTTGATGAATGTAATTCGGCTCCTTTTGCCTTTCTTTTAGTGGCATTGAAAATTATTTTATACGATTGCAACTGAAACATAAATCAGTCATTTGCGATTTGTATACTAAGAATTATGCTGCATTCCTATTTTTAGCACCCACTCTCCGTTTAGAAACTAAGGATTCATTCTCCATTATTTCTTCTTTCAGAGTTTTCACCTTAAACTGAAGCAGATAGGCATCAAGATCTCTCCGGGAAAAAATCAACATCTTGCCTTCCTTACTATGGGGTACAATCTTTTTGTGGGTTTTGATATACAGAGTGGCTTTTGCAAGCTGGAGAATCTTGGCAGCTTCATCTACCCCAATAGAATCCTCTCTAAGATTGTTTGGAGTTTCCTGCTTGTTGCTCATATTGGATAGATGCTGTTCAATTAAGCTCAAGCGATGCTCAATTGCTTCAAATGGATTGCCCATTATTTATTATTTGGATTATTTTCCTTTTAGATCAAAAGGGAAAACTTAGCGATTGTGAGAATTAATTATCTCTGTTGCGATTTGAAGTGTAAAGATATGAATGTTTTTGTTTCTTTTATTATTCTGAAGGGTAATTGTTAGTTAACAAATATTTTGAAATCAATTTTTACGTTGAATTGATATCATCTATGATATAAAATTTACACTGCCTTTAATTGAGAATGGTTTGAAAGTATATTACCCATTTTTCTGATTGAGTCATTTTCTAATCCTGCTAGGTAATTCTGAGTTGTTTTGATATCCTTATGACCTAGCCCTGCGCTGATCTCTTCAACAGTGACATTATTGTTTCTTAGTATTGTACTTGCCGTATGTCTACAAACATATGTTGTGACTTTTGTACTGATACCTAGATCCTTCCTAATATCATCCATGTGATTATTCATAAATCTTGTAAATAGCTGGATCAATTTATATTCCTGCTCAGGAGTGATGTTGTTTCTTAGTATTGGAAATATATAGTCATTAGGGTTTATTGACTTGTTCCCCCATTTACTAATTATTCTTTTAACCTCTGGTGTTATTGCAAATCTTATTATTATTGGTTTATCCTCATTTGCCCTTTTTGTTTTTGCTCTTTCAAAATTTATGATATCATCAACTATATTCTTAAATTTCAACAATGCTATATCCTTAATGTTTATACCGCTTGCATAAAAGGAGAACAACCAAAAGTCTTTTGCTTTGGCTTGAGAATCTGTTTTTGCCATGTAGTTAATAATTTCTGAAACTTCAGACAGTGGTAATGCCTTCTTTATATTTCTTCCAGTCGGGATAGTAAACTTGTCCGTTCCACTTCCAAAGGGATATATCTCTTTAGGTACTACCCCATCTGCTATTCCCTTATTGAAAATATATCTAACATTTCTCAAATAGATTCCAATTGTAGCATTACTCTTGCCATTGCTCCCCATCCATTTTTTATATCCCTGTAAAAATGGAACATTAAGTTCATCAAGTGTAAGTATGGGTTTAGTGTAGAAGCCCTTCAGGCTACTTAAAGCACACTCAAATGATATTCCTGTACCAATTCTACCTTCTTCCTTTAATTCTTTTGCCCGTTCCTCCATTAAGGCAAATAGGTTTTCTGAATCCCCTGTCTTTCTTACAAATCTCTTTTCAAATAGTGCCCATGTAAATCCGTCTTTTAGATCCTCAATGATATCTGTTGCCTTTCTTTCTTCTGCTGCTAGGACGGCTAGGTAGGTTTTAAAAGGATCTCTAGGCTTTGGGGTGAACATTTTGGAAAACTCATCCGGGGTCAGCTTATACTTAGTAGGGTAGTACCTCTTATTTCTGTTATAGGTGACCCTTAGCGATACTGCACATTTACCATCAGATTTTGGATGGTACCTGTCAATGTAAATACTTGTAGATGGAGATTTAAACATGTTCTTATTTTTTGATTACTGGTATCCTTCCGCCACAATTCCGCCACAAACGTAATCAATATAAATAACTAGCCAAAACTATTATCCCATAAAACCTTTGTCAGTGCTGCATTACAAAAGAATCAAAAAGAAAATAAAATCATCAAAAAGAGCTGAAATTATGACTGTTAATCAGAGGGTCTCAGGTTCAAGTCCTGAAGGGGGAGCGAAAGCCTCAACAGAAATGTTGGGGCTTTTTTATTTTTTTTAGCTCAGTTGGTTAGAGTCCCGTATCTACGGGATTAATCAGAGAGTCTCAGACCAAGCCTGAAGGGAGCAAAGCCTCGGCAAATGCCGGGGTTTTTCTGTTTTAGACCCTTTGAGTTTGCCCAATTTTGCCTATGGACTCAATATGCTACTATATCTACATCCTGTTTTCCAAAGAAAATGATAAATATTACGTGGGTTACACCAATAATTTCAAACAGAGACTAATTCAACACAATACCCAGGAATTTTTCAATACTTATACTTCAAAATATCGTCCTTGGGCGCTGGCAGCGGTTTTCGAATGCGGTCCCTCTGAAAAGGACGCTATAAAACTGGAACGCTTCATAAAAAAGCAGAAAAGCCGGAAATTAATAGAAAAACTAATAGATCCCCTATTTATACCGGAAGGCTCCTTAGCTCAGTTGGTTAGAGTCCCGCACGTGCGGGATTAATCATCCCGGATGTCCGGGAAGGCCTGTCCCGGCTTATCCGGGATTCAAGTCCTGAAGGGGGAGCAGAAGGTCAACAGCGATGTTGGCCTTTTTTTATTTCCCCTTATCTCACCCGAACATTCGGGAGGTTATCCCATGCAACATATCTCAAATCGCCTTGTCTCTATAATTCAATTAGTATAGCAATTTTAATATGGCCATTAAACAACTGAATTAAAAAATGAAAAACATTTTATTGCTTTTTATGTGCGTAGCCCTATGCACAACCGCCTTTTCGCAAGCAACACTTAAGGGAAAATTGATGGACAGTACAGCAAAAACGCCTCTGGGTTTAGCTACCGTAACTGTTTTTAAAGCCTCTGATACAGCCATTATCACTTACAGGTTAAGTAACCCTGAAGGTGATTTTAAAGTTCCGGGGTTACCATTTGATGTGAATTGCAGGGTTGTAGTTTCGTATAGTGGGTACATTGGGTACAGGAAAGAATTTACCCTTGGAAGCGATCAGCCTGTTTTAGATCTTGGCAATGTTTACATGTCGCCCGCTTCCACAGCAATGGAAGAAGTGGTTGTATTCGCAGAACGGCCACCGATCATAATTAAAAAGGATACAGTTGAATTTAATGCATCTGCTTTTAAAACATTACCCAATGCATTGGTGGAAGATCTTTTAAAAAAATTACCCGGTGTACAGGTAGATAAAGACGGAAATATCATGGTTAATGGAAAACCTGTTAACAGAATATTGGTTGATGGCAAAACATTTTTTGGTGATGACCCAAAAATGGCTACCCGTAATTTGCCGTCGCAGGTGATCGATAAAGTGCAGGTAACGGATGATAAAGAAGAGATGTTGCGTAATGGAGATGATAATGCGAATAACGCAGGCAAGGTGATCAATCTTACCTTAAAAAAAGGGATAAAGAAAAGCATGTTCGGTAAAGCCTATGCCGGTGGTGGTGGCGGGCCGCAGGGTGGCCGGTACGAAATGGGAGCTATAGCAAATATTTTCAGGGATACGCTGCAGGTAAGTGTAATGGGCTATTCCAATAACCTTAACCGCCCCGGCTTTAGCGTAACTGATATGCGGCAAACAATGGGTCTCAACCGTTCGATCGAAACGATGGGAGGCAATTCTAACAATAACAACAATACCGGTAATTTCGGTTCCTCCTTTAGTATCAATGATATTAATTTTGGAGGAGAATCACGAAACGGCGGTATCACAAAAAGTGATGGCGTAGGCATTAACATCAACCATTCGCCCAACAGGAAGCGATCTGTCTACGGCCAGTATTTTTATGGGCGTGTTCATACAGATGTGCAAACGGAGAACAGAACCGATATCTATAAAGAAGATACTGTAATAAATAATTTTTCTAAACAGCGGTATACCGAGACAGGTAATTCGCATGTGTTTGGAGCCGGTGCAAATTTGAAGCCCGATTCTACCATAAACCTCATCATGGGATTAAACTATGTAATATCCCGAACCACATCTGAAAGAAATGATGCCAGGAGCGGCGTCAATAATTTTCTTGGAAACTTAAACAACGGTCTTGTAAATAATACAGGTGACCTGGAAACGAACATGTATAGTCATAATATAATGTTCACCAAACTATCCAGGAGTAAAAAAGGGCGACGATTGAATATTACGCACTACACGGGATGGAACAAAAGAGACAGGGATGACTATACTAATGCTGACATTTCATACCTGCAGCCGGTTAGCAAAGATACCGCTTACCAGCAATTGCGTAATGAATGGGTACCAACATGGACGGTTAACATGGCCGGTAATTACAGCGAACCCCTGGTCAAAAACTTTTTCTTTAGGCTGGGTGCACGCTACGATTATGAAAAACTGGATAACAGGGTTGGCACATTTGCAAATAACACAAGTGAGCCTGTCAAAGATCTCAGCAGCAGGTTTACCAGGGAAAGCAATAAGTACAGTATTTCCGGGGGAATTGAATACAGGTACAAAAACTTTACTTTCCGGCCAGGCATACGTTATCAATCGCAAAAATTTGAAAACAAATTATACTCATTAAAACGGTCTATTACACAGGAGCAGCGCAATGTGCTTCCACAGTTTGATTTTATATATAAAAAATTATCGCTTTCGTATAACCGGGATGTTGTGTTACCTTATTATACCAACCTGGTACCCGTATTGAACAACAGCAACCCTTATATGACAAGGCTGGGTAATCCTGACCTTCAACCGGCATTACAGGACAGGGTACGTATTACATTGAATACGTATAGCCCTAAAAGTACTTTGGGTGTATGGTCATGGTTTGAAGCCTCGCAATCGAAGAATGTGATAGTAGACAGCATTACACTGGACCAGGGTGGTATACAAACCATATTCCCTGTAAATGCAAATGGGTATAAACGTGTTGCCGCCAATTTTGGCTTATACCAGAATAAAAGGAACGCTAAGAATTTCATGATCCCATGGAATTTTGGCACCTGGACCGAATATGTTCAAAATTATTTTTACTATAATGGAGCCAGGAGCCGGCAAAACAGGTTGAATTGTAATTTCTGGAGTGGCATTGGACTCAATTGGGATGATAAGCTGGAGTTGAACCAGGAGTACTCTTTTAGTTACCGGTTTGTAAAGAACAGTAATGCCGGTTTTGAAGATATCAAAACATTTAGCCAAACGATCGGTACAGAGGTAATAGCCCGTTATATAAAGCATGTAATATTTGATACCAGATTGCGTTTGATCACGAACAATGTGTTTGATGACCCGGCATTGAAAAAGATGTACCTATGGAATGCTGCAGTAAATTTCACTTTCTTTAAAGATGAAAGAGCAGTTTTGAGGATAAGTGCAAATGATATACTGGACCAGGGGAAAAATGTGTACATGTCGCCTAATCAAAATACAGCATTCTTTTCCAGGGGGGATGTACTGGCGCAATATTTTTTGTCAACATTCACTTATAATCTAAGGCCTGCCGGCGCAAAGAGAACAGCGGCAGGAGGAAAGTGGTCTTTGTTTTAAGCGGGATCAATTTGAAGATTTGAAATTTTGAAGATTTGAAAATGATAATAATAACATCTCTAGCGTAAATTCGGTGCTGGTTATAAACTTTATATTATGCGCAGGTCAGTTTTGACGATACGCCATGGTTCGTGTCTTCACGAACCATTTTATAAACTACGCCATGGTTCGTGTCTTCACGAACCATTTTATAAACTATTCTGTTTCGTGTGACACGAACCGGGGCGTAGGTGATTAAGCAATTGAGGGAGGAAAAAGAGCTGTCCCAGGAAGCTGTTTATAACGATATCAATATACATATCGGCAGAATAGAAACCGCCAAAGCAAATCTCTCTGTTAGTACGCTCTCCTCATTGTGTAAGTATTTTAAGATCAAATTATCAGAGTTTCACAAGAGAGCGGAGGATCTTAAGTAAAATTTTTCATCTAAATTTTATGTGTTCGTTTTT
>Ga0193708_1000072_pt1 | contig 19940 bp, 14 predicted proteins | sample H3c1metaG_FD_160570 | JGI IMG/M metagenome (GOLD analysis project Ga0193708, IMG submission 160570) | Soil microbial communities from a riparian zone of the East river system, Colorado, United States - H3c1 | ecosystem: Environmental > Terrestrial > Soil > Riparian zone | place: USA: East River...
GGCACTTTATTTTTCAGTGCACAAGACCCGGCACATGGCGAAGCTTTATGGAAAAGTGATGGCACAGCAAACGGAACAATATTAATGAAGGATACTTACCCGGGGCCATTGGGCTGGGGACCTGCTGAATTGACCGCTGTAAACGGGATGCTATTTTTTAGCGGGCACAGTACAACTGGCTTTGGATTATGGAAAAGTGATGGCACGCCTGCCGGAACAGTACTATTAAAGAATATCTCTGTAGAAAATTACTGGCCGGAAAACCTGGTCAATGTAAACGGTACTTTATTTTTCAGGGCAAAAGATGCAGCAGGTTATGAGTTGTGGAAAAGCAATGGTACAACTGCGGGTACGGTATTGGTAAAAGATATTTATCTTGGAAGTGCAGGCAGCGACCCGAAATATTTAACTAATATAAACGGCATCTTATATTTTAGCGCAGCAGAGCCGATCAACGGAAGCGAATTATGGAAAAGCGATGGTACAACAGAAGGTACAGTTTTGGTTAAAGATATCTATCCGGGAAGCACCGGGAGTAACCCGCAAAGTCTTATCAATGTTAAGAGTACATTATATTTCAATGCATCCGGCGCAAATGAAGGAGAGGAATTATGGAAAAGCAATGGCATAGGAACAGGTACATTACTGGTGAAAGATATTTATGCAGGAACAGGTGACGCCTTCCCAAGGCAATTGACCGACTTGAACGGCACATTATATTTTAGCGCAACAGACAGAACAAATGGCGAAGAGCTATGGAAAACTAATGGCACAACATCAGGTACGGTATTAATAAAAGATATCTATGGCGGAGGAGTGAGCAGCAGCCCGCAATCTTTGACCAGTGTGAATGGTACATTATTTTTCAGCGCTGCAGATGAGGTAAATGGCAGGGAATTATGGAAAAGCGACGGTACAGCAGCCGGTACTGTTATGGTAAAAGATATCTATGCAGGAACAGGCAGCAGCAGTCCGCAATCTCTGATCAATGTGAACGGTACTTTATTCTTTACAACTAATAACTTGTTTAGTGGACCGGGGTTATGGAAAACTGATGGTACCGCGACCGGAACCGTACTTATAAAAAGTATTAATGCGCAATCTCTGACGAATATAAAAGGCACATTATTTTTCATGGCGTCAGATGGTACTACGGGCAACGAGCTATGGAAAACTGATGGAACAATAGCAGGTACTGTTATTATAAAAGATATTTATCCCGGCACAAGCGGAAGTAACCCGCAATCTTTGATAGATGTTAACGGCACACTATTTTTTATAGCACGGAGCGGAGCTAATAATAATGAGTTATGGAAAAGCGATGGCACAGCAGCAGGTACGGTGCTTGTGAAAGATATTTACCCGGGTTCTGTTAGCAGTAATATCAAATATTTTACGAACGTTAACGGCACTTTATTCTTTACTGCAAATGATGGGACCAATGGCACGGAATTGTGGAAGAGCAATGGTACAGCAGCAGGTACAGTAATAGTAAAGGATATTTATACAGGAACGCTTAACAGTTCTCCTTCCGGTCTCACAGCCTTGAACGGCATTTTATATTTTAATACAACAGACGGCATAAATGGTTATGAACCCTGGAAAAGTGACGGAACATCAGCAGGTACTACCATGATCAAAGACATTGCAGCCGGCGCAACAGGTTCAGGCAGCTCATATGCTACCGCTGCTTTTTATGTGCTTGGGAATAAAATAATATTTCGTGCAAATGACGGGATCAGCGGCGAAGAAATATGGACGACCGATGGTACAACAGAGGGCACTCACTTATTGCAGGACATTGTTCCGTTTGGCGGAAGTAACCCGGAAGGATTTTTTAATGCAGGCTCAAAAACATACGCCGTATTTACCACCAATAATTACGGAAAGGAATTATGGGTTGCCAGCACAAGTATCGTATCTCCTGTAAGCATGCTTGAGTTCAGTGGCAAAATGGTAAGCAACGATGCTTTGCTGAACTGGAAAACAGAAAATGAATTGGCCGCTGATAAATATATCATTGAAAGAAGTATCGACGGAACTGATTACACAGGCATTGGTAATGTAAAAGCCAAAAACAGTCCCGGCGCAAACAAGTATGATCTTACCGACCCTTCAATCATATTATTGGGCGCATCAGCCGTTCATTACCGGTTGAAGCAAATGAACCAGGATGGATCATTTACCTATTCAAATGTGGTTACCCTCTACCTGGCCAATAAAACCATGGTTATGATATACCCTAACCCAACTGTTGATCGTGTGAATGTTGTAGTTACTATTTCTAACAATAAACCCGACAGGATCATGGCGAGGATCATTGATAACAACGGAAGGGTCCTCCGCCAGCAGGAATTAAATGTATTGTCGGGCAATATGGCCGTATCATTTGATGTTAGCAAACTGAGCAGCGGTATCTATTACCTCGGGCTTAAAGGGAATACCATTAACGAAACAAAACAGTTCCTGAAGCAATAGCTTTGTACAGAAAATTATTATTATTAGCCGGGGTCACTTAATGACCCCGGCTGTTATTGTACCAAACTAATTCAACTTTATTTTCCTAATTTCAATCTTCCTCTTCAGCTCAACCAAAATTAACAGCATGAAAAAATCCCTTTTATTCATCCCGGTTGTCATTTTTTTTATTTCCTGTGATCAAAAAGATAAAAAAGAAAAGGAAATAGGAGTCACAGCATATGATACATCATATATGCCTGCAACTTTTACCGACCCGGCCCGGCTGCAAAAAATAAAAGGAGCATTCGCTGTTATTGACAGCCTTTATAAAAAACATGCAACCGATAATCATTTTCCCGCTATTTCATTTGGCCTTGTAGTGGATGGACAATTGTTGTATAAGAACAGCTATGGATATACGGATGTTGAAAAGAAAATACCGGCAGCCTCTTCTTCACTCTTTCGCATTGCTTCCATGAGCAAAAGCTTTACCAGCATTGCCATATTAAAACTGCGTGATGAAGGAAAACTGAATTTGGATGACCCTGCTTCTTTATATATTCCCGAGCTAAAAAATTTAAAGTACCCAACTGCTGATGCGCCACAAATAACCATCCGGCACTTAATGACACATGGCGCCGGTTTTCCTGAAGACAATCCATGGGGCGACAGGCAGCTCGCCGACAGTGAAAAAGACCTGGTGGAATTCATTGGCAAGCAGATATCTTTTTCCAACCCGCCGGGTATTGCTTATGAATACAGTAATCTTGGCTTTGCATTGCAGGGAAGAATAATAACAAAGGTTTCAGGCATGCGTTACCAGGACTATATCAAAAAAAATATTTTTGAACCATTGGGTATGAAAACAACAACCTATGAATATGGTGATGTTGCCCCGGATAAATTAGCGCACGGCTACCGCTGGCTCAATGAAAAATGGAATGAAGAAATATTATTGCATGATACAAAAGACGGGAGTTGGGGAGCAATGGGTGCCATGATCAGTTCTATTGATGAGTTTGGCGGATATATGGCTTTCCACCTTGCGGCATGGCCGCCTAATAGTGCAAAGGACGATGGGCCAATAAAAAGAAGCTCGGTAAGAGAGATGCACCATCCGTGGAGATGGAATGGATTCAATCCGAATTTTACATTTCCGGATGGAAGAACCTGCGCAGTTACAGCAGCTTACTGCTATGGATTAGGATGGCTTAAGGATTGCGATGGCAAAACCTATATTTCACACAGCGGCGGTCTGCCTGGTTTTGGAAGCCAGTGGCGCATCATGCCTGACTATGGAATTGGCGTGGTTGCATTTGCCAACCGTACCTATGCGCCCATGGGAGGAATAAACCTGAGGGTGCTGGATACATTAATAAAGATCGCCGGCCTGCAGCCAAGACAAATGAAGCCATCAAAAATTTTAGAGCAACGGAAAAATGAGCTTATGAAAATTCTGCCCGATTGGAACAAGGCAGAGCAAAGCGGCATCTTTGCCGAAAACTTTTTTCCTGATTATCCCATGGATACTTTAAAAAAATATGCAAGAGATCTTTATGCAAAAGCGGGAAAAATAATTGCTGTAAAGGAAGTGAAGGCAGAAAATCAATTGCGTGGTTCCTTTATCATTGAAGGCGAAAAAACTGATATAGAAATATATTTTACCTTATCGCCGGAGAACCCGGCATTGATACAGGAGTACCATATTAAGGAGATGCCCAGGGCAAAAAAATAAAATAACTTTTTTAGCAGGAAGTTACCCGCAGCAAATTAGCAGGTTACTTTAAATTCGCACCACTATTAATAACAGAAAACTATGTATGACCTGAATTATTTTCTCCCCGGTCAGGTCTGGCAATACGATACCCGCCCCGGCGAGGAAAGTTCAACACTAACCATTCTTTCAATTGAGGAAGGAGAGGATCATGCTATCATCCATGTAAGACTTGACAATATTAATTTTATCAATGATGGTTGTCTCCCGCATTTGGCTTTTTCTGCTGATGCCATCATGGCTTCTGTGACGGACTTCATCAAACATCTTGACGTAGTACCAGATTTTAAAGAAGGTTACGATCATTGGAAGCAGGCCTTTGAGGCGAGGAAAGCCGGTTACTGGCAAATCATAGTAAAGGAAGCCGTTGAGGCTATTGAACAGCTAATGAGGCAGCATAAATGAAAAAGGACAATCAGCTTAAATACAGGTATGGTAAGCTTGCAGAAAGCATGCTGTCTTATTATGATCACCTGGACCTGCGGCTTTTTGACGACCTGCATGATGATGGTTTCGCTTATATAATGGCAAATGTACGCGGGATAAATATGCTCGATCTAAATGAAACTGAGATAACCAATGAAAGCATTCGCCTGATCAGCATACTTGAATATGTGAAAGAGCTCCGGGTCAAAGGCTGTTATCAACTGGATGATGGTTGTATTAATGACCTGAATAAGATAACCAGCCTTGAACTTCTGCATTTGAAGAACACATCTGTTACGATAGACGGCCTCTTAAAATTAGATGCGCTTACCAATCTTAAAACGCTCCTGTTTTCGGCAGATGATGTTGAAGCGATCAAAGAAAAGATGCTGCAATTGAAAACAATGCATCCGGCCTGCGAGTTTGTTATTGATGGAAAGCCTTATTATTTTAATGCAGTCGATCGCTTTATTTATGCAATTAAAGAGGGGCCATATTTATACAGGCTAAAAATAAAAAATGAATCAATAGATGTTCCCTGGAGCAATTGGCTTGGCCATCCGGGTGATAATTATATTGAAGCAGAAGCAGAGGGGCCTTATTCCCTGGATGATATTGAGTGGATCGATATCAACGCTATAGAAAAACGGGCGGAAGGCAAATTAGTTCCTGGAAAAGAGTTTGATCATTCCGAAGAAATAATAAAATTGCTGGAAGACCTGTCATTCCCGTTCATGGTAACAGGCGGGGTCATCAGCGTTTATATTTTAAAAGAAAAGCTATAATAAAAGGCTCATCGCTTCTTTTAACTCATAATAAGTTTCTTCATCCGGGCAACGTATTTCCCAACCGTAGGTCATCTCATCTTTTTCAAAACAGATGGTAAAATTCAAATGCCTGCCTTTTAGTTTCCAGTTCGTCCACGATATGCCATACCCGTCATTGTCTTCATCTGCAGCGCTATCATCACCAGGCTCAGGCACATTCATAAAATCACGATACGCCTTAAGAAGGTCTTCTTCATGGTATTCAGCTTCAATGAGCCTGGCAATTTCCGGCATGGCCTTTAAAAAACCACCCATGTGATTCATACCTTCAACAATATTTCTTTTTTTTGGTTTCTGGCTCATTAATTATTTTTCTCCCGGGTGGTAAGTTTTTTCTGCATGCTTCAAAACATCTTCCTTATAAAACAACACATCCTTAAACTGCCCTTTACTGTACATCAATCCCTGGTCAAAAAAATGTTTTGAGTTCGGATCACCGCTTTCACCACCTGCAAGTAAAGACTTTGCTTTTATCTTCTTTCCGAACTCTACAGCAGCAATAAAACTATTGCCATGATAACCATATCTTTTTTTAGTGCCTGTAAAACTCCGGCTGCTGTAAGAAGGAAGCATGCCCCATGTAGCAGATGCAAAGCCTACCGGAATACCAGGCTTGTTATCATCGAACGCATTTTCAATATCATTTCTAATGCGTTGAAAGCGGTTGATCTCTCCCCAGGGAATTTGCCATTTACCAAAATCGTTTTGTAGTTCTTTGATAGCGGCCAGCATGGGGGCAACTAATTCACTGGTGGTTGCATTTGCAGCAAAATATTTTGTTTTTTCAACCTGGTCATCTATATCTTTTGCTTTGTTGATCAGGGGTAAAAGTTTTTCTCCCCAAAAAACAGCAACTGTTGTGGCCACGGAATTTTCACCACACCTGTAATCCCAGGCTTTTAAAATTTCTATTACTTCCTTTAAATGAGAATATATCGTATCGCTTGTAAGAACATTTCTCTCATAAATATTTATTAGCGCAGGTACCAGGATTTCAAAAGCAGCAAGCCGTGTATCATAGCCGGCTTTTATTACTTTATCGATATTGTATTTCTTTTCCTCATCCAATACCCTTACTGCGTTAATGCCCCTGAAATTTTCTCCATCGGGCGCTAAATAACCTGCATAATCTGTTCTCTTTGGACTGAATTTTCCGGCAGCGGTAAAAGGAGTGGAGTTGCAGTTTTGCAGCCAGCCGTTCACAGGATTATAAATATGCACACTCTCTTTTACGGTATGATAGCCTTTCCATTCAGTTGCTGTTGTTGTACCATCTACCGGCTTTTCCCAATTGTATTTAGGATCACGCTTTGGTAAAAAATTTCCATGCCAGTAAGCAATGTTGCCTTCTGCATCGGCATACACGGTATTGTTGCTGGGATTGGCGCCCATATCCATTGTTTTTTTGAAATCGGCAAAACTGCCGGCCTTTGTACGCTGCCAGCTTTGTATAAAACCTTTTGTATCGCGGTTGTTATGGCGCAGGCTCAGGTATTGGCCATTTCTTTTTGCCATGACCGGGCCATGATGTGTAAACAACGCATTAAAAGTTTTGGTTTCAAAGCCGGTTGCTGTTTTATATTTTATGTTGATTGTTTTTTTAGTTACCGGCTTTTCTTTTCCATCATATTCATAAACCCAGGCATTATTTTTTTTGCTGAGCTTTTCTATATAAGCATCCGAAATATCGGCCTGGCTGCTGGTGTGCATCCATCCGCAATGCTCATTAAAGCCCTGGTAAACGAAAGGCTGCCCCCAGGTAACTGCGCCGTAAGTATTCAAGCCCTGTTCACTAACCACATGTACTTCGGGACGGAAGTAAAATGTAACATGTGGATTGATATATAGAATAGCATTGCCACTTTCAGTAATCTTTGGCGAAAAAGCAAATCCATTTGAGCCGGTAAAAGCCTCTTCTTCATAAACAGCTGTAACATTATCATTCTGCTTACCTGAATAAAATTCCTTTAACTCTTTTACTGTTATACCACCGGTGCTGATGGCGCCAATACTTCCATCGGTCCACAACAATGGATACCAGGGTTGAAAGCGGCCAGGCAATGCCCGTTTTACCTGTGGATTTTTGTAGAGAAAATAATTGATACCATCTGCATAACCGTTCAAAATTTCCTTTAACCAGCCAGGCGCTTTTGCAAGATCTTTAATTGCATCTGCAGTATCAATTACCAGGCGGATCAACAGATCATTGTACAGGTCTTTTTCGCCGTTAACTTCTGATAAGCGCCCCAGCTTTTCAATATAATTCATCTCCACCCTTTTAAAGTCATCTTCGCATTGGGCATACAATAAACCAAAAACGGCGTCGGCGTCTGTTTTACCATAAATATGCGGAACGCCAAAATTATCACGGATGATGGTTACACTTTGAGCTTGCTTTTGCCACCGGGATATTTCCGCCTGTGAGAAGGGCTGGGAAAAAATGTTGCAGGCAGCAATTACAAATATTAAAGTGAAGATCAGTTTTTTCATAACATGAAATTAGTTTTCTTCTTCCTGGTATTATTTTTTTATCCGGTTATATTTTTTCAAAACATCCATCACCAGCCTGTGCGGAAGGCCGTACGCTTTGTTGCCATTTATTCCTTCCATTGTTTCAGCTGCTACCATGGCATTGATGATGGCTTCTTCCACCGCCTGCACCGTTGCATTAAATAAAGGGTTGATCATATCATTGGGCAATTCATCCAGTTTTGTAAAATCTTCTCTTTGAAAAGCAGTTGGGTTAGCCGTAGAAAAAGCAATGAAAATATCACCGGAGCCATTCTCGCCACGTCCGCCAACAATACCCACACCGAGTGGAACCCTTGCTGCAATTCTTTTTAACTGGTGCGGCAATAAAGGCGCATCGGTTGCAACAACTACAATAATAGAACCATCGCCCGGCTGATAAGATGGCGGGGCCTTATATTCATAATTCAATGTGTCTCTCAGTTCCCTTCCAACAGGAACACCTGCTATTGTGAAATTTTGTTTACCCCCGAAGTTTGATTGTACCAGCACGCCAACGGTATAAGTGGAATCTTTGATCTTTACTACCCTTGATGCCGTTCCTGTTCCTCCCTTGAACCCAAGGCACATCATTCCTGTGCCGCCGCCAACATTACCTTCTGCCAGGAGTCCCGACCTTGCACTGTCCAGCGCTTCAAATGCATTGCTTTCTTTTACATGGAATCCGTAGATATCATTTAAAAACCCATCGTATGTTTCTGCAACAACGGGATAGGTGTACCAGAAATCTTCTTTGTACCAGCCGGTCTTTACATACCATTTCAATACCGCATCTCTTACCACGCCCACACTATTGGTATTCGTTATCATAACAGGCCCTTCCAGGAAACCAGATTCTGTTATCCAGGTAGTACCCGTCATTTCACCATTGCCATTCAGTGTGTACCAGTTTGCATAAACCGGATTATTATGTCGCCCCCTTGGCAGGATGGCAGTAACGCCCGTTCTAACCGGTCCCTTGCCACGGATGTTTTTCCCCTGGCCGGAGATGAGGGTACTGTAGCCAACTTCTACACCCTTCACATCTGTTATGGCATTGAATTTTCCTGTTGTGCCGTTGAATGGAATGCCGATATTTCTTGCCCGGGGTTTCTGTGCAAAGGAATAAACCTGAAGAAACAAAAGCAGAAGGATTGATAAAATCATTTTCATTATTATTAATTTATTTTTTTTTCTGAATTGCATTAACCAATGAATCTTCCAGCACCGACTTGATCTTTATGACAGAATCAAGCAGGTCATTAGGAATGGTGGTTGACAGTATGTATTGTTTTACTTTCCATTCTCCTGCCTGCTTTACTACAACACCGGAGCCCCTGCAGATCTTCATCTGTGTGTTCAGCAGCTCATCGAACCACGCAAGGTTGCCGGTCTCATCAAAATAGATATGACGTTCCAGTGCCGTAAAATCCCATGCACGTCCTTTTTGGAATATTGGCTTCGCCCATTCCATGAACGCTGCCTTGCCCCACCTTTCGGTTGCATCTGTTCCGGTGAAGATGGCATCTTCTGTATAAAAATTAAAATAGGCATTGAAATCCGCCCGTGCTGCTGCCTTGTTGAACGAGTCAAGCATGACCGAAATGTTTTTTTCTTCTTTTGTTGTATCTGTTGCTCCCGGTTTTTTTTCCTGGGTTGAGCAAGCGCTGAACAATGCAGCGCAGCTAATAAAGATCAGGGTGGTTCTTAATGTTTGTTTCATTATCGGTTGTATTTTTTAAATTAATAACTTTTCAATTACCCGTTCGTTTCCTGTGCCTTCTGCTTTCTTTCCGCCACTAAGGCACTAAGCCGCAAAGTAATACAAAGAACGCTCATGATTTTACTTCTTAGTGTTTCTTCATGTAGCTATTTAAGGTGATATTCTTTTTTTAAATAATCATTTAACTCTTCAGCACTTTTCTTCAGCTTTTCGAACAACAATAATTTTGATCGTCTTGAGCCATTCATGTGTACAGTATGAAAGGCCATTTCTTTCAGCATTTCAGTATTGTAGGTTCTAAGGGAGGGGTTATCATTACTTCGCTCAATACTTCCTTTGTCGGCTTCCTGTCTTCTTAAGATTACAGGGTCAAGGATTTTTGCCGCAATGTGCTTAAAATTATCAAACTCATGATTATAATTGTCTTCCAGCAGGCGTATCCAGGAAAACTGGTTATAATAACCCATGATATTATTAGAGGCTTCGGTTTTTCTGATAAGCCGGAAGCCTCCTGAATTTTTTAACTGATCGAATGTACGGCTGTTATTTGCAAACGGAATTGACCTCGGGCCTATTCTTGCCACATAGTATAGGTCGTCTCCATGTTGTTTTGCAAGCTGAGGATTGTTGAGTAAATAAATTAAGCTATCAAGGTTTTTGATCCCGTCATGTTCCTGCCCGATCATTGCATCCAGGCTTTTTACATCATCTTGCAGGTCTGTGCTTAACGATTTGATAAACTGTAATTCACGGTCCTTTTCGATCTTATGCTCCAGTTGATACTCTGCCAGGAATCCACAGAATACCGCAAGGAACAGCATTAAGAATTCCCAGAAATATGCTTTCCAGGTTTTCTTTCCGTGAGCGGCATGGGTGTGGTGGTGTACTTCCATTTCTTCGGTTTTCGGTTTAGTATCTTTAGTTTGTTGTTCTTCGGTTCCGGCTTCAATTAACTTTTCAGAAGAAATTGTTTCTTCCGGTGGTGGTACGTCTGTAGGACTCTGTTGATCGCCCGTTGTCTGTGGTCGTATGTTTTCTTCTTCACTCATTCAAAATGATATTTGTCTTTAAAATAGGTAAGCAACAACCCCTGTTTATTCTTCAGGTTCAGCAGCATTCTCTTATGATTGTAAGTGGTCCGGTAATAAAGCATCAGGTCATTGAAATATTTATTGAGTAATCCTTTGTCTCCTGAAAACAATACGGCTGCTGTTACTTCTTTACTATTAAAATTGCTAATGAGCTGCCCCTGCTGCGGCCTGAACATTTGCACATTTGCCTTAAAATCTGCCAGGAGGTTGAAACTTGCCCTGACAATATCCTGTGCATCCTGGAATACAGTTGACTGGAAATCGAGAAAATTATTAAAATCCTTATCATAGGAAAGAATGCTGTCGGCATCTTCCTTTTTCAATAGCCGGAATCCTCCTGCATTGGCAAGTTGTTTCAAGGTACGATCTGTTCGCATGAATGGACGGTTGATAGAGGACACCTGGATAATATCCAGCAGGCACGATGTATTGTTCATATTTGACAAAACCGTATCATAGCATTGACTCAGATTATTTAATACCTGTATTTTATCTTCGTCGTAATTTGTGTAAAAAGAGATCCTCCCGGTATCTGTTTTCAGATCCTCATAAAAGGATTTGATAAATTGATTTCCTCTTTCTTTTTCTATCCTGTGTTCCAAATAATACTCTGCCAAAAAACCGCAGAACACAGCCAGGAATAGCATTAAAAATTCCCAGAAATAATTCTTCCAGTTTTTCTTTCCACCGTGATGGGCATGATGATGTACTTCCATTTCTTTAGCTTGTGTTTTGGTGGTTTCGGACTGGCTTGCGGTTCCTGACCCGGAAATTTGTTCGGAAGAAATAATTTCCTCAGGAACATTTTCTGCAGGTTGTTCTTCTATATTCTTTTCTTCACTCATTGCTTCTTCATTTCAACCTTATCTCCACCTATGAACCAGCTTTTAATAACCTTCCCTTCTTTATCAACTTCAAATTCAATAAACCGATCTGAGTTATCTGCATAAAAGAAACGGGTAGTAGATTCGGGCTTCAGTTCTATGTCCGGCGAGCCATCACGGTGACGGTATAATTTTCCATCCTTTTTAATGAGCTCAATGGGGCCGGCGGCCATGTATTTTCCAATATAGTTATCCAATAGTGCCGGGTCGATCTTTACTGTTACGGGGATATATGGTTTTTGTACCGCCTGGTCAAACATGATCGCGGCCAGTGCAATACCCACCTTATCTGCATTTGCTCCGGTGTTTGAAAAGACAACAATACAAATATCATCCATAGGGTAGTAAGCAAGATGGGATGAGAAACCGGGGATGCCCCCGTTGTGCCAAATACGTTTATGGGTTTTTAAACTGTCGCTTATTATTCCATAGCCATAGCTGCCCAAATACGGCGCTGTCATTTTTTGTGTTGAAGCTGCTGAAAGGACCTGGTTGCTCATAAGCGCTTTTGACCACAGGTAAAGGTCTTCAGTGGTTGAAACCATGGCCCCGGCACTGTATGGCCCTTCCATTGAAATATACATGGCGTGCTGCCAAAAACCACGCCTGTTCTTTCCATAGCCTTTAGCCCGGAACATGATAACAGAATCCAGGTTATCCATGAATGTATTTTTCAATCCCGCTTTTTTAATTACGCTCTCCATCAAATAATCACTGAAATTTTTCCCCGATACTTTTTCAACAATAACACCCAGTAAATAATAACCCGAGTTGCTGTAACTCCATTTTGTTCCCGGTGAAAAATCAAGGGGCTCGTCTTTAAAAAGGGCGATCATGGAATCATGGGAGAGTGGTAAAACGGCTTTCGGCCAGAAAGCGCCAATATCGGTATAGTTCTTAATGCCCGATGCATGGTTGAGCAGCATGTGTATGGTAATGCTGTCGCCTTTGGGATAGCCCGGGAAATATTTGCTGATCTTATCATCAAGTGATAGCTTTCCCTGCTCAGCAAGCTGAAGGATACAGGCTGCAGTAAATTGCTTGGTAACAGAGCCAATGCGGAATTTAGTTTCCGGAGTGTTGGGAACATTCCACTCCCTGTCTGCCAGCCCGAAAGCCTTTTTATAAATGGCCTTCCCCTTTTGCATTACCAGCACAGTGCCATTGAAATCTTTTACACTGAATTCTGCCTGTGCATACTCATCAAGTAGCCGGGAGTAATTTTTTTGTGCGGTGCAGGCAAGTGGAAATAACAGGAGGACAAATAATCTTTTCATGATCGATCTTATTTAAGCTGAGAGTTAAAAGAAGGCAAGATCAGGGACATTTCATGGGAAGGGATAGAGTAGGGAAGATAATCAACTATTGCCATGATTTCTTATCTTCAGTAAACAAAAATCAAAGAATGAACCACATGGGAACATAAGTACTTAGGGTGACACATAGGTTGTCCTGCACACTATGTTTACTATGATCCTATGCGGCTCAATAAAAACACGCTGTATGAAAAATATAAGAACATTCCTGCTGATCACCTGCCTGGTACAAGGCAGTGTTTCTTTCGCACAAACAAAAGATTCGCTAACCGTGGCGGCAATTATAAAAGAAGCGACTGAAAATTCGCAGCTCGAGAACCTTGCCAATGAATTAATGAATGGCATCGGGCCCAGGCTGGTAGGCACACCGAAGATGCAGCAGGCACACGACTGGGCAGTTACGAAATATGGTACATGGGGAATAACTGCACGCAATGAAAAATGGGGTGAATGGCGCGGATGGGAAAGAGGCATCACACATATTGATATGGCAGCGCCATGGATAAAAACACTGGAAGGAACACAATTGGCCTGGAGCCCGAATACGGGTGGTAAAACAATAACAGGTGAGATCATCATCATACCGGAGGTCGCGGATTCAATGGCTTTCCAGGCCTGGCTGCCAAATGTAAAAGGAAAGTTCGTGATGATATCAATGAAGCAGCCAACGGGCAGGCCCGATTATAACTGGGAGGAATTTGGTACAAAAGAAGCGATCGAAAAAATGAAAAAGGACCGTACTGCACAAACGGATGCATGGCGCAAGCGCATGAGTAAATCAGGACTAAGCAATAAAGACCTTGCACTGGCATTGGAGAAAGCAGGCGCCGTTGGTATTGTTAGTTCGCTATGGTCAGCCGGGTTTGGCGTAAATAAGATCTTTGGCGCCAACACAACTAAAATTCCAACCGTGGATATTGCTTTGGAGGATTATGGACTTTTATACAGGCTGTCCGAATCAGGTAAGAACCCGAAGATCAGTGTTCGTGCCGATTCAAAAGAACTGGGGATTGTGCCAACATTCAATACCGTTGCAGAAATAAAAGGAACGGAAAAACCCGATGAATATATAATGCTGTCTGCGCATTTTGATTCATGGGATGGCGGAACAGGCGCAACAGACAATGGAACAGGCACCCTTGTGATGATGGAAGCCATGCGCATCCTCAAAAAAATATATCCTAATCCAAAGCGTACGATATTGGTTGGTCACTGGGGAAGTGAAGAGCAGGGACTGAACGGCTCGAGAGGATTTGTAGAAGATCACCCTGATATCATAAAGAATATGCAGGCATTATTCAACCAGGATAACGGAACAGGAAGGGTAGTAAGGATTGGTGGTGCAGGCTTTTTACATTCTTACGAATACATCGGCCGATGGCTGCAAAGGGTGCCGGCAGATTACAAGCAGGGACTGGAAACAACTTTTCCCGGCTCACCTGCAGGCGGAGGTTCAGATAATGCATCCTTTGTTGCGGCGGGTGTTCCTGCATTCAGCCTCAGTTCCAATAGCTGGCTTTATGGAAGCTACACCTGGCATACCAACAGGGACACTTATGATAAAATAGTTTTTGATGACGTACGCAGCAATGCGATCATGACAGCGATATTGGTTTATATGGCCTGTGAAGACCCGGCCAAAACTTCCCGTGAAAAAATTGTATTGCCTGCAAACTCACGTACGGGCGAACCCGGTAAATGGCCCGAGCAAAGATCACCAACGAGAAAGGGAGGCGTGAACTAAAAAGCATTTTAATTTTTTAACAGCCGATAGATAAAAGCACAGGCGAAGCCAATTATTAAATAGACCAGGAATTTTATTAAGCCGGACCTCAGGTCCGGCTTTTTATTTTTTTCAATCACTTTGCAAACTGTTTTTGCTTTTGAAATAAAAATAAAACGGCACGCCGGTCAGTATCAGGCCCAGCCCGATCAATGAATATTCTGTGTGTACCATAAATGTATTTATGATCAGTGCCGTTGAAAATAAAATAAGGATAACAGGAATTACGGGGTAGCCAATGACCTTAGTTTTGATGGTGCCATTCCTTTTCATTTTAAAAAGGGCAAAGGCCAGCAGGGCATAAAAAAGAAAGCCGGCAAAGATCACCATGTCAGTAAGAATGTCGAATGTGCCTGACATCACCAACACGCTACTCCATAAAAAGGTAAAGAACAGCGATACATAAGGCGTCCTGTATTTGGGATGGGCTTTTGCAAAGCCTTTGAAAAAATATTTTTCTCTTGCCATTTGAAAATACACCCTGCTATGTGCCATGATAACCCCGTTAAGAGCCCCAAACACGCTTACCATGATCAGCACAACAATAAGTGTCCTTCCAATTATACCGATCATTGTTTCTGCTACTGCTACCGCACCGATCGTGTTCTGGTCAACTACGGCAAGTTTTTCCAGGGGCAGTACATTCATGTAAGCGTAATTGGCCAGTACATATAGGAACATGGCAATGCTTACACCGATTATTATCGCAAAAGGAAGATTGCGTTTTGGATTTTTTATTTCACCGGTCACATAGGTGATATTACTCCAGCCATCATAGGCCCAGAAAGCGCTTAGCATGGCAACGAACATGGCGCTGTAAAATGCGGTTCCGCTCAATGGGTCAGTAGTTGGTATAGTTACGGCAACATTATCTGCTGACGGCGCAGTATAAAATACTCCAAAAACAATAATGATAAGTATGCCCAGTATCTTCGCTGATGTAATGACATTACTTATTGCTCCTCCTTTTTTAACACCCAGGTAATTTATCCATGTCAGTAAAGCAATAGCTGCAATGGCAAGCAGCTTAATACCAGAGTTCGAAAAAGGAAAAATAAAATTTGCAATAGAGATATGTGCTAATGATTCAAGCGGGTTTGGAAGAGGAACCAGCGAATTCACCGTTTGCGCAAATATATAACCAAGAGCCGCCGCAGATGCAGCACCGATGATCGCAAAATCGGTCCAGCCGAAAAGGAAAGAAAAGAAATTCCCAAAAGAAAGGCGGAGGTATTCATATATACCACCCGACTGTTCTGTTAACGATGCCAGGCCCGAGATCGTAAATGCACCGAACATGGTGATGATACCGGCAATGATCCAGGCACCCAGTATCCATCCTTCGCTCAGCCCTGTTTGCGACATGGGTATGATCTTTTTAAACACACCCGAACCGATCATGATACCTGTTACCAAAAGCACGGCAGTGAATAATCCCAATGCCCTGTTCAAAGGGATCTTTGATCTGTCGGTTGTTATTTCTTTTTCATCAGGCATGATAATTTTTAGTTTTTAGTTAAATTGAGCCACATAGAAGTTATGGATTTCTTATGTTCTCTTATGTTTCTATGTGGTTCAAATTATACAGGGCTATAAATAACTCAGCCACCATTTTTCTTTATGCCTTGTCTTATAAGTATCATACCATTTGCAAACCGGGTACAGGGCTATTACCACAACTATCCAGATCAGGTAAACTATCCATAAGCTATAACCTTCCCCCGGCATCACGAAATTCGGGATCACATTGACCGCATTTTTTGTTCCTTCTTCAACAGAATGGCCTCTTGCAAAAAAGGATAACATCGTCAGCGTATGGAGAAGATAAAAATGCAGGATATAATAAAAGAAAGGCACACGGCCGTAAACGGAGATGATCTTTGTCAGCCGGTTTTGTGTATTTCCCGTCCAGGCCATAAATAATAAAGCCGGCCCGATGGTCATACACATATATAATAATGAAGGCGGGTATTTTGAAACTTCAAGGAATGAATAAAGAGAATTCAGCGGCTTGTCGGTGTCAGTTAGCACATCCGGGTCCCCGTAAATATCGGTCACCCTTACAGCTATAAAGAATAAGATAATACCCAGGCCCAGCCAGGTCAAAACCTTTTTTCTTTCTGCTCCCTCGTTATTGTATAACAACCTTCCGAAACAATAACCCACCAGCATTAATCCTGCCCATGAAAGAAAAGGGTAGAATGCCAGGAGGCTATGGTCTTTTCCAAGAGGAATGATACCAGGCCGGTGCAGCAGGGAATACCATGCACTAAAAACCTCGCGGTCTTTTTCGTAAAGGTCAAGTAGGTTATGGCCTAATACGACCAGGAGCCCGCTGACCAGGATAACCTGGAATGGCAGCCAGATGAACAGGCCGAGAATGATCATGCTGATGCCGATCGACCATATTGTTTGGAGCCCAATGACGGAAAAATATATATCGAAACCAAAAGAAAAAGTAATGAGTGTCATCTCCAGCAGCACCAGCCAGATACCTCTCTTGATCAAAAAAAGGCTAAGCTCTTTTTTAGTTTTTCTTAAACTTTGCAGGTAAGCAGATGTACCGGCGAGGAAGACAAATACGGGTGCACAAAAATGAGTGATCCACCTGGTAAAATAAAGTATGGGTGTTGTGGTAGCCGGGTTAAGCGGATCTTCCGTCATTGCCTGGGCATGAAAAAAATCCCTTGTATGATCCAGCGCCATGATGATCATCACAAGGCCACGCAACAGGTCGATGGATTGAATGCGGGCCCTGTTTGGAACAAGTGTATTCATAAAAGCAGTTATTTTCTATCTAAATAAAAAGTAAACGGTCATTATGATCTCAAAAGAACGGATATAAGCGATAAATCTATCGTTTTATTTCGGGTATGTAATACACCTACACTAAAATCCGATTCTCCTGGCCGCCTTCGACAAACTCAGGCTGACAGTTTTTTGTCATGTTGAGCCTGCCTTTACGGTACGCCCCGGCGTGGTTTTCAACCAGCCGGAATCAGTCAGTAAGTTCAATTGTGGCTGGAAGAAGACCAGACCACGGCGTAAAAGCAGTAACATTTATTTTGGTTCATTGGCTTTAAACATGCGCAGGAAATTTTCTCCCAGTATTTTACGGATATCGCTTTTGCTGTAGCCTCTTTTCAAAAGCTCTTTGGTAATGAGGGGCATGGTTGTTACATCATCCAGTTGCTGCGGTAAGGAATTCACACCATCGTAATCACTTCCCAGCCCAACATGATCAACACCGGCAAGCTTTACCATATAGTCCAGGTGATCGAGCAATAAAGAAAGCGGGGGACGTAAAGCTTTTACCTCTGCAGCATATTTTTCAAATAAGTACACATCGGCAAAATAAGGCTCGGGATTTAATTTCAGTAAAGAATCCCTTTCTGCCCTATGGCTTTTATTGAACAGGTCGACACGCCTGTCAAAGCTGCTGTCTAAAAAACCGGAGAAAAAATTTAAGTGTATCACGCCGCCGTTCTTAGCCACGGCTTTTATCTGCTCATCTTTTAAATTGCGGCGATGCGGGCACAAGGCATAGGCACAGCTATGCGAAACGATCACGGGCTTAGTCGTTGTATTAATGGCGTCCCAAAAAGTTTGTTCACCAACATGGCTAAGGTCAACCAGCATGCCCAGCTCATTCATTCGCCTTACTACCTGTTTCCCAAAATCTGTTAGGCCTTTGAATTTTAATGAGTCTCCTCTTGTTGCTTCATCGAGTGCAGATGTTGCCCAGTCTGTTGAGTTATTCCAGGTCAGCGTCATATACCGCACGCCTCTTTTATAAAAATTATCCAGGTTACTTAAATTGTTTTCCATCATGTGGCCACCTTCAACGCCAAACATGGCAGCCAGTTTTTTTTCTTTGACCGTTTGCAAAAGCTCAGCAGTATTGCCAACTATTTTCATTTTGCCGGGGTTGCGCCGGGCCACGGCTTCAAGCGTATCCATCTGCCTGTTGGCCCATGCGTAAGGTTGTGGCTTTAATCCATCGCACCATACAGAGAATAATTGTATGTCAACACCGCCTTTTTTAAAGCGGTCAAGATCAGAATGTGTTTTACCGGTAAGGTCATTGTCTATAATAAGCTTATCGTCGATGGCCGTGGTCAGGATATCATTATGCGTATCTACAACTATAGACCGGGCGTGTAATTTTTTATAAGACTGGGCTGATAAAAGAACGGGAATGAAAATTAAAAGGATTGAAATTATTTTTCTGAGCATGGCAGGCATTTAAAAGAACAGGAATGTTTTTTAAATATAAGCAGAGTTTGTGAAAGCACATATTCTTTCAGCCTGCCGTTTCATGAGCGTTGTTTTTATTTTTCCTGAACGGCTGCCATTTTTTATAAGTGGCGCTTCGCCACAGCCATTCAATTGGCCCGTAATTAAAATATTTTAACCAGGCCGTGCTGATAATGATCTGCGCAATAAAAACAAGTATGCCGAAGATGGTATAATATACCGGCCCCACTTTTCCGGAATAGCCGAGCCCCTGGCCAAGAAAAACAAAATGGCCAATGAGTGACTGCATGATGTAATTGCTAAAGGCCATCTTTCCTACGGGTGCTAAAACGGATAATATTTTCTTACCTGCATTGGCACGGAAGCTTAGCATGAAAATACCAACATAGGCCAATGCCAAAGGCACCACACCGATCGCATAGAATATGGTTTGATAAAGGCCTTTGGTTTTCAGGGTCCAGTAGTCCTCCATAAACCAGGTCATGTAGCGGGCGAGATAAAAATTAGCCGGCAGGCCAATGATCAACCCTGCTGCTATAATAATATATACGGTCTTTTTATGCTGTGCGATATTTTTATAAAAGCCCGACCTGCCCAAAGCATAGCCGATCATGAACATCCCCAGCACTTTTGGTACACGGCTTACAAAAAATAAATAGCCATAGCGATAAAAAAAACCGACCAGGTTTGCTTTAAACATATCCCACCAGGATGCGGACTTTGTAAAAGCCAGGTATTCAGCGTCGGAATTTATTCCCAGCAGATTGCTGTCCAGCATTATCCCTGTATCACGCATGAGTGCTGCCGGCGCATTCAGCCAGGTCCAATAGGATTTTGCAGCATAGATAAGAATGGGAGAAAGTACAAGTATGATACCACTTATCAATAATG
>Ga0193708_1000073_pt1 | contig 19925 bp, 17 predicted proteins | sample H3c1metaG_FD_160570 | JGI IMG/M metagenome (GOLD analysis project Ga0193708, IMG submission 160570) | Soil microbial communities from a riparian zone of the East river system, Colorado, United States - H3c1 | ecosystem: Environmental > Terrestrial > Soil > Riparian zone | place: USA: East River...
CTCACCTGTACTACCGAAGCAATAATACCCATGTGGGCATACATGCTCGCTGCAAGTTACCTGGAGCCTGTTGCTAAAGAAGTTGTTTTTGGCGATAAAGACTTTTTACACAAAGCCCTTTTCTTAAAGAACATATCTAAAATTAACCCGGCCGATTACGCAGATCAAAGAGTTGTAATAAAAGGCTGTGGCGAATTACCGATACCTGAAACAGCTTACGTGGCAATAACCAATCTTTTAAGGCCGGTAGTAAAAAGTATAATGTACGGAGAGCCCTGCAGCACGGTGCCGATCTATAAAAAAACAAAAACACCGGGAGCTTAAAACCAGCCACGCTTTCTGAATATCCTTATCATTGCCAGCGGGATGAAGAGCATGAGACCTACTGAAATAAAGAATCCCCATTTATTATGAAGCAATGGGATTGTTTCGAAATTCATTCCAAAAATTCCCCCGATGACAGTTGCAGGTGCCAACAGGCAGGTTACCACCGTCATCACCTTCATCACCTCGTTCATTTTTAAATTCACATTACTAATGTACAGGTCATGTAAGTTCATCATCATATCACGATAGTTCTCTGCCAGGTCATTGGCCTGGATAATATGATCATACACATCCTTAAAATATTTTCCTGTTCGTTCTTCAATCAGCTCGCTATCACTGCGTAAAATTCCATTTACCAGTTCCCTTACCGGCGAAACACTTCTTTTGAGTATGATCATCTCCTTACGCAACATATTTATTTTGGCAAGGCTGCGGGTATTCGGGCTGCGTACTATATCTTCCTCCAGCCCTTCAATTTTATCGCCCAGCTTTTCCATCACCACAAAATAATTATCAACGATCATATCAATAAGGGAATAAAATAAAAAGTCGGCGCCGTTTTGACGGATCTTTGTGTTGTTGACCTTTAGTCTTTCTCTCAGCGGGTTGAAAACATCCCTTTTATCATCTTCCTGGAAACTGATCACAAAATTTTTACCCAGCACAATGCTGATCTGTTCTATTTCCACAGCAGAATCCTTTTCGTTGAAGTATAACATGTTGAGCAAACAAAACAACAAACCGTTTATCTCATCCATCTTGGGCCGCTGGCCCAGGCTTAAAATATCTTCTACAATTAGATTGTGAATACCAAAATGATTACAGATAGATTCAACATCTGTCTTTTTTAAACCATCTACATTTATCCAGGAAACCGTTTTAGGATCTATATAAGGATAGCAATCGGAAATAGCACCAAGCTCTTTAATATCTATATGCGCCGCATTATAATCATACACAAAAAGCTTTGTTTCCTCCGGCTCTATCCTTGGCGCCACAACGGTTGGATTTACGTGTAATACTTTTTTGGTCCGCAACAGGTCCAGTGGATTCAATAGGTAAGAAAAGTAATTACGGGCGGCCATAAATTTTTTATTGAAATAAAACTAATTGAAAATAACATTTTTATTTTAGAAAAAAACCAAATAAAAACCGCCCCGGGATTATCGGGGCGGATGTATTAAAAATAGTTTTTTACTTTTTAGCCGGAGGTGGCGGAGGCGCAGGACTGTCTGAGTTCCAGATGTCACGATGCATTTTCCATTTCCCATTCTCTTCTTTCCAAACAACAATATACTTGCCCTTTTCTACAGAAACATTATTGGCCATAAACATTTCATAATTGCCCGTTTCTACCACAGCTTCTTTACCACCCATTACCTCTTCTGTTGTAAGTTTAATATTGCGCATTCCCATTTGGTATCCACCGTTGAAAAAAGCAGTAAGGGGACCCGTTCCGCACATCCTGGGCATGCCGGTGACATTTATACAGGCATCGCTGGTATAACAATTTGCAAACGCTGTAGAATCCCCTGTTGCAAAAGCCTCACCAAAAACTTTGTTGCTGGCAGCAATAGCAGCTTTAGCAGAGTCAAGGCTAAATGCAGCAACTTCTTTTGTTTCAGTTTTAACATCCCCGTTGTTACAGGAGCTGAAAAACATTGATGCCAAAACAATACTGCACAAAGAAAAACGGAAGAATAAATGTTTCATATTTAAAATAGTTTAGGGGGTGAATGTACACTTATTGGCCATCCTAAACAATGTGGCTGTTGGGTATTTATTTATTGCGCTGCCGGCTGTTACTGAAATTTCTTCCCCTCCCCCTGTCGGATGACCCATAACCCCTTGAATGCTGTACGGGCTTTTTTTGCCCACCCGGTACCGGTGCAGAAAAATTAATGTTGCTTAAAGGAAAAGGATGTTCATTAATGACCGGGATGCTCTTTCCAATTAACTTTTGAATATCCCTTAACTCTTCCCTTTCTTCTGCCTCACAAAAAGAAATGGCAATACCGGTATTACCAGCCCTTCCCGTACGGCCAATACGGTGTACATAAGTTTCCGGAACATTAGGAAGCTCAAAATTAAATACGTGAGAAAGTTCGTCAATGTCAATGCCTCTTGCGGCAATATCTGTAGCTACCAGTACACGGGTATTCCCGGATTTAAAATTACTCAATGCATTTTGCCTTGCATTCTGGGATTTGTTGCCATGAATTGCTGCCGCAGTTATATTAGCCCTGTGTAAAAACTTTACCACCTTATCTGCGCCGTGCTTTGTACGGGTGAATACGAGGGCGGTAACGATCTTTTCATTTCTTAATAAATGCAGCAGCAGGGCAGGCTTATCTTTTTTGTCAACATGATAAAGGCTTTGCTCTATCGCATCAACTGTTGATGACGCCGGCGTAACTTCTACCTTAGCCGGGTTTGTCAATAATACATTTGCCAGCTTTTGTATTTCAGGAGGCATTGTTGCAGAGAAAAATAAAGTTTGTCTTTTAGCAGGAAGCTTGGTTATGATCCTTTTTACATCGTGTATAAAGCCCATGTCCAGCATACGGTCTGCTTCATCCAGTACAAACAGCTTCAGGTATTTCAGATCGATGAAGCCCTGGCTGATAAGATCAAGCAGCCTTCCCGGGGTAGCAACCAAAATGTCCACACCCCGCCTTAATATATTGGTTTGCTGTAATTGCGATACGCCGCCAAAAATTACCGTATGGCTAAGCCCGGTATATTTTCCATAAGCCGCAAAGCTTTCATCTATCTGTATGGCCAGTTCTCTTGTTGGCGTCAATATTAATACCTTAATATTCCTGGGCCCGCGCTCCTGCTCTTTCTCCTGATATAATATTTGTAAGATAGGTATAGCAAATGCCGCTGTTTTGCCGGTACCTGTTTGGGCACAGCCGAGAAGGTCCCTTCTTTCAAGGATCAGCGGAATAGATTGTGCCTGGATTGGCGTTGGTACTGTGTATCCTTCGGCTGTTAAGGCTTTAAGGATGGGCTCAATTAGTTCTAATTTTTTAAATGGCATTAAATGGTTTATTTAGTATAAGGCTGGCAAAGACGTTGCATTTTCTGAATCAGCAGGGGAATATTTTTTACCACATTGGCTTACAACCTGCCATATCTTATTAGAGGAGTGGAACACGAAATTACACTTTTGTTTTTTAATGGGACTAAAAGACATAAAATAGCCGTTATCCAACCCCGGCGCTTTTAAAAAATCAATCCGTAAATTCGTTTATAATTCAGCATCATGTCAACCCTTACCATCAGCACCATTCAAACCAATTTACTCTGGGAAGAAAGATCTGCCAACCTGCGCCTGCTGGAACAAAAGATCGCAGGTATAGAGGAGAAGACAGAAATAATTGTTTTACCGGAAATGTTCAGCACGGGCTTCAGTATGCAAACAAGAACGCTCGCAGAAACAATGGAAGGAGAAACCGTGCAATGGATGAAAAGGGTAAGCAGGGAGAATGGAATTATTCTTACGGGAAGTGTTGTTATTGAAGAAGGAGGTAATTATTATAACCGCTTGATCTGGATGTTACCCAATGGCGAACATGGCCATTATGATAAACGTCATTTATTTGCCTATGCCGAAGAAGACAAACATTATCACCCGGGTAATAAACGGCTGATCGCTTCAGTAAAAGGATGGAAAATAAATTTGTTGGTGTGTTACGATCTTCGTTTCCCGGTTTGGGCAAGACAAGCACCCCTCTCTTCAAGGAGAGGGGATGGGGGTGAGGTAGAGTATGATGTGCTGATCTATGTTGCAAACTGGCCCGAGCGCCGCAGCCATGCCTGGAAAACTTTGTTGTGCGCAAGGGCAATAGAGAACCAGTGCTATGTAGTTGGCGTAAACCGCGTGGGAACAGACGGCAATAATATTTACTATAGCGGCAATAGTTTAATAATAGATCCAATGGGACAGGTATTATATCATATGGCTGATGAAGAAGACGTATTTACCATCACGCTGCAAAAAGAAAAACTTGATGAGGTACGGTCGAAGTTCCCATTCTGGAAAGACAGCGATTCATTTAAAATAGAATAGCAGGATATTAATTTCCCTTATTTTTTTCTTTTATCATTTCCATTACAAGCTGCATTTTTTTATCAACGCCTTTTATCAATGCGTCATAATTTGTGCCGATATAAATATCCGGCGGAACACCGCGTCCGTCCTTTTCCGCATGATCATATTGCACCAGCCTGAACAAAGGAAGCCTTACCCGGAGACGCGTGTTGGGTAAGGTTATATCAGGGATCAGGATGCCATTATTGCCATACCATCCTCCACCAGCCTCTTCTCCTGCCAATATGATCCCCGGCTGGCCTTTTACGGCATTACAGAAGATCGTGGATGCAGAAAATGTAGAGCCGCTGGTGAGCACGTATAAATTGCCTGAAAAATGATTGTTGTTTTTTGGCTTGTATAATTTTCTTTCCCAATGGCCAAAATGATAAAGCCCGTCTGCATTTTTTTTGGTTAGAAATAAAAGCCCCAGGTTATTAATGAACCTGTTCTTAATATACCTGCCATAGGGCCGCAATGATTTAACAACGGAAAAAGAAGTATCAGCAACTTTAAATGGTTTCCTGGAAACATATCTTGTTAACAGCGTAGACAGGTTTATTCTTCCCCCGCCATTACTTCGCAGATCAAGGATAACATTATTTATACCGGCTTTTCTTGTATAGCGGAACGATTGCCGGTAAAACTTACGCAGCCCACCGGTTGAAAATGTATTGAGTGTAATGATAGCGGTATTGTTTGTTGTGTCAACTGCCATTGAACGGTTGCTTTGCAGGCGCTGCTGCCTGGTTTCTTTTCTTGAAGGATCAATGGGCCTTATTCTCCTTGTGCTATCTTTTGCCAGTTCAAAAGCGGGGATACTTATGGTTTTCTCAATCCCTGTGCTGTCAATATATTTCACAACATATTGCTTACTCACGCCAAAAACATTGCGGTGGTAATAAGGAAAATTTGCGCTCAGCCTGATATAATTCACGTTGTTGGCATTGCCATCCTCTGTCATATAATTGAATAAAGTACCCGTAAGTTCTTTAAAGCCCAAACCATTTACGGAAGTGATCAGGGTTCCCCTTTTCAGAACAGAATCCCTCCTGTTGAGGTTGATGGTAAGAACCATGGTGTCGTTCCAGAATTTCATAAAGAGGGGGAAGGAAGAAAATCTTTTATTCCTGCTCCAGTTATTGTATGCGCTGCTCATCGCAAAACTGGTATGGCCGCAATGAATTTTATCGGTAAGCGGCGCTACCAGCTTCCAGCCAAACTGCTGCTCGGTCATACTGTCTTTAATGGCAGCATAGTATTTATCAAAATACATATCCATGCTATCCTTGCCAGTATACCAATAAAGGGAGGGGTGTTTTTGTTCAAGGATATTTCTTAAAAGAGAATAATCTTGCTGTAATTGTTGCGTGGAATATTTTTTATTGGGATTGTAGTTTTTGCTGGTTGTGGCACAGGAATAAAGGATTACCGGGAGGATTAGTAAAAAAATTGAGTAAACCTTATTCATTGGGCAAAACTACTTAAAAGTAAATTTAAGCTGCTTGCGGTTATTATTAAAAATTATTGGGGGGTAATAAATCAGAAGGATCACTAAACAATTGTATTGTTTTAATATTTAAGCAAACGGCCATTTTTTGCAGGTGCGGTACACTAACCACAGCCCCTTATGTAGTTACTGTTAGTGAAGCTTTTAATAGCAACTAATATTATGAATAAAACAGGGTATTTTTGAAATTGACACCTTAAAGAAATAATACATGCGAGCATTATTTTTTACAAAAATACCCTGTTTATTAGCCACTCTTATCATTAGTTCTTGCCATTTAATGATAGGTACAGAACACACAAAAAAAACATATATACCTGGGATAAAAATTAGTCAAACCTTTCCTATTATTGATAAAACCGGGAAACTTTTGAAATATGACACATCAGTTACAAATATATATTTTTACAAAGACCAGGTTCTTTATCATTCGACTTATCACTTTGATTCAGTCGTTCAAAAAGTTTTACTTAAATCTGAAACCAAGGACTATTTCTTTGTTTATTCCAAAGGAAGAAAGGATGGTCTTTTATACGACCATTATAGTTCGCCATTTGCAAAAAGTGTTCTGGTAGATTCGGTTTTGCAAAAAGAGTGGAGCCATAAAATACGGCTATATCATATTTTTTCCGAAAATATAGTAACACCAACTTTCCAAAAAAAGAATGCCGATTCTAGCATATTGAGTGAAGTGTATTCAATAAAAGGGAAAGTGGATACAACCCAAACAGGAACGATTTTTATGCAATTTTCAGGCAGAATAAAAATTCCGGAGTATTCACTTTCGAAAGAATTGGATAGCATAAAAAAAATGAAACTTTGTAAAGTAAAAATTGTAAATAATTCAAGATACATAAAGGAATATGCAATAACAATTGATAAAATTGAACAAAATTTTAGCCTTGAGGTTATAACTATACCCAATAAAGAAGTAATAAAATATTTTGAAAAGGATTGAATATAATGTAACAGTTAACCCAAAATAAAGAAGGCAAACAACTATGTACAAAACCAATATGTTCTTATTCTTTATTTTAGGGTTTCTATTTTTTTGCAGTTGCAAGACATCAAAAGAGAAATTCTATTATTTACTTCCAGTAGTTTAATATCTTATGGTGATTTTCTTTTTGAGTTTAAAAAACGAACAAACATTAAAAGTGTACTGCATGGAGAAACGGGTAAAATAACTTCTTCTACTGATTATGATACAACAGGCGTTTATTTATTCGCCCTATCAGATAAATGGTGATAGCCATATAACGGTGCATTTAAAATATGGACTGGCAATTACTTATGGTTGCTGCGGTATCACGCAACCAAGGTATAAAACTATTTCAGACGATATGCAAATGTCTATTCAACTGGTCAATTGATTTATTAATAAAATGAAAAAACTTTTTTGTTTTTATGAAGTGCTCGTGATAGCATGTATGGCCCTTTTTTCCTGTTGCGTGAATAAAATTCCTGAAAAAAAGGATGATAAAATCGAAACTGTAAAAATGTATAATTTAGGGCCGGATATTTTTTCGGACGATATAGACAAGTTCAGCCTCGACAGCATTACAGGGATAAAAATAAATGATAACATTATATATTTTTTACCACCAATAATTTCTCGGAGAAATAATATGCTAATATATGATAGTACCACTGCGAACCAGGTTTTTATTTACAAAGAACATGATAAATATGGATATTATTATGATTCATTGCGTTCAGGTAAGCTAAAAAAAGCTTCTGTAGATTCCTTTATTTCAATGTATACAACTGCGTATAAAAACCCCTTTTCAAAAAATGATTCTCTGGTGAGCAGTATAGAGGTGTCAAACCATGTTACAATTGAAAAATACATCCCCAAAAAAAGAGAGACTAACGGGTATGATACACTTTTTGTTACCTATGACAACCTGTTAAAAGACTCTTACTTCACGTTATCGAAGGCGGGAGATATCAGTAAAAACAAGAAACTCTCCAGGTTTGGATATTTTTTAAAGGAAACAGAGAGCAGGAAAGAGAAATTATATTATTGGGAAATGAAAAAAGATGTGGATCCGGATAAAAAGGTATTGGAAGATTTTATAAAAAGCCACAATGACCGATTAATAGAACGAAAAGAATAAGGCAAAATAGAAGCCTAATATGATTATAGTTTCTATCATACTATATATTATAATACAAACACAAATTCTCTTAGGTTAATAGCTTGGTAGAATAAATTTCCAGTGGGGCTATTCAACTTTTTTTAAAAATGCCGGATAAAACTCCGGCATTTTATAATTATGCTTCATTTTAATACAAAACCTGATAGACAGATTGGCTTAATACTTTTTTCGTTAGCATTCATTTTATCTTCAATTGCAAATTTAGCTATTGCAACATTTCAAACCAACTCTCTTACCGAACCATTTTTGTTGCTCATCGTTTCTGCGCTATTGCTAATTCAAAGTTTAGCAATAAAAATATCCCGGTCTGTTAAGCTGTCTGAGCTAGTTTGTTTACTTTTTCTTTTTTATATAATACTAAAAAACTTATTGGTGGGTACTTTTGATATTTCTTCTTTAAGCTATTTATCTTTTTTTGTAATCTTATACTATGGCTTAAAAGCTTTCTTTTCGGTAAGGAATAATAAAACTGCTTATTCATATACATTATTATCAGCCATAGCTATAATTTTGTTTACATATTTGGTATTTGCAATATCCCATTGCTACTTTGACAACGAAACGCTCACGAGCTTATTTAGACCCAATAAAAGTATCTTCAGCATCCTTCTTGCATCTCAACTGGCTTTTGTGTTGCCATTGTATTTGAATTATTATAATGAGAAAAAGGCATTAGAATTTGTAGGCTGGCTTTTGCTTGTTGTAATTAGTGCATCAGTTCTATTATTAGCGTTTACACAAGGTCGGGCAGGCTGGCTTGGATTAATGCTTGCGTTATTTTATGTCGCTTATCAATACTTATCAAGCTCAAGGACTAAAAGAATGGCTTTATATCTTTTATTCCCGGTTTTTCTTTTACTAACCTCAGCAATGTTTTGGTTTAAATCAGATTCTTCCAATGGCAGGTTGTTGATTTACAAAATATCTGCGGGAATGTTAAAAAACAATTGGCTTTTTGGTATTGGCCACGGGCAGTTTAAAGTACAGTATAATGAATACCAGGCTGCATATTTTGCTTCCCATAGCATAGATAGCAAAGAAGCCCTGTTGGCTGACAATACCTTTTATGCCTTTAATGATTTCTTTCAAACATTAATTGAAAATGGATTAATTGGCTTTCTGTTTTTAGCAACACTAGTATTTTTATTTGTATTCCAAATAAGAAAGGCAGAAATAATCCCGGATAAGAAACATTTATTTACAGCCTCAATAGCTTCTCTTATATGTATTTTAACCGGTGCTTTATTTTCCTATCCGACGCAAATATTTCCAATAGCGGTTCAGGCAACTCTTTGCCTTTCTATAATAAATTCGTTTCCGGGGGGCAAAAAATTACAAATCGCGGTATATCAAAAAGGGAGTAAGATTTCAAAAATAATTTTGTTTTTGTTAAGCGTTTTGCTGCTTATCCATTTTTGTTTTTATTTCAGTTATAAAAGAAAAAGTTACAAAGCGTTTGAGTTAAAAAGATCTGGGTTTAAACAAAAGGCAATTGAAAAATATAGAAGTTTAGACGGCTCGTATATAAAGGACGGCAATATACTTTACTTATATGCACAGGAATTGTATTACCGCAACAAACTGCAAGAGGCAAAATGGGTATTAAACAATGCAAAAAGCTATTATTGTTCTAATGAAATTTATAAACTTTCTGCTTGTATTGAAAACGAACTACAAAATTATTCGCAAGCGGAAAAAGATTATAAGACGGCAATTAATATGGTGCCAAACAGAATGATTAGCAGGAATGATCTACTTTCTTACTATCTTGAAAGAAGAGATACAACCAATGCACTTTATTGGGCTAATTCAATTTTAAATATGCCGGTTAAAGTCCCCTCCCAAAAAACAAAAAATATTCAGCAAAAAGCAAACGAGATCTTAATACAATTAACCAAATAAGTAAACCAGTATCTATGTTTACATTATTTAAAAAAATGTTGTGGATTATTCTTTTAATTATTATTATTGGCTACTTACTACCAAATAATATTTCTTCTCCAATTGCATTAAATGATATAACTAAGATTGACCCAGAATCTTTTTGGTATTATCCATGGGGCGAATCGGGAGTACATAAGGGAATTGATATATTTTGTGAAAAAGGAACGGCCATTTTATCGCCAGTCTCAGGTTTTGTAGTTAAAAAAGGATATGGTTCTATTGCGGGGAATTATGTTTACATTATTGGCCCCAAATGGAGAACGTATTATTTTGCCCATATGGACACTATGTTCATTAAAGCTTATCAATACATTAGCAGGGGAGATATAATTGGCAACGTCGGCAATACGGGGAATGCAGCAGGTAAACCAGCGCATCTACATTATGCTATAGAAACGGTATTTCCATATTTTTGGCTTTATGATACCAAAGCTTTTGATGGGAGAAAAAAAATGTTTTATCTAAATCCAATGAAATACTTAGGATTTTAGCGGTTTAGAATTTTTATTTTACAGAGTTCACGGGAAATTCCACAAGCCTGTTATAAAAGGTAAAAAACAATTTAATCACTTCAAATGATTCCACCCCTGCGCCACTAACTCATGCTTCTTTCCGCCACGGGTAATTATATTCTTCCCTTCACCGGGCTCTGTAATATATCCAATAATACTCAGGCCGTTATTGGCATTTATCTTTTCATATTCTGACTGGGCAACAGTAAATAATAATTCATAATCTTCTCCGCCGCTCAGCGCACAGGCTGTTGGGTCAAGCTCAAGTTTATAAGCAAAATCCTTGGAGTCTTCATTTATGGGGAGCTTGTCTTCATATAATACACAACCAACATTACTTTGCTTGCAGATGTGCAGCATCTCGCTGCTGAGGCCGTCACTGATGTCCATCATACTGGTTGGGATTATTTCACGCTCGGCAAAATATTCAATAACATCTTTTCTTGCTTCGGGTTTTAATAAGCGCCCGATAATATATGCCCTGTTCTCAAGGTCGGGTTGCGCTCCCGTTTCTTCAAATATTTTTTTCTCTCTTTCTAAAATGGTTAATCCTAAAAAAGCGCCACCCAGGTCACCACTTACACAAACCAGGTCATTTACCCTTGCTGTACTTCTTTTAACAAAGCTGTCCGGCGCCACTTCACCAATGGCAGTAATGCTTATTACAAAACCACGCTGGGATGTGGTCGTATCTCCCCCAACCAGGTCAACATTATATTTTTCACAGGCGGCATAAACGCCTGCATAAAATTCATCCAGTGCTTCCACACTAAACTTATTGCTTATGGCGATACTTAAAACAATTTGCGTTGGGGTTGCATTCATGGCATATATATCGCTGATGTTTACGATCACAGACTTGTAGCCTAAATGCTTTAGCGGAGTATACATAAGGTCAAAGTGAATGCCTTCAACCAGCAGGTCTGTACTGATCACCGTTTGCCTGCCAAAATGATCGATCACCGCGGCATCGTCTCCCACGCTTAATATGGTGGAGCTGTTCTTTATCTCATTGTTCCTGGTGAGGTGATCTATTAAACCAAATTCACCAAGAGATGATATTTCTGTCCTGCTTTCCATTTTTACAATTGTTTTCTGTTATTAACGATCTCCAGCATCTCATCATGGATCTTTCCATTGGTTGCCAGCAATCTCAGCTGGTATGGAGAATAATAATTCCCTTCAAAATCGGTTACCCTGCCACCCGCTTCTTCAACGATCAAAAATCCTGCAGCGCTATCCCATGCCTGCAAACTATGTTCATAAAAACCATCAAACCTCCCGGCTGCCACCCAACACAGGTCAATGGCAGCACTCCCCAGCCGCCGCACAGGGATACCTTTACGTACCAGCCTTTCAAATACCTGGATAGGGCCATTCGGCATGTCTAAATAAGTGTAGGGGAAACCCGTTACGAGGCAACTTTTTATCACTTCGGTTTTATCGCTTACCGCTATTTTTTTGTCATTAAGGGAGGCCCCGAACCCTTTTTGAGCAAAGAAGAACTCGTTCATTAAAGGATTGTAAACGGCGCCAAGGATCATCTGCCCCGCTTTTTCCACTCCAATACTTACGCAGCAAATAGGAATGCCATTGGCAAAATTAACCGTACCGTCAATAGGGTCAATAATCCATTTATATTCGCTATCCATTATTATTTCGCCGGTCTCTTCACTTAAAATAAAATGACCGGGATGTTCCTCTTTAATAATATCAATAATGGCTTTTTCTGAAGCATGATCAGCTTCCGTAACCAGGTTATTAATGCCTTCTTTATTTGATATCTTGAATTCACCGTTGAAATAATGTTGTAGTTGTTTTGCCCCGGCTTCCACCGCTTTGATAAGAGTTGTTTTTAACATGGCGCAAAGATACAAAGGCTTCTTTACTATATTTGAATATACATTGGACCGTATGCAAAATAAATATCACCGAAAATATTTTTTAAAACTGGCGATGCTGACACCCTTGTGTTTGTTAAGCACGCCCTTTGATATTTTTGCAGATGATGAAAAAGAAGAGAGATCAAAAGCTGTGTCCAATGAAAATGTAGCGTATTATAAAAAGGGTGATGCCGAATATGAAAAACTCAGAAAGGGATTCAATAAAAGAATAGAGAAATCCCCATTAATTATTGCCCTTTGCGTAAATACAGAAGGCGTTGCAGAAGCCATGAAGTATGCGATACAAAATAACCTGCCGGTAGCAATAAAAAGCGGGGGCCATTGTATGGAAGGATTTTCCTGTAACAACGGAGGCATGGTCATTAACCTTTCCCTGTTGAATAAAACAGAATGGTTAAATGAAGAGAATATAAAGATCGGCCCCGGATGCACCCTGTCAAATATATATGACGTCCTTTTACCCAAAGGGAAAATTTTGCCGGGGGGGTCGTGTGCCGGTGTGGGTATAGGAGGATTGGTACTGGGAGGCGGGTACGGTTTGCTCGGAAGAAAGTACGGACTTACCTGCGATAGCTTACAACAGGTAACCATGGTAGACGGAACGGGGAAGATCAGGAATTCGGAAAGCGACAAAGAATTATTATGGGCCTGCAGAGGAGGAGGCAACGGAAATTTTGGCGTGGTAACAGAATTAAGATTTAAAGTACATAAAGCGCCGGCTACCTTGCAAAGCTTTCGTTTTAAATCATATAAGGTTAACACAGTGAAGGCCCAAACAATTTTACAGAAATGGTTCGAAACAACAGCAAATCTCCCGCCCGCATGCTTTTCGGCCTATGTGCTAAACGGAAAAACAGTTTATATCCTGTTAACTAATGCAGGTAAACATACACCCGAATTACAGCAGGTTGTAAATGATCTTTCTGCATTATCAGACAAAACAACCAAAACAAAACCTCAGCCTATTGCAACGGCATTAAAAGTTTTTTATGGAAGAAAAGAGCCACTGTATTTTAAAAATGCATCAGCAGGACTTTATAAAAATTTTAGCGAGATAAAAGATTACATTGATAAAGTGATCGATATTGTTACAACTACACCCGGAATGATATACCAGGTGAATACACTGGGCGGAAATATTCAAAACTCCGAGTTTGAAAGCGGTTCTGCTTTTCCACACAGGGCCTTCACATATTTTTCTGAATTACAGACCTACTGGGATACAGAAAAACAAAGTGAACGTTTACTGCGCAGGTTCCAGGCAGTACAGGATGTTTTTTCTGCTAACGGAATTCGAACGCAATACAGGAACTACCCTGATATCAACTTTAAGGACTGGGATGTGCAATACTATGGGAATAATTATGCCAGGCTGCAAAAAATAAAGAACACATACGACCCGCACAACGTGATCCGCCATGAACAAAGCATTGTAAATATTTAATAAGACGAATTGAAATAAAAAGCCGGCAACCTGTTATATTTTTGAACAATGAAAATATTCGAAATCAATAAATTCTAACCTGGAACAATTTGCAATTATCGGTCATCATAGTAAATTATAACGTAAAATATTTCCTCGAGCAATGCCTGTATTCTGTGCAAAAAGCCTGTAGGAATATGGAGGCAGAAATAATCGTGGCAGATAATTATTCTGCAGATGGCAGCAAAGATTTTCTTGAGCCCCGATTCCCTGCGGTTAAATTTATCTGGAACAATAACAACGTTGGTTTTGCAAAAGCCAATAACCAGGCCATTGAAATAGCAAAAGGGGAATACATTCTTTTTTTGAACCCGGACACCCTGGTACCCGAAGACTGTTTTGAAAAATGCCTTGACTTTTTCAGGTCAAATGATCATACCGGGGCGCTGGGTATAAGAATGATCGATGGGTCGGGAAAATTTTTAAAAGAAAGTAAAAGGGCTTTTCCTTCTCCATTGACCTCATTATACAAGTTATCCGGACTCGCAAGCCTTTTTCCAAGGTCAAGGACATTCGCCAGGTATCACCTGGGTAATTTGCCTGAAAAAGAGAATCATGAAGTAGATGTACTGGCCGGGGCTTTTATGATGACACCCAAGTCTGTTTTAGGCCGGATCGGGAATTTTGATGAGCGTTTTTTTATGTATGGAGAGGATGTTGACCTCAGCTTCAGGATACAACAAGCCGGGTATAAGAATTATTATTTTGCAGAAAGCTCCATTATTCACTTTAAGGGGGAAAGCACAAAACGGGGTAGTCTGAATTATGTCCGTCTTTTTTATAAGGCCATGAGCTTATTTGTTAAAAAACAATACAGCGGAAGTAAAGCAGGCATATATATATTTTTGATACAATTAGCGATCATTGCCAGGGCAAGCTTTTCTGCAATAGCCAATCTCTTAAAACGCATTGGCTTACCGTTGCTTGATGCCGGAATTATTTTAACGGCGTTCTGGACCGTTAAATACCTATGGAGTAATTATATACGGCAGGATGTGAATTACTCCCCAAACATATTGAGCATCGCATTTCCTGTTTTCACTGTTATTTTTTTAGCCGCAGCATATTATTCAGGATTGTATGATAAAGGCTATAAACAATCACAGCTTATACGCTCTACAATAATTGCAGCACTGGTTTTATTAAGTGGCTACGCGTTATTACCGGAAACCGTAAGATTTTCCAGGGGGATATTGGTGTTTGGAATATTCATGGCTTTTATAATGATGAACCTGGTGCGGCTTTTATTTATTCAATGGCGCATATTGGAAACAAGCGACGAAGAAGGAGAACGTCTCCAAACGATTGTGGTATCCGGGAAAAAAGATTTTACTGCCATTATCAAGCTCATGCAAAAAGCCGGCATGCCGGAAAGGGTTTTAGGAAGAGTGAACAATTATACTAATGAGACAGAAGAGGCGCTTGGGAATATTGAACAATTACCGGGCCTAATAAAAAAATATCCCGTTAAGGAAATAATCTTTTGCGAAAATGGCCTCAGCTTTAAAGAAATAATCAACATAATTCAAACCTTGCCAGCAGGCGTTCGTAATAAATTTCATGCATCCGGGAGCAGCAGTATTGTGGGGAGCGATAGTAAAGACATGAGCGGGGACTATGTAGCCGTTAATAAAAAATATGGTATCAGCCAGCCGGTAAACCTTCGTAATAAAAGACTACTGGATATTTCCCTGGCGATATTTTTTATAATTAGTTTCCCCGTGCAGTTTTTTTTGCAAAAACGCCCTGGCCGGTTTTACAAAAATGTTTTTAATGTACTGTTCGGAAAAAAAACATGGGTAGGCTATGCCACAACTTCCGATGATTTTCCAGCCATCCGGAAAGGTATCCTCACCAGCACCGCATTGCCCGCCATATTAAATGAACTGCCGGTTGAAAGCTTAAGAAATACAGATGATTGGTATGCATTGAGCTATTCTGTTTTGCTTGACCTGAAAAAAATAAAGAGAGGATATAAGCACCTTCATTATTGATCTTTACCGCTGCCAAAATAATTTTTTATAAAATCCTTTATTACAAGTTCGTAAGCGCTATGCGAAATGATTATTTTATTAAAAGAAAAGTCAGCGGCATTTTTTAAAACAGCGCTTAGCGAAAACTCCTGCTGACTCACACACAAAAAATATTTCCGGGCCATTAAATATTTAGCGAGGTATTCCTGCTCTGTTTGTCCGGGCGTTGGTACAAGGATCGCATTTTTTTGCAGCTTCACCAGGTCCATAACCGTGGTATAACCACAGCGGCTCATAATTAAATTTGATTGAAGGATAGCTTTGTTTAATTCAGTGGCAGGCAGATGATCGTATATTTCAATGGATGAAAGGCTATGAGACAAAGGCAATGTTTTACCCGGAATTCCCCTTACCAATAAAACCTTTCCTTTATGACCTTTATGACCTTTGAGATCATTAAGGATCATTTCTTCAAATAAAGTTCTCTGCGGTTCGGGACCGGATAATATTATTGCCAGGTCAAATTTTATTTCTGCTTCTGATCTTTCAAACCTGGATAAGGGGCCAAGATATTTTACCGGCACACGGGGCTGTTGAGCAGGGTGTGATAATTCTCCTGCCAGGTTTATCTCTTCATTAGTATCAGGAACCCAGCATTCAGTATACTTATTAATAAAACGGTAATGAATTTTTTGAGCCCACCATTCTGTAAACCTGTTCCCGGTTTTTATTTTCAGTTGATGTGTGATGTATATACAGGGAACAGCAGGATGATGCATACCAAAGCGATTATCTGAAATAACGGCATCAATAGCATATTCCTTAACGATCCTTCTAAGCCAACGGTGTTCCGTATAAATACTAAGAAAAATTTTGGGAACCTGGACCAGTATCTTTACGGGCATCCAGAACTTATTACGGCTGTACTGCATTCGATAGCCTTTTAGATCGCAATAAGCCAGTTTTGGAAACTCTTCCTGTAATAGCTGGCGGCAGGCCCCTTCAGCCGCAATAATTACTTCACAACCATGCTGTAACAGACTGTTTATAATTGGAATGCAACGTGTTGCATGTCCAAGACCCCATTCCAGTGGCGCTATTAAAACACGGGGTTTATAGCCAGGCTTGTTAAATTTTTCGCCTTTCATCAAAGAATGCAATAATTGTTTGTGAAAATAGTTTAATTTGTAACTTGAAATTATGTATCAAAGAAATAAAATAACGTTACTTCTTTTAATTATCGTAAGTTTATTGATAACAACCGGTTGCTCTTCTTCAAGGAAGAGTCAGTGTGGGTGTCAGGGAATGGTTGGATATAAATAAAGTAATTATAAAATAATAACCCCCCAAAGTCTATGAACAATCCAAACCGGGATTTACTGGTTTTGTTCAACCAGGAGATAATGACTCCTCAGGCAATTGAGCATGAAGTAGAACTACTTCACCAGTTGTTGTATACCATTGAAGGAATAGACAACCTTATCATCGCCCACGAAATAGTAGACCTGAATAGATATAAGATCATTAATAAGACCCCCGATCTTCGTAAGCTTATCCGAAACCGGGAATTAAAGCCTTTTGTTTTTTTGAATTGTAAGAATTGATCTTAACCCAATTTTTGTAACGAGGCTTTCAGCTTTCCAAGCATTTCATCAATTTCATCTTTCTTACAGGTGCCAACACTCAGCCTGTACCAACTGCTTTTTGTTTCTGCGCCAAATGCATAAAAAGGAACAACGGCAAGCTTTGCATCATCCAAAATATAAGAAGTAACATCTGCCTGGGAAGCCAGCAATTTTCCTTCGGCTGTTTTTTTGCCGGTATAATCTATTTGTATGGTAAGATAGATGGCTGCTTGCGGGGCAATAGCATCTATTTTAAAACCTTCTTTTTTCATTTGCTGAAGACCGGCAAAGATCCTTTGCAGCCTTTCGTTGATCTCTGCTTTAAAATGAGCAAAGTATTTATCAATAGCTTCTGTTCTCAATAAATAATTTGCAACAGCCTTTTGTTCTGCCATCGGCGCCCAGGCACCCACATGGCTGTTTATTGAACGCATCTTTACCAAAATATCTGCAGGCCCCATAGCCCAGCCAACACGAACACCTGTTGCAGCAAAAGCCTTGCTGATACCATCTATGAAAATGGTGTATTTTCTCATTTCCGGTCTTAGCGATACAGGGTTATAATGTACCGTATCGCCAAAAGTCAATGTCCAGTAGATCTGGTCATACATCAGGTACAATTTCTTTTCCGATTCACCCCGGCTGTTATTTTCTTCTATTACAAGATCACAGATCGCCTCCAGCTCTGTTTTACTGAATGTTGTGCCCGTTGGGTTTAAAGGCGAACACAAAGAAAGTAATGTTACTCCTTTTATTTGCTCCTTGATCTGCGCAGCAGAAAGCATAAAGTTGTTTTCTTTTTTTGCTTCGATCAATACATGCTCGGCATCAGTAAAATGAACATAGTGATTATTGTTCCAGCTTGGTACCGGGTAGATCACCTTGTCTCCCTTATCTACAATAGACCGGTATAATGAGTATATTAAAGGGCGCCCCCCGGCTGAAATTAAAATTTCATTGGGAGAATAATCAAGTCCCTGCCTTGCTAAAATAAATGAAGAAACAGCTTCCCTCAGGTCCAGGTTTCCTTCTGCTGCGGGATAGGTTGTATAATTATTCTTATATGCGGTCATGATATCCTGTTCCAGTTCCAGCGGGATAGGAAATTCAGCAGAATCGAAATCGCCAACAGTAAAATTGTAGATCTTTTCTCCCTGTCTTATTTTTTCTTTGATAGTTGCACCAAGGCGCACTATTTCCGATGCCTGCAAGGTTTCCGCAAGGCGGCTAAGTTTGGTAACACTCATAAATTTGCTTATTAATAAACAAGGATGGTTATGCAGCAAAAGTAAACCCTAAAACAAGGAAAACAAAAAAACCTGTCAGGATCGCTATCCCAACAGGTTGTGAATTATATTAAATGGTTATTTATTCGATCTGTTTATAGTCCTTAAACAAATTCACCTTTGTAGCTTCCACCTGCTGGCGGTAAGCGGCCCACTTATCGCTGTAAAATTTATTTATTTTATCCACGATATCTTTCACTGCGTTCTCGGCATTAACAATCAATGTTTCAACCTGGGGTCCCGGTGCCACCATTTTACTTCCAATGGATTGCTGTGCTGTTTGCAGGGATGTCATTACAGTTGATTCAGCGGATCTTGTAATACCCTGGGCGGTACTCGATTTGCCACTTATTAATTCACGAATGGCTTTTATTTCATCCTGCATCTTAGTGGTTGTTTTTCTTAAAGAGTCAATATCTTTTCCTTCCACACCTTTTAACTGTGCCTGCATCTTGGTTAATATCTCTTCACTTTCTGTAAGCTGATCAATTCCCATGATTAACCTGTCAGCGCTTTTTCGCAACCGGTCATACATTTTTCGCTGTGCCAGCTTAGTATCATTCCTGTTACCCAGCCTTGGATCATCTTTTACAGTTATAAAAGTTGAGTCCGAGCTTCTTGCATAGGTCATTACCAGCTTATAAGTTCCGGGCAATACCGCGAAACCACCGGGTTCCTGTGCACCAGGCTGTGGTTTGGCAGAACCCGGCTGACGAAACCCTTTTTCTTCCATACCCCAATACATTTTATTGAAACCGGAATCAACTGACCAGCGTAATGTTCTTATCAATTCATTATTTGAATTATAGATCCTCACCATTGCACTGTCTGTTCTCCGGCCACCGCCACCCTGGCCACCGCCACGTCCACGGTTTCCTCCCCCGCCTTGTGAACTGGCCGGAACTGGCTGGGTAGTTGTAACAGTCACCGGTTGCTGGCTTGCAGCGGTATCCTTAAGTTTATTTATAAAAAATGTGACCGCAGCACCCCGCCTCCTGTTCTCTGCATCGTATAAGCCATAAGTGCTCCACTCATAACCTGTGGCGGCCCTGTATTGTGCCTGGTAAACATCAGGAGCTTTGAATAAGGTAACCGGGTTTGTA
>Ga0193708_1000074_pt1 | contig 19673 bp, 22 predicted proteins | sample H3c1metaG_FD_160570 | JGI IMG/M metagenome (GOLD analysis project Ga0193708, IMG submission 160570) | Soil microbial communities from a riparian zone of the East river system, Colorado, United States - H3c1 | ecosystem: Environmental > Terrestrial > Soil > Riparian zone | place: USA: East River...
ACCGCTTACGATACCACAACTGACAGGAGCAAGGCAATATCGGAAGGAGTGGACTTTTTTATAGCCAAACCCTTTTCCAGGGATACCATTTATAAAACAGTTGACCACCTGTTACAATGAGATATTTGTAGCGTGAGGCCAGGATTTATGACATTTTTTTCTCCTAAAAACCTGGCAAAGTATTTTTAATACATTATAAGTATTCATCAAAAATTTTAAAAAGTATTTTATGGGAAACCTTTTGTATATAATTGCGGTTATTTTAGTTGTTGCCTGGGCAATAGGCTTTTTAGGCTACCAGGCCACTGGACTCATCCATATTTTACTGGTAATAGCAATTATTGCTGTATTATTAAGGGTTATCAGGAGAGCCGGTTAAAAATACAGAAGGCCCCTTATAATCTCATAAGCATGCCTTACAAAGACATGTAAATCCTTTCTAAAAGCCATGCTAGTAAACAGATCAACCCCGTTTTATGTAAAGCTGAGTTTAATCCTGTTAATGCTGTCATTAATAGGGTTTATAATATTTGTGGGACAGGATATTATTGTACCACTGGCATTTGCTATCCTGCTTGCCATCTTATTGTTACCCTTTAATAATTACCTTGAGCGGAAAGGAGTACCGAGGGTCTTTGCCATCATTTTGTCTTTAACCTTATCAATTCTTTTTATAGGCGCTGTCATTTATTTTCTTTCCTCACAAATAGCAAGGTTTGTGGATGACATACCTGCCGTTAAGCAACACCTTGCCGATCATTTAAAAACAGTGCAGAAATGGGTATCCCAGCAGTTCAATATCACCCAAACAGAACAAAGCACCCTCTTTGTTGATGCTACAGAACAGATCAAAAGCTCAGGATCCGGGTTCCTGGGAAATACTTTTTTATCGCTTACACAAGGGCTGCTGGTGATCATATTATTGCCGGTATACAGCTTTTTGATATTGTATTACAGGGGTATGATAAAAAGATTCCTGATCACTGTTTTTAAAGATGAGCACGAAGCTAAGGTGAAGGAGGTAATAAATGAATCAAGATTTATAGTGCAGGGTTATATGACGGGTTTAATAATTGAGATGGGAATAGTAGCCGCTATCAACTCTATTGGTTTTGTCATATTCGGGATAAAGTATGCCGTGTTCTTAGGCGTGCTGGCTGCCATACTCAATATGATACCTTATATCGGCATGTTGATCGCTTCTGTATTTTGTATGATGATCACCCTTACAACCTCCACGCACATCAGCGATATTATCGTGGTTGCTGTGATATTGATCATTGTTCAATTCATAGATAATAATATCATTATGCCTAAGGTGGTAAGTTCCAAAGTAAAAATAAATGCACTCATCTCTATTTTAGGTGTATTGATAGGCGGAGCGCTGGCAGGTGTTTCGGGGATGTTCTTATCCATACCCGCTATTGCAATCCTGAAAGCAATATTTGACCGGGTAGATGGATTAAAACCATGGGGGCAGATCCTGGGCGATGATATCACAGGCAGTAAAAAGAGCAAGATCTATTTAAAGCTGGAAAGCATTGGACATAAATTCATACCACCGGCACCCGTGAAGCCACCCACTTTGGAATAACATAAGAGGGATTACTTGTAGAAAATAATACCCACTGACACTCAAACTTCCACACCCTGCATACTTAAATATAAAAACCCGAGGTAAAAATTATGGTATGCATATTGCCCTTTGTTATAGTTAATAAAACAACTTTATGATGAGAAGCCTCAATGAGAATCCAGGTCTGCCGATATACCACCTTATTGCCATACTGGAAGATGCAAAACGGGGATATTTGAATGCTGCTGAAAAGATAAAGGATGAAGTATTATCCCTTTTGCTTGAGAGATTTGGTTATCAAAAGAGCAGGTATATCACGGAACTGCGGCAACTGGTCAACCAATTGGGTGTTAATTCTTCCGTAGACCAGTTTACCTTAAGTTTATTGCACCGTACATGGATGGACCTGAAGAACACGTTCAGGTTCGGTCAAAGAGATGCAGTAATACAGGCCTGCATAAAAGGAGAAGAGACAGCCCTTAAGAATTATACATCGGCGCTTGAAGAAATACAGAATAACGATGAGGCAAAGCTAATACTGCAGCAACAGGTGAATGGGATCAAAACTGTTTTAAACACGATCAAAGAATACACTGGAAAATCTTATAACTAATTCTTAAGCAACCGGCCTTAAATTATGCAGCTCATAGGTACTATAAATTATTCGTTGCAAAATAAATTGCAGCACCTGGTATCATTCCTTAGTGAAGTAAATAAGGGGTTTGACGCCATTGCTGAAGAGATCGATAATGCAAATTTAAAGACCGCCATGATCGCTGTTGCTGTAGAGAGTAAGCAATACGCCCGGGAGATCAGTAACCAGCTCAATCAGTTTAATATCTGTTTACCCATAGAATATACAGACCAGTTGTGGAACCGGATAGAGGAAAGCATAAAGGAGCATACCTATTTAGCCAGGGGCGGTGAGATCATAGCCCTGTGTAATAATTGTGAACTCTATTTTGGTAAGCTATATGAAGATGTGCTGAAGGAATACTTCCCTTACAAAAATCTTAAAGATATAATTACGTATCAATTGTATGCCTCGCAATGTGCATTCATGAAAATAAGATTATTGAACACACTGCGGTTTAACTAAAAATTTATTTTAACCAAAATGCCAGACATGAAACCAAATATTGGTATCAATGACAAAAATTTAAAAGAAATAACCAATATGCTTTCAGCTGTATTGGCGGATTCTGTGGTGCTGTATACAAAAACCAGGAAATTTCACTGGAACGTAAGCGGGCAGAGTTTTATGGAACTGCATAAGCTGTTTGAAACGCAATATGATAAACTGGCAGAAGCGATAGATGAAATAGCGGAGCGGATCAGTAAGCTGGGTGCTTTAAGTATTGGTACGCTAAAGGAATTCCTGCAACAAACCAGTTTAAAAGAGACGCCGGGTAAAAACCCTGACCAGCAGGGAATGCTAAAAGAATTACTGACTGATCATGAGACCGTGATAAAGGCTTTACGCAAAAATATAGATGATTGTGAAGACAAATTCAAAGATAAGGGCACGGCTGATTTTTTAAATAATATCATGCAGCAACACGAAACAATAGCCTGGACGCTCAGAAGGTACTTACGTTAATTAATGTCCCTCGTAAAATATAATAAGCCATCCTGCTGATGCAGGATGGCTTATTATTTATTTCTTATTAAAGACCTTAGCTAACAGGAACACCACTATTGCTACGATGGCTATTACCAATAATACCCCTGACCATACACCGGCCTTAAAAATTCCTCCTATCACCTCACAACTGCTTAAAAAACAAATAAGAAATGCACCTAGGGCAATAAATGATTTTTTCATGTTTAGTTATGTTTAATTTCCCCTACTACCCTAAGAATAATGCCATAATAATTTATATGTTTTTTTGCCCGGTTTGTATGCCGGCAAACGTAGAAAATGCAGTTATGTTCCCCAAGTGTAGAAATTAGTACACATATTATCACATGAACTGCAATAATCCAGCGGGATAAGCAGGCGCAAAGACCTGTGAATATTGACTTACAGCAAATTTTATCCCCTTACCTATTTTGGCAGCATTTTAGTTTATAGCAATGGGTATTAGCTTATTTAATCACTTTAAAATAGAAAAACTATGAACGCAGGAAAATTATTAGCGGGGGTTTTATTGGGTGCTGCTGCCGGCGCTGTATTGGGGGTTTTATTTGCTCCTGATAAGGGATCTGAAACCAGGAAAAAGATCTCCAAAAAAGGGGCTGACTTAAGGGATAGCTTTAAAAACAGGATGAATGACCTGGTAGATGACCTGACCAATCAATATGAAGAGGCAAAGGATGAAACCAGCAAATTAGCAGATACCGGTAAAGAAAAAGTGGCTTCACTAAAAGCAGATGCCAGGCATGCTTTATCTTAAAAAAATTACAGTTCCGTAGTCATTTTATCTAACGCAAGTCATAATGGAAAATCAAAATAGTTCAGTAGAGACCTTATTTGAAAAAGCAGGTGATTATCTGGAAACTAAAATTGAATTATTAAAATTACAGGCAGTTAATACTACCTCAGATGTTACTTCATCCATTGTATCCAGGTTCGCAATGCTGCTTGTTATTACGTTGATAACGCTCATTTTAAATGTGGGTATTGCCCTTTGGATCGGCGACATGCTGGGTAAAATGTACTACGGATTTTTTTTGGTTAGCGGGTTCTATATAATTGTAGCAGCCTTATTGTATTTCTTCAGAAGCAAATGGATAAAAAGGCCCTTACATGACAGATTAATTAAAAAAATGCTTAATTAAAATTTATGGGGATCAACACTGCAATTCAGCTAAAACAGGCAATAGCGATATTAAAGATAGAGGAGGAAGAAAAGAAAGCTGCCCTGGTTGACCAGTTTCATTATACTTATGAGAGCCTCAAACCGATCAACCTAATTAAAAACGCTTACCGTAAAGTTGCTGGTACACCGGATATAGCTAATAAATTAATTGGTACTTCAATGGGGCTTGGTGCAGGGATTTTATCAAAGAGGATATTGCTGGGAAAGTCAACTAATATTTTTAAACGCATATTGGGCATTGCACTTGAACTTACTGTAGCCAATAAGGTCGCAAAGAATTCTGATGACATCAGGCAAAAAGGTTCTGAACTGATTAAAAAACTAATTAAATGACCAGGTATTAAACTAACTGTTACCGGGTTAACACTTATAACTTTTAATTTCTGGTATAGCGCATCAACAATTGATCGGACATACTTTGTAAAAGAGAGGTTACTTAAACAACACACTTAAAAAAATGATACTAGTAGAAAATAAGACCATACCACTTCAGCTTATTATAAGTGAATCAATGCTTGGAAATTCAAAAATGCAGAAATTGCTTTACCACCAGTTTGCTGCCCGGATGTATGCCGTGTGCTTACGCTATACTAAAAATGCAGATGATGCGGAAGATATACTGCAGGAAGGATTTATAAAGATCTTCAGGAACCTTGATAAATTCAGGGGAGACGGCTCCTTTGAAGGCTGGATAAGAAAGATCATTACACGTACCGCCATCAGCCATTTGAGGGATAATAAGAAGAAATTAAATACACAGCCTGCTGAACTTAATGGCTTTCTTGAGGACAGGGAAAGCAATATCCTTGAGAAGCTGGCAGAAAAAGATATTGTAGGCATAGTAACAAAACTACCGCCCGGTTACCGTAAGGTATTTATGATGTACGTGATGGAAGGATATAACCACAAAGAAATTGCGGGTATCTTAGGTTGCAGCGAAGGCAATTGTAAATCGCAGCTCTATCGCTCAAGAACACAATTACAGAAGATACTGAAAAAATCTGCTTAATTAAGGACTCGTTCCGGCATTTTTTATTCCAATACTTTTTCCATTTGTGTACTGCGTGATCCCTTTACCAGGATATTGGTATGTTCAAAATCCTGTTGCTGATACCATTCTTTTGCCTGAGCTGAATTCTCAAAGTTGAGATAAGGATGGTCGGTCTTATTAAAATCGCCACCCACAAGCACCACATTTTTCCATGGGTATTGTTTAACGAGATCAATTAAAGCCTGGTGTTCCCGGATGCTTTCATGGCCCAGTTCCATCATTCCGCCGAGTACCAGCACTTTGTCATTCCCATCCATTTTTGCAAAATTCTCAATGGCAGCTTTCATACTGCTGGGATTTGCATTATAAGCGTCTAATATGATCTTATTATTACCCCTTTCTATTAGCTGGGAGCGGCTGTTGGAAGGAATATAGTTTTCCAGGGCCGATCTTATCTTTTCATTGGGTACATTAAAATACCTGCCTATTGCAACTGCCAATAATACGTTGGGCAGGTTATATTCTCCAACCATCCTGGTTTTTATAGTGCCAATTTCTGCTCCACCGGTAATATCAACTTCCAAATAACCCTTGCTGCTGATCACCTGCCCGGTAATGCCCGCCGAATGGGTACCATAAGTGACGAGATTTGGGATCCCGGCACTCATTTCCTGTAAATAGTCATAATCCCACATTACAAAAGCAGTTCCGCCATTAGCCCTTAAATAATCAAATAACTCACCTTTGCCCTTCCTTATCCCTTCAATACTTCCAAAACCTTCCAAATGGGCTTTTCCGCAGTTTGTAATAACGCCGTGCGTAGGCATGGTATACCGGCAATATTCCTCGATCTCTTTTTGATGGTTTGCGCCCATTTCAACTATGGCTATTTCTGCATCGGGCTTTACTTTTAAAATGGTCAATGGAATGCCGATATGATTGTTAAGATTCCCTTCGGTTGTATAAGTTTTGTAAGTGGAGGACAGAACAGCGTGCACTAATTCCTTAGAAGTGGTTTTACCATTACTGCCGGTAATTGCTATAAAGGGTGCCTGTTTACAGGTGGCCGGCTGAATGAACTGCTGGCGATGATGTTTTGCAAGTTCCTGTAAAGTATTCAATACATCATTTACTTTGATGATCCTTTCATCAGCATGCCCGGCTTCCTCATCAACAATTGCATATGCAGCGCCATCTTCCAGGGCTTTCTCTGCGAACAGGTTGCCATTAAAATTAGGGCCTTTTAACGCAAAGAAAAGATCGCCCTTCTTTAACTTCCGGCTATCGGTTTGTATGGAGGGATGTTTTAAAAATAACTTGTATAATTCCGGTATTTGCATAGATCAAAATTAGGGGAGAAGCGGGGAATATAAGACATAAAAAACCTCCTGTATTTGCAGGAGGTTTTATGAATTTATTTAAAAGATCTATTTCTTTTTCTTACGGGAATTTTGTTTTCTTGTTCCAAAAATATTACCCTCTTTAAAGCCAGGTCCTTCCGGTGGTCCTAAATAAGTTTGAGCGCAACGGAAACCAACAGTGCTTGCAGCCTGGTCTTCTTCCATAAAACGGCGTGTGCCGGGAGAAAGCCAGTAAGGCCTGTCATTCCAGCTACCCCCTTTGATCACCCTTGATTTGTCGCTGATCAGAGAAGTAACGCCATATCCATAATACACGCCACTTGCAGAATCACCATCAAGGTAGTTGATCACATCGTTCTTCTGGTAATTGGTGCGGTTCTTTACTTCTTCATCAGAGATATCAACTTTTTTCAGGCGTCCCATGCTGTCTCTTTCATATTCACCTGTAGGATTTTTATAGTATTTCTGGAATTTATTACCACGGAAATAGTTAAAGTCTTCACCATCAGTTGGGGTCATTGGCCTGTAAACGTCACCAACCCACTCACTCACGTTACCACTCATATTATATAGACCAAAAGCATTGGGATAGAATGATTTGATATTACCCGGGATCGCTGCACGGTCATTTAAACCACCGGCAACACCCATATTATCACCACTACCACGCTTAAAGTTAGCCAGGAATTTTCCCTGCCAGCTTCCGCGGCGGTTATCACGTAATCCATTGGGGTTATTGCTCCATGAATATATCTGTTGGTTAGAGAACAATTCCTCACCGCTTTTTCCTTCTTTTTTACGTGGCGAAGGGTTTTGCGCCAACATACCGTAAGCCGCATATTCCCACTCTGCTTCTGTTGGAAGGCGGTACCCCATATTCAGTATACCGTCATCCATACGTACAGTAGCCCTTGGCTTACCGTTCACGTCTTTTAAGTCAGATTTTTTTGGTTTATTTCTTCCCTGGATCATATCCGGGGCCATCAAATACGTTTCTGTATTAAATGAGCCTTCTGCACCCGCACCTTTCATTTCCCTCTTGATCGCATCTTTTTTCAGGTAGCCTTTGTTTTGAAGGGTCAATTCATTTACACGATCCGTTCTCCAGATACAAAAATCATGGGCCTGTTGCCAGGTAACACCTACCACGGGATAGTAATTATATGAAGGGAAACGGAAATAATATTGCACGTAGGGCTCGTTGTAAGCCAGTTCTTCACGCCATACCAGTGTATCAGGCAGGGCCCTGAAAATGACATTGGTATCCTCCGGGAAAGTATTTTCCAGCCAGTACAAATATTCACGGTAGTGAACATTGGCTACTTCGGTTTCATCTATAAAGAAAGAAGGAACGGTAATACGGCGGGGGACATTATTCCAGTCACCCATTACGTCCTCATCTTTTGCACCCATTACGAATGACCCACCCTGTACGAATACAAGCCCTGGCCCTGCCTTGGGGTATTTAACCTTGGCAACATGAAAATTTCCCATGTTCTTGTCATCATAATTCCAGCCGGTTGCAGATGACTTGCTGTTCTTTTTACCGAAGATCTGGCCTCTTTTACAGGCACTTAATGATAGGGCTGCGGCTACAAGGATCAGGAGATTTTTACCTGAAAATAATTTTGTCATGTTCATTCGTTTATCAAATTGTTTAACGAAAGGTTTTCTTTATTATTGTATTGGGGTTGCACTGGCTGCGAATATAAAGACTTTAGGTGAGATTGAAATATTTAGCGATCTTTTTTTAAAGTTAATTATTCCCTGCCCCGGTTAATTTTGGAACCCTTATTTTTACAGACCTTTTGTGATCCTGGAATTTGATAAATTTTTATTTTTTATTTTATATTTCTTTGAAATCAGGCATGGCCGGGCCTTTGATGGATAAAGGTTTCACCTGGCCAGGAAACCCTGGGTACTGTCTTTAGGATTTAATTTTTAAAGATCGAACCATGAGATTAAAAAATAATATTGTATCATGCAACGAATTAGGTATTACAGATGTCAATACGCCGTAACATTGTGATTTGATGGGAGAAGGAGATTTTTTTACAATAAAGAAGGTTACTTATCGTTAATTGCATGCTAATGAGAAATAAAGCGCTTTTTAACAATAAATCTTATCTGAATAACCCTTAATATTGTTGTTAAGAAAAAACCTGCTATCTTTGAAAACGACTGATTTTAGGTTTTTTTAACAAGATTTTATAATTTAGTTGTTCATTTCAATAAAACTATTATTTTTACAACTCAATAGAACCATTAAACTTAACGCTTATAGAGGTAAGTCTACCTAACCAAGACAAAACAAAACGCATGAAAAAAGTAACTTTGAAACTAACTGCCTTAGTTATGTTACTGGGAGGAACAATAACTGTATCTTATGCCCAGAACAACCCGAACACGATCAACGTAGTAACATCTGCTGTTCCGTTTTTACGTATTTCACCTGATGCCCGCAGCGGTGGTATGGGAGATGTTGGTATTGCAACTGCACCAGATGCGAATGCAAATTTTGCTAATATAGCCCGCACTCCTTTCGCTACCAGCAAAATGGGGGTAGCTATTAATTATACTCCATGGTTAAGGGATCTGGCAGTTAATGATGTTTTTTTAGCTTCATTAGCCGGTTTTTACAAAATTGACGATCAATCAGCTATTTCAGCTTCATTAAGATATTTTAAACTTGGAAGTATCCAGTTTACAGATGCTTTGGGTAATGACCTTCAGCAATACAATCCTAAAGAGTTTGCTGTTGACCTTGGATACTCAAGAAAACTATCATCAAAGTGGGGATTGGGTGTTGCCATCAGGTACATCAATTCTAACTTGGCCAGTGGTAATTTTGGCGGACAAACTTACAAAGCCGGAAGTTCAGTTGCAGGCGACCTGCACCTCTACCACCATGGTGCAAAAGAAAATGGCCAGGGCCTGAACTGGGGCTTTACACTTAGTAACTTAGGATCAAAAATATCTTACTCAAACGATGCTACACAAAAAGACTTTATTCCTGCTAATTTGGGCATAGGTGCTGCATACACTAAGGTATTTGATGACGCTAATAAAATAACTTTCGCTGCTGATATCAATAAGTTATTGGTTCCTACTCCTCCGGTTCTGTCAGGCAATAATAATACCGCTGATTCTGCAGCTATTGCAGATTACCGCGACCGTGGTGTTATGAGCAGCTGGATCCATTCTTTCGGCGATGCTGACGGAAAACTGAATGAAGAGATTCAGGAGATCAATCTTGCCCTTGGTGCTGAATATTGGTATAATAACCAATTTGGTTTCAGGGTTGGTTATTTCTACGAGAACAAAGAAAAAGGTAACAGGAAATATTTTACAGTAGGAGCCGGTATCAAATACAGTGTAGCTGCATTGAACTTCTCTTATATATTCCCAACAGGTAGTGGTACTACACGTATTCCTTTATCAAATACTTATCGTTTTGGTTTAGTATTTGACATGCCTGGTAAATAAAAATGTTTTTTCATGTAAAGAAAGCGTCACAACACAATATGTTGTGACGCTTTTTTGTTTTGATAATCGGCCAAAATGCGGATATTTACATAATATTAAAAAAGATGTCATACAGGATAGGCTCAGGTGTAGATTTTCATCAATTGGTAGCGGGAAGGGATCTGTGGATCGGGGGTGTTAAGATCCCGCATGATAAAGGGGCGTTGGGCCATAGTGATGCTGATGTTTTATTACATGCTGTATGCGATGCTGTTTTGGGTGCCCTGGCGCTCGGTGATATAGGGGTTCATTTTCCCGATACTGATATGGCATATAAAAATATTGACAGTAAGATATTACTGAAAAAATGCTTTGATCTGGTAAGCGCTAAGGGTTACAGGATCATAAATATTGATAGCACCCTTTGTTTACAGGCCCCCAAAATAAAACCATATATTTTCCAAATGCAGCAGACAATTGCATCAATTGTAGAACTTACAACTGGTGATGTTTCTATAAAAGCCACTACAACTGAGCAATTAGGATTTGTTGGAAGAGAAGAAGGTTTGGTAGCTTATGCAACAGTATTACTCGCTTTAAAATAAAACAGGCTTTTTTTTGAAAAGATATATTCTCATATTCTCCTTTTTACTTAATGCTGTTTTTGTTTTTGCACAAAAGCAAGCCAATATCTGGTATTTTGGTAACCGGATTGGGCTTGATTTTAACCAGGTCCCTCCCCAACCATTAAAGAATGGTACCATAACTTCTCCGGAAGGAACCTCATCCATTGCAGATAATAACGGCAAATTGCTTTTTTATACCAACGGTTTAGTGATCATGAACAGGCAGCATTTGCTGATGAAAAATGGGGCAGCACTTGCAGGCAGTACCAGCAGTACCAATAATGCAGTAATTGTTCCTTTGCCCGGAAGCGATAGTACTTATTATGTATTTACAGTTGGTGCCGCTAATGAATCGACCCAGCAATTTCAATATAATATAGTTGACCTGAAAGGTGATGGCGGGCTTGGTGAAGTTACTCCCGGAGGTATGAATATCATAGTAGAAAACCTGGTATTTGAAAAGCTGGCTGCTGTAAAGCACTGCAATAATAAAGACACATGGATAGTTATTCATAAATGGAACAGTGATGAATACCATTCCTACCTGCTCACGGCAGCCGGGTTAAGCACTACCCCTGTAATTAGTAATACAGGCCTTATTATCAATGGAGATGAACTTAATGAACTGGGCACTTTAAAGTTTTCTGCTAAAGGAACAAAATTCGCTGCTGTTCATTCTTTTGCCAATGATGGCGTGGAATTAATGGACTTTGACAATACAACAGGGGTATTCTCAAACCCAATAGTCATTCATCCAAATGTGACCACGCTTGAAATGGGCGTATATGGCGCTGAGTTCGCTCCTGATGGGCGATTGCTGTACGTTACTTCAAATGATTATACAACTGCTACTTCTTTTTTATATCAATTTGATATTACCTCAAATAACGCAGCTACTATTATGGCTTCGAGGCAGATCATTCACCAGGACCCTGACTTTTCTGCTGGCTCTTTACAAACAGGTCCCGATCTGAAGATTTACATGGCAATAGGGAATTCCAATTTTTTATCTGCAGTTAATGATCCGAACATACCTGGTGCAGGATGTAATTTTAATTTTAAACAAATCAATTATAGTGGCGCAAGTACTAACCAGGTTCTGTTTGGATTGCCCACTTTTGTGCAAAACTATTTTGATACGACTGCAAACCCTTATGACTTTACCCGCTTGCCGGGGAATTGTTTGGATCGCAACATAACATTTAAGATCAACAGGCTAAACGGTATAGATTCTGTTAAGTGGGATTTTGGCGATACACAGCAATCACAGGCATTACAGCCAACGAATACTTATGCAGCCCCGGGTTTCTATGATGTAAGGCTTATTGTTTATAAGATAGATTGCTCAGGATTAAATGATACCATTAATCGTAAAATATGGATCGCGGACACAGATGAATTTTTAGGAGCTGATACATCCAGCTGCAACGTATTGACTTTGCAAATTGGCGTTGAAGAAATTTTTGGGGTGAATTATTTATGGAACACCGGTTCCACTACCAGCAAGATAACAACCACCGCCAATGGCGTATATTGGCTTGAGCTGGATCAGAACGGTTGTAAAATGAGGGATACAATAAATATAACTACCAGGCCAAAACCTGTTATCAATATTGGGCCTGATACAAGTACCTGTGCAAATAAGCAGGTCGTATTAACAGCAAATAATATTCCCGGGGCGAGTTATTTGTGGAGCACAGGAGAAACAACTCCTTTCATCATCATTAATAAAACAGGAACCTATTATGTTACGGTAACAGAGAACTCTTGTATTGGTTCTGATACCCTTACTGTATTTTCCGGCGATTGCGAAGTTTTTATACCCAACGCCTTTACACCAAATAATGACGGGCATAATGATTACTTCGGGTCGGCGACAGATTTTTTGGCAAAAAGCTACAGGATGGAGATATTCAATAGGTATGGGCAGACGGTCTTTGAATCAAATGAAAATACTAAAAAATGGGATGGGACCCTCAAGGGAAAAAAAATGCCCAATGGCGCTTATCTCTGGATAATGAACTATATCGACAGCAAAGGAAAGAAAAGATATTTCCAGGGAACAGTCCTGCTTATTCGTTAACACTACCGTTTAAAATCTTTCTTGTTTAATTCCTGGTTAGCTTATTAACTTTGCCGCCATGTATACACTCCAGGTTAATATTGTAAATACCTCAACCAACCCCTTACCATCTTATGCAACAGCCGGGGCTGCAGGCATGGATATAAGGGCCAACCTGCAATCACCCGTGACCTTACAGCCGTTGGAACGCAATTTGATACCTACAGGGTTGTTCATTGAATTACCCGATGGATATGAGGCACAGGTAAGACCAAGAAGCGGGATGGCCATTAAACAGGGAATAACCTGCCTTAATTCGCCGGGTACTGTTGATTCCGATTACCGGGGGGAGTTAAAGATCATCCTTATAAACCTTAGCAATACTGCTCAAATGATTAATCACGGCGATCGCATTGCCCAGATGATCATATCCAAAACAGAGAAGGCAGAGCTGGTTCTGGTAGAACAATTAAATGGATCTTTAAGGGGAGAAGGTGGCTTTGGCCATACGGGTATTAAATAACAGCATCTAAATCAGCAATAGTAATGAAGCATATAATTCCTGTTTGTATTTTATCGATCCTGGTTATATCAATATTTAGCTGCCGTACAGCCAAACAGATCAATAAAGCAATTGCTCCAAAAGATACTACGGCGGTTATTATGCCCAATCAATCCAATGTTGATTCTTTATTGAGAATAAAGAAAACAATGGATAACCTGCAACAGAATTATATTGATTTTAAAACATTCAGTGCCAAAATAAAGGCAGAGTACCAGGACAGTAAAGGAAAACAACCTGATGTTACCGCTATCGTAAGGATCATTAAAGACAGTGCGATCTGGATATCACTTACCGCTTCTTTTCTCAATATTGAAATATACCGTGTACTTATTACCAAAGACAGTGTTATTTTATTGAATAAGCAGGAACGGGAAGTACAGTACCGGTCACTGGATTATTTACAGGAAGTAACAGAGATCCCTTTTGATTATAAGACCCTGCAGGACCTGTTGGTTGGCAACCCGGTTTTTATGGACAGCAATATTGTTTATTATAAAAGAACAGAGAACCAGGTGTTGATCTCATCAGTAGGTAAATTTTTTAAACACCTGCTCACGCTATCAGCCGATAACCATTTATTGTTACATAGCAAACTCGATGATGTTGACATAAGCAGGAACCGTACAGCAGACCTCACTTACGGCGATTATGAAAATAAGACCGGGTTCAATTTTTCAACCTATCGCGAAATAACGGTCTCGGAAAAAAATAAACTGGACATCAGGCTCAACTTTAAACAGTATGAGTTTAACAAAGAATTATCAGTTTTATTTAATATCCCAAAAAATTATTCACGCAAGTAAGCGTTATTTTTATTTTATACACAGCTTGGTCTTTAAAGCTGCTCAACTTAGCGGTTTCAATTGTATTTTTGACAAAAGCATAATTTCAACTCATGGTTAAATTCATTTTTTCGCTTGCCCTGTTTTCTTTTTTCAGTGTTCAGGCAGTGGCTCAGCAGGAGACCCGTGAAGAACTGGAAAAAAAACGGATACAGCTTAAGAAGGAAATGGAGCAGACCGAAAAGATGCTGAACGCCAACAAGGCAAAAACAAAAGAGAACCTCGTTCAATGGAAGCTGATCAATGATAAAGTGAACCTGCAGGACAGGATTATTGACAATATCAGCAGGGATATCAACCTACTCAACAATAATATTTTTACGCTGCAGCGGGACATAAACCGTTTTGACCGTTTGCTCGACACTTTAAAACAGGAGTATGCAAAGAGTATGGTGTATGCCTATAAGAACAGGAACAATTATGACTTCCTCAACTTTATTTTTTCTGCAGCAAGTTTCAATGATGCCATCAGGCGCATCACTTATTTAAAGAACTACAGAACATACCGGGAGCGGCAGGGTGAAAATATTTCACGCACACAGGAGCTTCGCCGCCAGCGGATCGAAGAGCTTGGTGGCGCCAAGCAAAAGAAGAACATTGTGCTGAAAAGCAAGGATAAGGAAATGGCAGCACTGGCAACCCAGAAACTGGAGAAGGATAGGATAATGAATGAACTCAAGAAACAGGGAAAGCAGCTGAACAATCAGCTCACAGCGTATAAAAAACAAGCCGCTAAAATTAACAGCGCTATTAATGCAGCGATTAAAAAAGCCCAGGCTGATGCAGCAAAAGCAGCAGTAAAAAAAGCGAAAGAGGATGAAAAAGCAAACCCGAATCCCACCAATCCAACAACAAAAGCGGTAACCACTGCACCAAAAAAGACGGAACCGAGAAAAGCGCCCGAAAGTATCTTACTGAATGCAGATAATATTGCATTGAATATGAGTTTCGAAAAAAACAGGGGCTCACTGCCATGGCCCGTTGATAAAGGGGTGACCATCATGCATTACGGAAGGAACCAGCTGCCCAGCGGTACCGTTATGGATATTACCGGCCTCACCGTAGCAACAGATATAGGAAGTAGTGTTAAAGCTGTTTTTGACGGGGTTGTTTCAAACATTGTATTTGTAGAAGACATGCAGGTGATCATTATCCAGCATGGTAAATATTTCAGTACCTATAGTAATTTAGGAAACGTTTCTGTACAACGCGGACAAAATGTAAAAACGGGCCAGGTAATTGGCAAGGCTGCTGCTAACCTTGATGGAATAGGCGCCATTGATTTTTACATCAACGATGAAAAAAATAATCTTGATCCCGAAAGATGGTTGAGATCGAGGTGATCTCAGACCATACGCTTATACAGGGCTTCATATTCCGGAACGATGTTCTCAATATCGAATTTTTTTGCCTGTGCCAACGCATTAGCCTTAAACTTATTTAATGTGACTTCATCCTGTAAAATGTGCAGGGCATTTTTACTCATATCATTCACATCGCCAACAGGGCTCATATAACCACTGTAGCCATTTATAATTATTTCCGGTAAACCACCTGCATCAGTTGATATCACGGGTACTTCTGCAGCCATTGCTTCCAAAGCCGCAAGCCCAAAACTTTCATACTCACTGGTCAATAAGAACAGGTCGGCAATGGGCAAAATGTCTTCCATCTGTTCCTGCTTTCCTAAAAATTTTATAGAATTATGTGACTCGCAGGCACGGGCGCTGGCTTCAATATGTGACCTTTCGGGGCCATCGCCCAATAGCAATAAAGTGGCCGGCATTTTTTTCTGGATCAGTAAATAAGTGGCAACCACGTCTTCAACCCTTTTTACTTTCCTGAAGTTGGAAGCATGAACAATTATTTTTTCGCCGTTGGGGGCGATCAGTTTTTTAAAAGCATCTACCGGTTTCCGGTGAAAACGTTGTACATCCACAAAATTGTGAATGACCTCAATTTCTTTTTCTATGGTAAAATTCTTATACGTCTCTTGCCTCAGGTTCTCAGAAACTGCTGTTAGTGCATCACTCTCATTCATAGAAAAAGTAACCACGGGGCTGTAGGTTTTATCCCTGCCTACCAGCGTAATATCCGTACCATGTAATGTGGTTATGACCGGGATCTTTTTTCCCTGTTTGGCCAGGATCTGTTTGGCCATATATGCGGCAGCGGCATGCGGAATGGCATAGTGCACGTGCAATAGCTCCACATTATTATTCAATATTACATCCACCATGGTGCTCGCAAGCGCAGTTTCATAAGGCGGGTAATCAAAAAGGGGATATGTTGGTACCCTTACTTCATGGTAAAATATGTTGGCGTGAAAGCCGCTGAGTCTTACCGGCTGCTGGTAGGTTATGAAATGTATATTATGTCCTTTGTCGGCAAGCGCTTTGCCAAGTTCTGTTGCCAGTACGCCGCTACCGCCAAAAGTAGGATAACATACAATACCAATATTCATGAGAAGCTGTTTTAGTAAAATTAGATATTCATGCAATTTACCGAATTATTTTTCTCCGCTCTTTCCATTCATGTATTGATTTTAAATCAGTAAGTTTGTTACTCAACCCAATGTATTGATAAAATGAAATGTACTTTAACCATTGCCTTATTTTTTATCTCTTTTGTTGCTTTTCCGCAGGTAAATGACTCCCTGATGATCAAAAAGATATCGGACGAAATTTTGCTTAATGGCAAGGCATACGCCAACCTGCACACATTATGCAAGACAGTAGGGCAGCGGCTTAGCGGCAGCCCGGGTATGTATAAAGGAGAACAGTGGGGTTTGAAAACATTAAAGGATGCAGGGGCTGAAAAGGCATACCTGCAGCAATGCATGGTGCCGCATTGGGTTCGTGGTGCAAAAGAAGAGGCACGCTTTAAAACAGGTGACCGTAAGACAGAACCGTCTTTTAGTGTACTTGCCATTGGGAATTCTGTTGGTACAGGTAAAGCAGGTGTGCTTGCCAAAGTAATTGAAGTGAAAAATTTTGACGAATTGAACAGGAAAAAAGATGAAGTAAAAGGTAAGATCGTTTTTTTTAATTATCCATTTAATAAAACACTATTAAGAGGAGCTTATGGTGATGCGGTACGATACAGGGGTGGCGGGGCTTCTGCAGCTGCAAAATATGGAGCACTGGCTGTGATCGTACGTTCTGTTACCGGAGCTTTTGATGACAACCCACATACAGGGGCATTAAATTACAACGATTCATTTCCCAAAATCCCGGCGGTAGCCATAAGTACAAAAGGAGCAGAAAGCCTGAGTAATTATTTAAAAGGCAAGTATGCAACCGGAAATTTTTTTTTAAGAACAGAATGTGTTATGCTCCCGGATACCATTGGCCATAATGTTATAGGCGAAATAAAAGGAACAGAATTCCCTGATGAAATAATTACTATTGGCGGGCACCTTGACAGTTGGGACCCGGCCGAAGGTGCAAGTGATGATGGAACGGGCCTGGTGCAGAGTATTGAAATTTTAAGGGCATTTAATGCAATTGGGTACAAACCTAAACGAACCATAAGGATCGTGCTGTTTGCCAATGAAGAGAACGGGGGAAGAGGAGCGACTAAATATGCAGAAGAAGCTAAATCAAAGAATGAAAAGCATATTATGGCTATGGAGAGTGATGGCGGCGCAGAATATCCCCGGGGATTTTCCTGTGGCATGACGGCAGCACAATATGCAAAAGTAGAAGCGTGGAGAAAATATTTTACTCAATACGACGCCGATAAATTTTCCTTTAGTGAAGGCGGCCGCGGCGGTGCTGATATCGGGCCCCTGCAAACCCTTTTTAAAACAGCCCAGTTTGGTTTGAATACAACGGGGCAGCGGTATTTTGATCTGCACCATTCGCCCATTGATGTATTTGAAAACGTAAATGCACAGGAATTGCATCTTGGCGCTTCGGTTATGGCTTCAATGGTTTACCTGGTAGATAAATACGGGTTATAATTACACCGTAAAAAAATATTTATGGAAGACGTAAAATTTAGTTCTGTTGAAAAACAACAGCCGGTAAAAAAAAGCGGATTCCGCAAATTCCTGCGATGGATGGTATTTATCATTCTGCTGGTTGCCGCGATATCTTTCTGGTGGAAATATTATTATGTTTTTGGAGAGGGAGTTAAATCAGGCGAATTGAACTACGTGGTTAAGAAAGGGAATTTCTTTAAGACCTACGAAGGAAAACTCATCCAGTCGGGGCTTCGTTCCAAAAGTCCGGGTACTATAAATTCTTATGAGTTTGAATTCTCTGTGACCAACGACAGTATTGCAAATGTGCTCATGAATAACAGCGGTAATTATTTCGACCTTCATTATAAAGAATATAAGGGCACGATACCCTGGAGAGGATACAGTGTTTACATTGTAGATAAGATAATCAGCATGAAAGCGGTAGTGCGTTAACAGTATTACACAGCATGCAATAAAAATATGACCGGCTTTTTATGAAAGTCGGGTTTTTCTTTTCGCCAGTCAGCAATTGTTTTTGTTTTTATGAATTCTGTGGGAGACGTCAGCTCTGCGGCAATGCATAGCTTGGTAGAAGGCCTGCATATTTTCAAAAGTGTTTCTATCAATTGATTATTTCGGTAAGGTGTTTCTATGAAGACCTGTGTGCTGTTCTTCTTTTGTGAAGAAACCTCCAGGGCTGTAATTGCTTTATTGCGTTCCAGTGAATCAATGGGTAAATAGCCAACGAATTCAAACTGCTGCCCGTTCATGCCGCTGGCCATTAAGGCTAAAAGGATAGAACTGGGGCCCACAAGGGGTTTAATTATGGCATCCATTTCCTGTGCAGCAGCTATTAAAACCTGCCCGGGATCCGCAATACCGGGACAGCCCGCCTCACTGATGATCGCTATATTCTTTTCTTCTTTTATCTTTTGCCTAAACTCATTTACCAGTTCCTCTTCAGCCTTATGAATAGTGAACCATTCATAATCATCAATTATGATCTGCCTGTCCATGGCCTTTAAAAAACGGCGGGCTGTTCGTTCATTTTCTGCAAAGATCACTTTGCATTCTTTTACGGCGTCAATAATATACGGCGGGATGGTATGGATCGCAGATTCATCTAAAACAGAAGGAATAAGATAAATGCATGAACTCATGGCTGTAAATTATTGGGACCGGCCGAAGCAGGGCCACCTGTCTTTGTATTGTATAAACTTATTGTAGCTGCTATAACTGCATAGCTTGGTGCCAGTATCCATCCCAGGATGGGGATCAGGTGCATCAGGTAAAAGATGATCCCATTGCCAATGGCTAAACCTTTGTGCCGCCCGATAAAAACAATGCTTTGCGACGTTGATAATTTATTCCTTTCGCAACTGTAATCCAGCATGGA
>Ga0193708_1000075_pt1 | contig 19572 bp, 15 predicted proteins | sample H3c1metaG_FD_160570 | JGI IMG/M metagenome (GOLD analysis project Ga0193708, IMG submission 160570) | Soil microbial communities from a riparian zone of the East river system, Colorado, United States - H3c1 | ecosystem: Environmental > Terrestrial > Soil > Riparian zone | place: USA: East River...
TCCATGGATACACACCCTCGTAATCCCACTGGTCACTCTCCTTTGTTGTTGAAGGGCCATACCATGTACCGTTATCCTGCAGGCCGCCATAAATATTATAAGGCTTGGCATCATCTACCGTAATATTATAGAACTGACCCACGGAAGGCGTGTTTGCCTTGAACCAATGTTTTCCATTATCATAAGTAACATTACAACCCCCGTCATTTGCAGCTACCCAATGGCTGTCTTTGCTTGGATTCATCCAGCAGCCATGCCAGTCTGCATGCGTTGCATCATTATCCGTTGATTTAAATGTCTTACCACCATCTTCACTGAGCATGAGACTGATCCCGCTGATCACCACTTTATTCTCATTGGTATTGCTTACTGAGATCTTTCCAAAATAATAACCAAAACTGCTGTAGAGATTGAGACCTTTGGTATTTACTTTTTTCCAGCTGAGGCCTGCGTCATCACTTCGGTAAACCTCGCAACCAATAACCGGTGTTGGAAAAGGTGTGGAATTGGCATCAAATAAATATTCATAAACAGCGTTAGGTTTTACCCTGTCATTTTTTACGAGTTCTTTTACATAGTTCGCTTTATATTTCTCAGGGAAATTATTATTGGCTAAAAAGCTGTCGAGCTTATTATTATTGAGTTCTAAAAAAGCTTCCTTGCTGAGGTCCTTAAAATCCTTCATCACATAATTGGTATCCACTTTTTTCTGAGCGGTATCCGGCCTGCGGTCCTGGTTATCTACCGTTGCATAAATAATATTCGGGTCAGCTGCAAAAACAGCAATGCCGATCCTGCCTACATTATTACCTGCTGGAAAGCCGCTGCCGGTTGCTGTTGCCTTCCAGGTATTACCGCCATCGGTACTTTTATAAATGCCCGAAGTATTACCGCCTTCTTCAAAATTCCATGCCCTTCTTGTACGGTACCACATGGTCGCATACAATTCATCAGGTTTCTTTGGATTGATATCCATGTCAGAAGCACCGGTATTATCATCAACGTATAAGGTTTGCTTCCATGTTTTGCCGCCATCGGTAGTTTTATAAACACCCCTTTCTTTATTTGCAGAATACAAATGCCCCAGTACAGCAACCCAGGCAATATTATTATCTGTCGGATGCAAATTTATTTTGCCGATATGATGACTTTCGGGCAGGCCGAGCCATTCCCAGTTCTTGCCATTATCTGAGCTTTTATAAACTCCCAGGCCCGCATATGAAGAACGGCTGCTGTTTGCCTCACCTGTGCCAACCCAGATCGTTCTTGTTGACCAGTTAACTGCTATGTCGCCGATAGTGATCGCATTTTCCTTGTCAAAGATGGGAACCAGGCTTTGACCATTATTGACAGTATGCCACAAGCCTCCGGAAGCATAGGCCACATAAAATTCCGTGGGATCTGCCGGGTTTACATCAATATCTATTACCCTGCCGCTCATAACACTCGGGCCCGCATTACGGAATTTAATATCTTTTAAAAGACTGTTGTCTTCCAGCAATTTTCTTTTTTGTAAACCGTTTAACCTGTCAGCAGCCGTGCTGGGCTTTGGCTGCGCATGGAGAGAATTAACATTTATAAAAAGCAGGATTAATGTAATTTTGAATACATTTTTCATTAGCGGTCGTTTTGTATTAAAGAAAAGAAAATTAAAAACATCATTATGTTATTTTTAAAAATACGGCAATTGTCGGTACTTACCATCATACTGTTTTTGTTTTTGATGAATGGGCAGGCACAGTATAAAAGCTATAAGCTAAATGATGCAGGTGATACCATTAATGCCATTGATAAGAATGACCTTAAACAAGGCAAATGGGTTTTACACGTAGAGGAGATAAGGGGAGAGCCGGGTTATGAAGAAGAAGGCATTTTTGTGAAAGGGAAAAAAGAAGGCATCTGGCGCAAGTATAATTTAACAGGTGATATCCTCGCCGTGGAATTTTATAAGCTTGGCGGTAAGCATGGTGTTCAGCAATATTATACATACCTGGGTGACCTCGAAAGAGAAGAATCCTGGAAGGGCTATGATCCTGATGCGCCCTATGATACGATCGCTGTATATGGAGAAGGCAATAATGAGATCATCGATTACAAGATCACCAAGGCCGAGCAATACAGTGTAAGGCATGGAGAATGGAAATACTATGATGTGAGTACGGGTAGACTTGCAAAACTTGAAAAATATGAACGCGGGCACCTTGAAACACCTGGCTCAGTTGCACAAGCCACTGCAGTACCGGTTGATAAAAACAAAAAAGCAGAAAAAACACCTGAGATGATTGAATGGGAAAAGAAGAATAAGGGGAAGAAGAAAGTGGTGAGGGATGGCAGGACGACATCGGGTGGATAAGGCAATTAAGAACGAAAAATGAAAAATAGTGTCAAAATTATTTGAGACTGACAAGGTTCATGACACAAAAGAATTAGCCAATAATTCAACAGAATTTTTAAAGCCGGGGCAAAAGGAATTTGTTTTACGAACAGCAAAATCCAAACGGCTGTTTATTTTAATAATTAGTCATGCTTTCGCCGCAACTTTAATACTTAATAGCCCGAAAAATTTCATCACAGCATTCTCTTATTTCCCTTTTGATACAATATTTTTTTGAATTTTTTACTCCTGTCACATTACCTTTTGCCTGGTATCATTATTTTGACAATAAACCAAAATTGATAATTTCAGACGAAGGAATTTTGTTTGAAGATAAAGGGTTCTATTATTGGGGAATGATTATCAATACAAATATCAAAGAGATAAATAAAAACGGGTAAAAATATTTTCTGGTTCTAACTATTGGTTATGGAAATACTTGCCCGGATAATTGAACGGTTTTAAAATTAATACTGCCAGACCAATAAACCGCTTTGGCTCATGTAACACGAACCAAACAAATTAATGTTACTTCATCACCATTATACTCACCAGAGTTCCTCCACCCGCCGCTAATTTTTAATTCAATACTGTTTTACTGTCAACAGCCTGTTTGGTTACTTTATATGCTGCAGGATTTTATAACCGGGTGTTTCGGCGCTGTCTAAAAATCCATTTTTTTCTGATGTTTTTCTCTTGTATTTAAAATTCAAGAGTTTCATCTTAGCAAAACTATCATACTGGAAGATTAATCTGTACTCTATTATATGCTATGGTATTTTGAAATAAGATGCAAGCCGCCACCAGGCGGATATGACCAGCGAATTTTTTCTGATCCGGCCAGAAAATTAAGATTGGCCAGAATTAAATTCGTGCAGGAAAACAAAAATTCTTTAACGTACCCTATAAAATTAAAAAAATGAAAAAAATACTCAATCTTGTATTTGCTGCATTATTGGTGTCGGTAAATACGGTCAGCCTGGCTCAAAGCAATAACCCCTATGATCAGCGGGGAATTGATTATATGAGTTCGCTGCAAATTATTTCCAATGATGTAAAAAACCGTGGGGTCAAAGACCTTAACCAGTCCACGCTTGATTATTATTCCCGCAAGATCCCGCTACAAACCCAGGCATCAGAGGAAATGGCCGGAACGATCCTCAGGACAATAAAAACACCAGGGTTCAAACTCTCTGCTTTTGTTGATAATAGCGCATTATCAAAAGATGCAAAACGTGCTATTAAAGATATTTATACTGGCAGTCGTGACATGGCTCCCGAAGCTTTTAGAGCTGCTTTGGTCTCTAAGGTTGATAATATTAACGAAATGGCGCTGGCGTCCGCTGAAAAAGAACTTGTGCTTTCATTGGCGGCCATTACCTATCACGCCGTTTCTTCAAGTGATCAATTGCGTGCACCGGATAACCCAAGTGTGCATTGCGAAGTATTTGGAGAAGGTGGATCGGCTCCTATACCCTGTTGGGTAGCAGGAACTGTAATAGGTGCAACTATTGGGTTCCAAATCTGTGGTGCATGGTGTGCATTGGGGGGCGCCGTTATAGGTGGTGTGATCGGTGCCTTGTGTGAATAACTAAAGGTTGATTTAATAACAGGGATAAGGCCATCCCAGTTTTGGGATGGCCTTATTTCAAATAAAAAATACACACACATGAAATACATATTTATTTCGCTGATGTCTTTTTTCAGCACCGATTTATTTTCACAAAGCCTTATTGCAAATACAAGAATCGGATATTCGATCGGGAAAATGACTGACATGAGAAAGATAATGCTGTATAAAGCTGTTGACCTTGTAAAGGAATTTAAGATAACAGAGTTCTATAAAGTGGATATCAGTATTGGAGGTTCTTCGTTCAAATTCAGTTTTACAGACACATCCGGCATAAACGTTTTCAATAAAAAATTATATATAAATGTTCCTGTATCGGTAAAGAAAAACTATTTCATAACCAGGAGATCAAATGCCTTTATTGAACTTGGAATAATGAATAGCTTCCTGGGTTATGATAAAAAAAAGTTTTATTATACTGATGCTGCTAAAACGGTAACAACCAACTCCTGGGGTTATAATGCAGGTCTGCTATGGAATATGGGTTACCGGACATTAATGTCAAATGGCGGATGGTATTTTATAATAACATTGGGAGGATACCAGGATTATCTTTCCTCTTATAAGAATGAATCTTTGAAGATCAAACAAAACACGATGGCCCTGGGGATCTGTTTTGAGAAAAAAAGTAAGTGATGCATTTTTTAATCACGTTCCTCTTTTGCATTTCTATGAATACTGGCCTTGGACAGGAAAAGCACGCTGGTATTATCCGTGATCAGCTAGAGCTTAAAGAGAATACCATTTATATTTTTTGCAGGGGTACTGCTTCTAAATCAAGTCTCATCGCTCATACATTTAACCTTATGGATACCAACATTACACATATAGGCATTGGATTCGCTGATGGAAAAAATGTTCGCATTTACAATGTATCTGATAATGCAGGTACTTTAAAAAGCGCACTGACCATTGATTCACTCGAATCTTATATCAAGGCCCCCGATATCTTTTATTTTTCAGTTTGGGAATGTAATAATTCAGCAGAGGAATTCAACAGGCTAAAGACTTCATTGAGCGAATATGCATCACGACAAATCGTTTTTGATCCTTTTTTCATGATCAATACCGGCGATACATTATACTGCTCCGAATTTTGCGCAACTGTCCTCGCCAACGTAAACCCGCGCAGTTACTTCTTTGAACCCAGTGTATCCATTTTAGACAATACAATGTTCGAATCTTATCTCGGTAGAAAAAAGCTTATCTATTTCCCGGTAGACTTTTTTGAAACCAGCAGTAATTTCAGGAAAATATTCAGTTATAAATTCAAAAGATCTCTGCATGAATAATTTTATTATGCTGAATGGTACTCCTCAATAATATAATACAAGTGGTGATTGTATGTGTCATGTTGCCCTGGTTTGGGACAATGAATTTAACTGCGCAGAACATCTCTCCCAAAAAAGAAGATAGCATTAAGCTAAAAGAATATAAGCCCGAGATCTTTACTTCAGGATTTATTGATCTTATGAATAACGGGCAGGTAAACGCATCCGCACGTTTCATTCGTTTGTTTATTGGCGAGCCTGGTAAAATAGCTATTCCTCTCTCCATATATGGAGGCGTGTCTAATAACAATTTCCAAAGTCAGGGCAGTATAGGTGGTTTGCAAAAAAATAATGACCATTTGGTAAACCAGTATATTAACCCACTCAGCGGACTTTTAAATATTTCAGTCGACGGCATTGTTTATTTTAAACGAACACAAAAGCCAACAAAAAAAGGTTTTGTTTATCATGTGGGTGAACGCATTTTAACAGGTTATAAAACAGGTCAAATTACAGATCCGCAGACCGGTAATCCGGTAAATTTCCTGAATAGTTTCATAACAACAGGGCTGTATTTTCAAACAGGGGCCTGGGAACGCAACAATGCAAAAAATGTCGGAATATTCTGGCTTGTAGCGAGATTCATTACCTGCTATACCAATCCGAAACAGATAAAAGAGTTTTTACCTGCTATTAATACAAATGGCGTCTATCATGGCTACTCTGTAGGGTTTGGTGTTGAAATCAATAATTTTGTTAACCTGAAACTAATTTATTACAAGTATCTAAAACAGCCCGAGATAGATTATTTACTACCTATTTATCAATTTTCTTTTAATTATTCATTAAAAAACTGACGGCCAATATTTACTTCATCCCATTATACGTATTCTGTTACTCCACCCGGCACTAATTTTAAATTCAACACTGTTTTATTATGCAGCTTTTGGCTGAAAGATGCCCGGTGTATAGCGCCTCGCCTCGCCGATGGACCAGGATAAAGGGTATGGTTCATGGATAAAATAATTTTTTGAACGCCGGCAAATAATCAGTAAATTGTATTTGTCATCCTTTTTATTATCAAAACAAACCTGCATGATTAAATTTTACCCACGCCTACATAATGCAATCAACAATTTAAAAAAGCAGTTCTTTCGTGCCGGCTTATTGCTTTTTTTAATATTGCACCTGGGCAACGACGCGAATAGCCAATGCACACCTCCGCCACCTGTTTCCGTTACACCAGCGACCAGTTGCGGGGGGCCTTGTAACCTGCTCACGGCAACCGGTTCAGATACCTATGTTTGGTCGCCTGTAGCAGGTTTATATACCGATTGTGTACTAAATATTCCTTATACCGGCGGGAATATAGCTGCAGTTTATGCAGCGCCGCTAACATCAACAATATATACTGTTACAGGAATAGTTACAGCAACAGGCTGCACTGCTACCGCTACTGCATTCGTTAATTCTACTCCGCCGGCGCCGGTTGTAGTGCCTTCCCCGGCATTGATGTGTATCAGCGATCCACCGTTAAAACTAAAGATTTCACGGGGTCCGGTAACATCCCAGTTCTGTTCAGGATCAATCAACATTGCCGTACCGGATAACAACGTGGCAGGCAGTTCGAATAGTATAAACGTTTCCGGCATTCCTGTTTCCTGTTCAGTCACCTCGGTAACCGTTTCCATAAACATGCCGCATACAAGGATTGGCGATATGGTATTTGTATTAAGAGCTCCCAATGGAATGGTCATTAATCTTGATTACCGCATTGGCAATACAGGCGGAAGTGTCGGAACTATGGGTTTTGTAAATACCCGGATAAGTTCAACCGGAACAGCCGCTTTAAGTTCCGGCAGCGATCCCTACACCGGCGTTTTCAGAGCTGATATCCAAATGGGAGCTGCAGCCGGTCCCACCGGAATGCTGCCAACGAGTGTAAACTGGGCTCCCTTATTATCGATACCGAACGGAACCTGGACCCTGGGCTTTTATGATGGCGTTACTTCAGAGGTAGGTACATTGACCTCATGGTGCCTGTCCATTACTACTAACTGTGGTGGTGGTGGTTTCCCTTCTTTACCTGGTATATGGTCGCCCGCGGCTGGGTTATTTAATGACCCGGTAGCTACAGTACCGTATGTGGCCGGAATAGCAATCGACTCAGTGTGGGTGAAACCTTCGATTGCGGGCAATTATACCTACCAGGTTACCACCCAGAGTTTGCCTGCATCCACACAATCATTTACCAATCCAACAGCCATTTCAATCCCGGTTGGAGGTATTGCAACAGCTTATCCATCGCCGTTATCTGTAGCAGGACTACCTGTAACAGGTGTTACTGTCAGATCGGTAATACTTCACAACGTAGATCATACCAGGTCAGAAGATATTGATGTTGTATTGCAGTCTCCCTCCGGTCAAAACGTGATATTGATGTCGGATGCCGGGGGAGCCAACACTACAGCCAATGCTACTTATACATTCGATGATGCGGGGGCTTTGATGAACGGTGCTGGTACTAATGCAACCGGTACTTACCGGCCAACAAATTACGGAACACCGGATAATTTTGCTGCACCCGGACCCGGCGCTGTAGCCCAGCCATCTCCTGCATTAGCGATGTTTACCGGCAATTACAACGGCATGTGGAAACTGTTTGTTATAGATGACGACGGAAGCAGTGGCCAGGGAATGATCTCAGGCGGCTATACCATTGTTTTCGATGTTACGGGCAATACATGCAATTCACCGGCAACCAGTGTAACGGTAACAGTGGGCTCAACAACCACGATCACTACACAACCAGCAAATCAAAATGTTTGCCTTGGCAACGATGCACACTTTAATGTTGTTGCAACCGGTACCGGGTTAAGCTATCAATGGCAGGTAAGTCCCAACGGAGGTGTTAGTTTTTCGAACCTCATCAATGGCGGGCCTTACATTGGTGTTAATACAGCTTCCCTTACTATTACTGCCCCGTCATTAAGTATGAGTGGAAATCGTTACAGGGTTATTGTAAATGGCGGCGTATGCGGTTCAGCAACTTCAAACACTGCGCTGCTCACAGTAAATCAGTTACCAAATATTGTAATAGGTCCGTCTTCTTATATTGTATTATATCCTGGCCAGACCACTACCCTGACTTCCGTTGTAACACCGAATCCTGCAGCCACTTATACCTGGTTGCGCAACGGAACACCGGTACCAGGTGGAACAAGTGCAACATTGCTTGTAGATTTTTCGCAGCTGGGTCTTTACAGGTTGACCGTTACAGATATCAATGGGTGTTCGAACCTTTCCGATACAATAAGGGTAACGGATTCAGCAGGCACCCTGAGGGTATATCCAAATCCATCTGCGGGTAATTTCCAGCTCAGGCAATATCTTGAACCTAACACGGTAAAACAACTAACAGTGACTGTGTACAATAATATGGGCATAAAGATATTCACCAGGTCTTACACACAGACCATTTCTTACGAACGCATAGATGTGGATATAAGACGGAACGGAAAAGGCTTGTACTGGGTTGAGATACTTGACAGCAAGGGCAAGCGTGTGAGTATGTCGAAAGTGATGGTTCAATAAGCGCAGTGAAATAATATAGATAAGAAAACTCCGGTGATGCCGAAGTTTTCTTTTTGATATGGTGTGGTGAAGATTACTGTGAGGTAGTTGCGTATATAAGTAAAATTTTTAAAGAATACTATTATCCCATGAAATCTAAACGAAATAAAAGGAGAAAGCATAACACTCTATTCATTGTTGCCCTTATGATCTTATTTATAGTAAGTTCCTGCAAATCCAACGACAATACGGAATTATATGAAGATTTACTAGGGAAACCGAAAAATCATTGTGTAAAAGTTGTAACCATGGGGGAAAGACAAAAATTTGACGGACCAACTGTGCATTTCTATTTTATTCTTTGTCCAACTGAATTAAAAAGAATTTTAGCTCAAAGAGATTATGATATGAAAGTGATCGTCAAGAGTGAAATGCTGCATAATGAAAGTTTAGACTTTGGAAATCCAGATCCCAAATGGTGGACTCCTAGCAAATTAGGAGATAGTTGCTTTATGTATACATACTTTGCTCAAGATATAGACAGAGCCGAACATTTATATGTTTCAATTGATAGTACAAAAGCGTATTATAGGGATGACCGCTTTTAAAACAGCAGCTAAGATTGTTTGGCATAATTGGGGTGACCGAAGAAAGTCTCTCGCTTTCTTGGTTCGTGGCTCCCAAGCCAAAACCAAATAAAACAACTTACTTCATAGCCATTATACTCACCGCTGCTCCCCCACCCGGTGCTAATTTTAAATTCAATACCGTTTTACTGTCAACCACCTGTTTGGTTATTTTATAAGCCGCAGGATTTTTATCCTGGCTGGCATCATCGGCATCGGCATAGATCGTAGCATTATATTTTTTACCGGGATCCAGGAAACTTAATTCAACACTTGTTGTTCTTGCGTTCTCATCTGTTATGGCGCCAAGGAACCAGTTATTTTTTCCTTTTGCTTTTCTTGCCACGGTAATATAATCGCCGGGCTCGGCCTCGATGTATTTGCTCTCATCCCAATCAACAGCAACGTCTTTAATGAATTGAAAGGCGTCCATCTTTTTTTCATAGATCTCCGGCAGGTCGGCTGCCATTTGCATAGGACTGCAGATAGTTACATACAAAGCCAGTTGCTTTGCTAGCGTTGTGTGGATCGTTTCTTTTTTATTCTTGTCCCAGTAATTCAATTCCAGTTGAAAAATACCCGGCGTATAATCCATTGGCCCACCCATGAACCTGGTAAAGGGAAGAATGACATCATGCTGTGGCTTGTTGCCTTCGCTCCATGCATTGAACTCCATTCCCCTTGCGGCTTCGCTGGCAAGCCAGTTGGGGTAAGTGCGGCTTAATCCCGTTGGTCGAACGGGCTCGTGTGCAGCCAGCATGATCTTATAATCGGCAGTTTTTTTCGCTACCCTGTTATAATGATTCACCATCCATTGACCGTCGTGGTGTTCACCGCGTGGAATGATATGACCCACGTATCCTGTTTTCACCGCGTCGTAGCCATTGGCTTTCATAAAACGGTAAGCCGTATCCATCTGCCGCTCGTAATTCGTAACCGATGCAGATGTTTCATGGTGCATGATGAGCTTTACTTTTTTTGTTGCCGCATATTTATGTAATCCCTTTACATCAAAATCTCCATAGGGAGTTACAAAATCAAAAACATTTTCCTTGTATTGGCCAAACCAGTCTTCCCAGCCAACATTCCATCCTTCTACCAGTACGCCGCTGAAACCATGTTTTGAAGCAAAGTCGATATAACGCTTAACATTGGCCGTATTTGCGCCATGCTTGCCACTTGCACTATCCCAGCTTGCTTTACCTATGTGCATCTCCCACCATACGCCTACATACTTGGTTGGCTTTATCCAAGACGGGTCTTTGATAACCGAAGGGTCATTCAAATTAAGGATGGTATGCGAAGCAAGAATATCTGTTGCTTTGTCGGAAACAATAATTGTACGCCATGGGGTTTTTGCCGGCGCCTGTAAATAAGCTTTGTTGCCCAATGCATCCGGCACCAGTACCGATGATAAAGTATTGCTTGCTTTATCCAGGTGAAGGTTCATGGCAGGATAATTCACCAGGGCAGCTTCATGAATATTGATGTATAAGCCATCCTTTGTTTTTAACATCAATGGTGTTTGTACAGAAGACGGATCAAAGAACTTGTGGGCATAAATATTGGCCGCATATTTTGGGTCTTCGCCATTTACTTCGCTCAGGTTGGTAACGTTTGGAGAAAATTCATTGCTGTCAAAATCACCCGGTATCCAGAATGCCTTGTGATCGCCGGTCAAATGGAATTCTGTTCTTTCTTCTGATACAATAAAATGACCAAGATTTTTTTGTTTCGGAAATTCATATCTAAAACCAACGCCGTCATCAAATACTTTAAAAATGATATTGAACTGGATCGCATTGTCTCCTTTTTGAGAAAGGCTCACCGTAAGCTGGTTATAATTATCCCTTATCTCTTTTGTATCGCCCCATACCGGTTTCCATTTGGTATCGGAACTGGTCTTAGTTGATGAACTGATGCTGAGGCCTTCCTTCAATGCAGGCAATGCAATATCATTCATCGTTTGCTTTAATTCAAAACCCATGAATGAAGGAAGCACGACCGGTTTATTTTTATAAGATACATCATACATAGCCGTACCCTTATCATTCAGCCAGAACTGCATCCGGATATTATTATCGGGGGAACTGATGATGGTCTTGGTCTGGGCAAAATTTACTGTAGCTGTTAAGATGGCAATAACTGCGATCAACGATCTCTTTAAAAACATAGCAAACAATTTAGGAAGTAAATCTACGGCTTAATGTGTAAAAAATACACACTATTGGGGTTTTATTGAAAAAAATTTTTGGAAATAAAGCAAATGATAGCTGATACTGTTTTTCCAATAATCCCAGTTATGCTGGCCCGGCCTTTCTGTATAATCATGCGGGATCTTTAGCTGCCGCATTTTTTCATGAAGCCTTCGGTTACTTTCAATAAAGATATCCTTATCGCCGCAGTCAAAAATTATTTTAAGCGGGGTGCCTGTATAAGCTTCGATCATACTGATGATCGTCATATCATTCCATACTTTGGATTGTGTGTTGGTATCCCCGATCCTTTTACTGATATCATAACGGTTCTTACTCTCTTTGAGGTCCATTCCCCCGCTTATACTTCCGGCTGCGCCAAATATATCCGCATGCCTTAGCCCGAGGAACAATGCGCCATGTCCGCCCATGCTAAGCCCGGTTATTGCCCTGTGATCCTTATCCGCAACGGTTTTGTAATGGGAATCAATATGACTCACCACTTCTGTTGCCACATGTGTTTCATACCTGTAATTAGTATCCACAGGACTGTCGAAATACCAACTGCTTTTGGCACCATCAGGACAAACAATAATGGTTTGATAAGCATCTGCGTATTCTTTTAGTTGTGGTACCCTTATGATCCAGTTGCTGTACCACCCGTCATAGCCATGCAAAAGATAAACAACCGGGAAACTGTTCTTCTTTAATTTGTAACTGTCGGGTTTTATCACCACGGCCTTTATTGACTTATGCATGCTGTTGCTGTAAATGGCTATCGTATCCACAGTTCCTGCAAATGAACTTATGCTCAAACAAAAAACAAAAAGAAGCAGGATGGTATATCTCATTTTATTTTTTTTGGATCATTACAAAGATGCAAATAAAAAAGCTGTCCCGCCTTGGGCGGGACAGCTTTTTTATTAATTATAATATTTCTTATTTTATTTCCTTCTGCATAGGATTAGGATTACCAATATTGGCAGTACCCCTTGGCGCAGGTCCTCTTGCCTTGAACAATTGGAACTTGCTTGGCTCTGTAAAAGCGGGCCATGAATTATTAGCTGTGTTGATATCAGCTGTTTCTCTCAGCGGATCCAATAAGATAGAAGCCACTTCTTTATCCTTCATAAAGGTCTTGGTCACTTTATTCTCATTCTTACGCCAAACATATACCGGTACCCTGTCTATTTCCTTTGTACCATCTTTGAATGTCCACTCAATGATAATAGGCATTACCAAACCTCCCTTGTTACTGAAAGTAAGTTCATATAAATTCTTTTTCCCGGCAATATTAAAACGCTCGCCTTCGGTATAAGGCTCTGCAGGGAAAGCAGGTATTGTTAATTCAAAAGCAGTAGTATCCACTTTTGCAATGCCACGGTCATACCTCCAGTAAAAATCCCTCAGCGATTCATCAGCATCTGTTGCAAAAGTGATCGACTTATCAGTTCGGTTCCTGATCTTCGAAATATCATCAAAATTATTCAGTTGTGGTTTTGCCACGGGAACTTTTCTTGTAGTGCTATTTGTATTTGGAGGAGCAGGCGCATCGGTAGAAAGATTGGCCCATTTTACCGTATCCAGTGAAATATCACATGCATCTGTGCTATAGAACCACCCTCTCCAGAACCAATCCAGGTCTTCTGCACTGGCATCTTCCATTGTGCGGAACAGGTCGGCAGGCGTTGGATGCTTAAATGCCCATCTCCTCGCATATTCTTTGAACGCATAATCAAAATTCTCTCTTCCCATGATCGTTTCACGAAGAATGTTTAAGCCCGTAGTTGGCTTACTGTAAGCGTTGGGGCCGAACTGGATAATATTCTCACTGTTCGTCATTATCGGCTCCAGTTGATCCTTTGGTAATTTCATATAATCAACGATCTTATATGCAGGGCCTTTGCCAACCGGGAATTTGTTATCCCACAATTCTTCCGTCAGGTATTCACAAAAAGAATTCAATCCTTCGTCCATCCATGTCCATTGTCTTTCATCACTGTTAATGATCATCGGGAAAAAGTTATGTCCCACTTCATGTATCACAACACCCAGCATTCCATTCTTTGTTCCTTCACTGTACGTACTGTTGACGCTGTAATTACCACTGGCATCTCTTTCTGTACGGCCAAAGTTGAAACAGATCATTGGATATTCCATACCATTTGCTGCTTCCAGGCTCTGTGCAACGGGGTAAGGATAAGGAATGGTGAATTTTGAATAGGTCTTAATGGTATGAGCCACAGCTTTTGTACTGAACTTACGATAAAGTGAATAAGCTTCTTTTCCATAAGCACTCATGCACATTACTTTCTTGCCTTCCACCATTGTTGGCATGGCATCCCAAACAAATTTGCGTGAAGATCCCCATGCAAAATCACGAACCATATCGGCTTTGAATATCCATGTCTTTTTAGCTTTAGACTTTGTTTTTTCTTTTGCAGTGGCTTCATCAAGCGTAACGATCTCGGTTACATCAGTTGCAGTTTGAGCTTTTTGCCAGCGTGCGAATTCTGCAGCAGATAATACCTGCTGGTAATTTTGTCCCTGGCCGGTTGACATTACCACATGGTCTGCAGGAACGGTCATGGCAACTTTATAATTACCGAACACGAGTGCGAATTCACCGGAACCCACAAACTGGTGGTTCTGCCATCCCTGGAAATCGCTGTACACACAAAGACGGGGAAACCACTGCGTCATCGTATAAAGATCATTCCCATCTTCAGGAAAATGTTCAAAGCCGCCGCGTCCGCCATACTTTGTTCTTTCTATGATATTATAATTCCAGTCTACTTTAAAAATAAATTGCTGGCCGGGTTTAAGCGGCTGCGGCAATTCCACACGCATCATTGTTTTATTGACAGTATATTTCAGCATTTTACCGGTAGCATCTGCAACCCTTTGAATATTCACGCCATATTCCCTGTCCTTGTCTATTTTACCGCCATACCTTGAAATATCCGCTTCTGAAATTTGCCTCGGCATAAAATTACTTCCCTGGTAACCTGAGTTATTGATATTGCTGTGTTCATTCTCATCCAACTGCAGCCAGAGATAGGTAAGTATATCCGGCGAGTTATTATAATAGGTAACTGTTTCCCTGCCCGTTAAACGGCGGTTGGGTTCATCCAGCTCACAGGTAATATCATAATCACAACGCTGTTGCCAGTACTTAGGGCCCGGCGCCCCGCTTGCCGTACGATACTCATTGGGTGTAGGAAGAATTGTTCCCAGTTGTTCAAACTTATTACCATGGTTACTGCCAGGGTTATTTTTTATGTCCTGGGCATTTGCACAAATGCTGCTGATAAGTAAAAAAGCAATGACGGTTAATTGTTTCATTTTATATTATTGAGTGTTTAATTTATTATGCTATAACCCGGGCAAACGTTCCCAGGCCATTTTAGCTGCCACAGAAAAAGCAGCAACGGATAAGGTCCATACCCACCATTTACGGTTGAGTCCTGCTTTGTTCACAACCAGGAAACTTAAAAAAAGTATTCCCGTTACCACTACTATCTGTCCTGCCTCCAACCCAGCATTAAATCCAAATAAGCTCCAGCCCAGGCTCTCACTATTAATCATCAGGTCACGTATGGCATTTGCAAAACCCAAACCGTGTATCAGTCCAAAGAACAAAGCCAAAAAATAATTCAGCCGCAGCGACCCGGGCTTAAAGTCTTTCTGGAAAAAATTAAAGAGCGCTGTTGCCATGATCGTACAGGGGATCATAAACTCCACCAGTTTGGTATCGACCCGGACAACATCATACACACTTAAGGCCAGCGTAAGCGAATGGCCAATGGTAAAAGCAGTTATTAAGATCAATACCTGTTTCCAGTTGCCAATTAAGTAAATAGCGCTTAAAGCCAATATAAACAATGTATGATCCAGTGCGTCCCAGGCTATGATATGATGCCATCCCAAATCAAAATAAAAACCCAAATCCTGCATGAAACGATTTACAATTGAATGTTTATGTTAGTTTTGTCTTCCAAATATCTTTAAAGAAACGTTTATTTATTAATCTCTTTGCTAAATGGTAAGTTTTTTATTTAAGTGGTTACTCATTGGCGGCTTTTTACATACCCAGCCGGTCCATACATCCCATCCCATATTTGTAAGTGTTACCGAAATTGAATACAATACCAAAGACAAGACCCTGGAGATAAGTTGCAAGATATTCACCGATGATTTTGAAAAAACACTTCGACAGAATTATAAAACACATGTTGACCTGCTCGGCACAAAAGATAAAGTTGCCATGAACAACCTGGTGAGTGATTATGTAAAAAAACATTTGCTGGTAAAGGCTGATGGCAAAACGGTGACGCTGCAATTTTTAGGCTACGAACAACATGAAGAAGGTATAATGAGCTATTACCAGGTGAATAATATTCCTTCTGTAAAAAAGTTAGATATAACAGACAATCTCCTGTTCGAATATAAAAAAGAACAGATCAGTATCATACACGTAACGGTAAACGGGGAAAGGAAGAGCAGCAGGCTTATCAACCCGGAGGAGAAAGCGAGTTTCGAGTTTTGAGAATATTCCTGTTACTTGTCTCTTGTTGCTCGTGAATACTTCTAGCCACAACAGTCTACCAACGAGGAACCAGAAACGAGTAACGGTTAAATTAACCTTCTCCCATCTCTTCCTTCAACTCTTCTGATATTTTTACAAGCAGCTTATCGATCCTTTGTCCATCCATATCAATGATCTCAATATCAAACCCGTTCCATTCAAAACGCTCACCTGTATTGGGTATATGCTTCAGCTCATGTAGTACAAAGCCGGCAAGGGTATCAAAATCGTGCTCGCCCTCATTCATCCATTCAGTTTTTTCAAAGCGTGTCAAAAAATCATAAAAAGGGATCTGGGCATCCACTAAATAAGTGCCGTCCTGCCGCTCAACGATCTCGTACTCATCCTGGCCTGTTTGCGGCACATCTCCTACTATCGCTTCCAGTATATCATTAAGGGTTATCATGCCTTCCAGTGTGCCGTATTCATTTACTATAAAACAACTGTGTATCTTGGTTGACTTGAATTGTTCCAGCAACTGGTAAGGACTGTTATTCTCCGGAACAAATAATGCAGGTTTGGCGAGGCTTTTAAGTACAGTTGACGATGAGGCCTTCAACAGGTCTTTTACAAAGATGACACCCGTAATATCATCAACCTGCTTTTTACAAATGGGATAAGTAGAATAGGTAAGTGCATCAAACCTGTCTATAACTGTTTGTACGGTATCCTCTTCATCAAACCAAACGATATCGGTGCGGTGGGTCATCAGTGAAGTGATATTACGATCACCCAGGTGAAATATCCTTTCAATGATATCTTTTTCTTCTTCTTCAATAGCGCCATGTTCACTCCCTTCTGATATCATTGCTTTTATTTCTTCTTCTGTTACCTGGTTATCCTTCACCTTAAGATTGAACAATTTTACAATAAGATGTGTGGAAGTAGTAAGCAACCAGATAAAAGGAAAAGTGATCTTGCTCAGCCATCCCATTGGCCTTGCAAGATTTTTTGCAATGTATTCCGGCCGGGCAAGACCGATCCGTTTAGGTACAAGTTCTCCCAGCACAAGTGAAAAATATGTAAGGATGATGACGATGATGGTAGTGGCAATCCCATTACTGTAATCTCTTGACCACTCGAACTGTTGAAAATATTCAGCGATCGGCAATTTAAGTTTCTCACCGGAGAACAAACCCGTTAAAAGACCGATAAGCGTAATGCCAACCTGTACTGTAGATAGAAAAACATCGGGATGGTTAGCCAGTTTTAATGCCGCTTTTGCCTTTTCATCGCCCTTATTTGCCTGCGCTTCCAGCCTTGCCTTCCTTGCGGAAACAAGGGCGATCTCAGCCATTGAAAAGACCCCGTTGAGAAGGATCAGTCCAAGTATTATAAATATCACTGCCATGTATGATTATAGTAAACCGTAGTTTCTGTTAAACGATCTACCCGACAAATATCCGATAAGTATTCCAATCAGTCCTCCACATATTACATCCAGTGGATAATGGACCCCTACATAAACCTGCGCCAGCGAGATACTAAAGGCCCATAAAAACAGTAATAAGGGCCATTTGCCGAACTTTTGCCCTAAGGTATAAAATAGGAAAGTGGCCATACCGAAGTGATTGGTTGCATGCGATGATGTGAAGCTGGAACTTTGGGGCCGGTAGCCAACCAATACATTTATCCAATCTGCAAAATCAGGGTTGTTACTTGGACGCTGGCGTATAATATTTTCTTTCATGATATCACTGCTGATAAAATTACAAAGCACTACGGTGCCTATTGCGAAAAGTATCCAGGCTGCCCTGTTCTTTTTAAAGTTCACAATAATGAGCAGCATTAAAAAAATATACAGGGGATACCACATTGAAGAATTACGCAGCCAGGGCATTAGCCAGTCGAAGAAAGGATTACTCCACCTCTCGTTTATGATCCTGAATAATTGTTGATCGTATGTCAGCAGTTGCTTCATTTATTCCTGTTATGTGTTAAATACAGTCAGCCCAAAAATAATTAAACTAAATTTGTGCACGTATAAAAAATCCTTCATGCTGTTTTTACAACGAATTCCCAAACTTTTACGTTGGATACTTTCGGTGGTTTTGCTCTTCCTTATCATTATGACAATCTCCAGGTTCTTAATTTACTGGAGATTCAATCCTCCGGGAAAGGCGTTTTCAGGCTCAGCATTTATTTTGGGTTTTCGGTTTGATGCAAGGGTCGCATCCGTCATCGGACTGGTTATGATGCTGCTCTGCGCCATTCCCGCTTTGAATCCCTTTAAAAATCATAAAGCAAAACGCTTTTGGAATATCTTACTTCCTTTTATTTTTTTTATTGTTTTACTGGTTTACGCAATAGATTTTTATCACTTTGATTACCTGCACCAGCGCCTGAATGCAACGGTTTTGAATTACCTCGAAGACGCAGGCATTTCTTTCAACATGATGTGGGAATCTTATCCCTTACTCACGATCAGTATCGGCCTCATTTCACTTTTTATAATAGCCAGGCTTATTTTTGGAAGATTGCTTGCCCGCTTCCAGCAGGAAAATAGTTTTTACAAAAGACGCGGCGTTTTATTCTATACCCTTACCTTCTTTGTATTTGCTGTTTTTATTTTTGGAAAAATAGGACAGTTTCCCCTGCGCTGGAGCGATGCTTATACCCTGAGTGACGATTTTAAAGCCAACCTTGCCTTGAATCCTTTCCAGAGTTTTATGAGCACACTGAATTTCAGGAACTCAACATATGATATTGAAAAAGTGAGAGCCGCTTATCCACTGATGGCATCATACCTTGAAGTACAAAGACCGGATGAACAAACATTGAATTTTGAAAGGACCTATGCCATGTCTGACACAGTTGGCCCAAGACCAAATATCGTTCTTGTGATCTGCGAAAGCTTCAGTGCCTACAAAAGCAGCATGTACAATAACCCGCTGAACACAACGCCTTACTTCAACGAGCTCTGTAAGAACGGGATCTTCTACGACCGCTGCTTTACACCTGCATATGGTACAGCCCGCGGTGTATGGGCAACGATCACCGGCATACCGGATGTTGAAAGTCCAAAAACAGCCAGCCGCAATCCAAATGCAGTGGATCAGCATACCATTATCAATGACTTTGGGTATAATAATTTTTATTTCCTGGGCGGAAGCGCTACCTGGGCAAATATCCGCGGCCTGTTAACCAACAATATTAAAAACCTGAAGCTGTACGAACAGGATGATTATAAGGCAGAGAAGATCGACGTTTGGGGCATCAGTGATAAGAATCTTTTCCTTGAAGCCAATAAAATTTTAAAGCAACAGAAGGACCCTTTTTTTGCTATCATTCAAACGGCAGATAATCATCGCCCTT
>Ga0193708_1000076_pt1 | contig 19571 bp, 13 predicted proteins | sample H3c1metaG_FD_160570 | JGI IMG/M metagenome (GOLD analysis project Ga0193708, IMG submission 160570) | Soil microbial communities from a riparian zone of the East river system, Colorado, United States - H3c1 | ecosystem: Environmental > Terrestrial > Soil > Riparian zone | place: USA: East River...
CATCGCGGGCATCGTCGGACGCCGCTTCGGCGCGTTCGATCTCGATCTCGATCGCTGCCGGGCCGAGCATGGCTTCGGAAACGTCATCGACATCGATCGCGCGCGCAGCCGCGGCCTCGTCTTCGGTCGGCGACACGACGGCCAAGACGTCTTCGGCGAACCCGGCCGTGTCATTCGTTGCGGGTTCCACGACGCTCACCGCGTCGACCGGTGGCAACGCTGCGGGCTCCGGCGTGATCGCCGAAGTTGCCGTCACTTCGCGCACGACTTCCGCATTCACCGTGCGCAATGCGGCCGCGCAACGCGGGCAGCGTTCCGGTGGCAGGTCGCTGGCCGGATCGGTGGCGACCAGTGCATTGCAGTAGGGACAGTTGATGAACATGCGCGCTATTTTTCGTCAGTTGATCATCGATGGAAACATTGATGCGGAAGCGGGGATGAGGAAGGCGGCCGCGCCCTCACGCGCTCCGGCGCCGGCCGTCGATCCGCACCCAATCGCCTTCGTGCGCCACCACCAGCCGCTCGAACCAGGACGCATAGCGATCGAGCAGTGCGGACTGCTGCCCGTCGAGGATGCCCGACAAGGCGATGCGGCCGCCCGGCGCGACACGCGCGGCGAGCGTGTCGGCAAGCGCTTCCAGCGCCGAGGCGAGGATGTTGGCGACGACCACCGGATACGTCCCCACCGGTTCGTCCTGCGGCAGGTACACCGTCAGGCGATCGGAGACGCCATTGCGTTCGGCATTGTCGTGCGTGGCGAGCAACGCCTGCGGATCGTTGTCCACGCCGACCGCTTCGGCCGCGCCGAGCTTCAGCGCAGCCAGCGCGAGGATGCCGCTGCCGCAGCCGAAGTCGAGCACGCTGGCATCGCGCAGCGTGCCCTCGCCGGCAAGCGCGTCCAGCCACTGCAGGCACAACGACGTGGTCGGATGCGTGCCGGATCCGAACGCCAGGCCCGGGTCGAGCCGCACGACCGCCGCGTCCGCCGCGCTGGCTTCCGCCGGCAGTGCATGGTTCCACGGCACGATGAAAGTGCGCGTGCCGAAGCTCAGCGGCGCGTACTGGTCCATCCAGGCGCGCTCCCAGTCCTGGTCGTCGACGGCGCGGAAGCGTGCGCGCGACCAATCCAGCGCAGGGTCGAAGGCATCCAGTGCCGCCAGCAGCAGCAGCGCATCGGCATCGCCGGGGAACAGCGCCGACAGCGTGATCTCGTCCCACAGCGGCGTTTCGCCGACGCCGGGCTCGAGGATCGCGTGTTCGTTGCCGGTGTCGGCATCGGCGTCGAGCAGGGTCACCGCCAGCGCACCGACGTCCTCGAGGGCATGCTCGTAGCGCGGCTGCTGCGCCTCACGACACTGGATGGCGAGTTCGAGGAAAGGCATGGAGGCTCCGGACGCGGGCCGGGGCCGCATCGCGATGCCTAGGATACGTGGTCGGTTGTAGCGCGCCGCGCCTGTCAGAGGCCCGGCGGCAGGCGTACCTCGAAGCGCGCGCCGCCGAGTTCCGGCGCCGCGCCGATCGCGAGTTCGCCGCGATAGCTGTGCACGATGTCCTGCACGATCGCCAGGCCGATGCCATGACCCTGCACGCGCTCGTCACCGCGCACGCCGCGCTGCAGAACATGGTGGATGCGCTCGGGCGGAATGCCGGGGCCGTCGTCGTCCACCGTCAGCAACAGGCCCGGGCGGCGGTTGGGCGCGGTGTCGCCGGCTCTGGCGGTCAGCAGCACGCGCGAGCGCGCCCACTTGAACGCATTCTCCAGCAAGTTGCCGAGCAGTTCCTGCAGGTCGCCGGGTTCGCCATGGAATTGCGCATCGGCCGCGATCTCGAACTCGCAGACCACACCCTTGGCGGCGTAGATCTTCTCCAGACCGCGCACGATCTGCTCGGCGTGCGGTTCGATCGCCACTGGCGCGGCGAACAGCTTGTGGCCGCCGGAGGCGCCGCGCGCGAGCTGGTAGCCGACGAGGTCGTTCATGCGCCGCAGCTGCGTGTCGACGTCCTCGCGCAGTTCCGCTTCGCCGGCGTGGCTGTCCAGGCGCGTGCGCAGCACGGCGAGCGGCGTCTTCAGGCTGTGCGCGAGGTCGGCCATGGTGTTGCGTTGGCGGTCGAGGTTCTCACGCTCGCTCTCGATGAAGGCGTTGATGCTGTCGGTCAGCGGCTCGAGTTCGCGCGGATGGCGCTCGCTCATGCGCGTGGCCTGACCGCGCTGCACGCGTTTGAGTTCCTCGATCACGCGGCGCAGCGGCCACAGGCTCCAGCGCAGGATCACCGCCTGCAGCAACAGCAGGATGCCGCCGGCGATGCCGAGATAGCTCCACAGCGCCTGGCGGAACACGCGCACCTGCCCGGCGAGCGAGCCGGCGTCCTCCATGATGTAGATCGTGTACGGGAATTCGGCCTCGGGCCGGCGCTCCAGGTCCCACACGAAACCACGACCGTAACGGAACACCTCGCCGAGGCTGCCGTCGCTGTTGACGATCGGCAGCGGCCCCTCGAACTTCTCGTCGCCGCCATCGAGCAACTCCGCTGCGGGCAATTGCGGACCGCGCGCCGAGCCCGAACTCCAGCCGCCGTTGGGCAGCACGACCTCGGCATAAAGACCGCTGCCGGGGCGTTCGAAGCGGGCGTCCGGCGGGGACTCGGGCGGATACAGATTGCCGTCGCGCAGGAAATCGATGTCGCCGGCATAGGCGGACGCGAAGCCCTTGAGGCGATCGCGCTGCAGTTGGCCGGCAACGTCGACGAAGGCGCGATCGAGCGCATAGCCGGCCAGCGCCAGGAACGCGAGCAGGCCGAGGCTGGCGGCAAGCAGCTGCCGCGCCTGCAGCGAGCGCGGGCGCCACGGCAGCAAGTTACGTTGCACCGCCATCGGCGGCTCCCTTTGCGCGAGGCAGCGAGAACATCAGGTCACGTGCGTGGACGAAGCGATCACGGCGATCTTTGCAGCGCGGCGGTCGTTGCAGCGCCATGCGAGCAGCCACCTGCTCCGCTTCGCGAAAGTATCAGGCTTCTCCGCTCCGCGGTATGGCGAAACGATAGCCGCGGCCGCGCACGGTCTCGATCGGCTTGAGCGCGCCATCGGGATCGAGCTTCTTGCGCAGGCGGCCGATGAAGACTTCCAGCACGTTGGAGTCGCGATCGAAATCCTGCTGGTAGATGTGCTCGGTGAGGTCGGCCTTCGACACCAGTTCGCCGGCATGCATCATCAGGTATTCGAGCACCTTGTACTCGTAGCTGGTGAGGTCGACGTTGCCGCCATTGACGCTGACGGTCTGTGCGGCGAGGTCGAGCACGACCGGGCCGCATTCGAGCGTCGGCTTGCTCCAGCCTGCAGCGCGGCGCACGAGCGCGTTGATGCGCGCGAGCAGTTCCTCGACATGGAAGGGCTTGACCAAGTAGTCGTCGGCACCCTGCTTGAGGCCGTCGACCTTGTCCTGCCAGCTCGAACGCGCGGTCAGGATCAGCACCGGGAACTGCTTGCCTTCGTCGCGCAATGCCTTGACCAATTCCATGCCCGACATCTTCGGCAAGCCGAGGTCGATGATGCCCACGTCGAACGGCACCTCGCGGCCCATGTACAGGCCTTCCTCGCCGTCCTGCGCGGCATCCACGGCATAGCCTTCGCGCTTGAGGCGCGCGGCGAGGGTTTCACGCAAGGGGGCTTCGTCTTCGACGAGCAGAATACGCATGGTCACTCCGGACGCTGGGGGCTTTGGACGGCCTGAATACGGTAAGGGTGCGAGCTTAGTCGTCGTCGTCGCGTGTAGGGGGCGGCGGCGGACGCCGCCCTTGCTCTTGCTGCGGGTCGTCCATGTAGACGCGCACCCGACCGCGGTCGTCGACGACCTTGATGCGGTTGACGTCGCGCCCGTCGGACTGCATGCGCTCCGCACTCAGCACCTGGCCGCGCGTCGAGCGTTCGATGCGGCGCACCGAATCGGACAGCGGGTCCTCGTTGCGCGGTCGCCGGTCCTGCTGCCGCTCGGCCTGGCGGCCTTGCGATTGGCGTCCGCGGTCGCGCGGCGGATCCGCCCAGGCAGCCGCCGACGCGGCGGTCGCCGCGATGGCCAGCAGGAGGATCAGCAATGGACGGCGAAGCATGGACATCGGAACAGGAATCCTGGCCGTGAGGCCATCGGCGATAGGGTCGGTGTCGCGCACCTTTTCCCCAGGTGAGGGGAGATTCTCGAAAGATGGCGGTGAATGGGCCTTAACTTTTCGTTTATGCGATAGGCCGACGTTCAGGCCGAGGCCGCCTAGAAGATCTCACCGACGCAACAGCGCAGCGATCCTCCACCGACCTCGATCGCATCCAGGGCCACCCCGCGCACCTCCCAGCCCGCGATCGCCAGAGCCTGTCGGGTGCCGGGTGACAGCGCCGCCGCCGCTGCCGCGCTCATCCAGGCCATCGTGGACGACAGCGCGATCGCATTGCCGGCAAAGGCGGCGTGTTCCCTCGGTGAGAGACGGATCGCATGCGGCGCGTACAGGCTGGCAATGGCTTCGACCACGGCAGGATCGGCAAACCCCGCAGGGCACAGCAGCGCAGTACGTCCACCGAGCACCGCCAGCACGACATTGGTGTGGTACTCGCTCGGCGCCAGGTCGAACAGCAGCATCGCCCGCAATCCGAACGCCTGCTGCATGAGCCGCGCGCCGGCCTCGTCGCAACGTTCGGACAGGCCGCAGAAGCCGAGCCCGCGCGCGCGGTCGATGACCAGGGCGCCGGTCAACTCGCATGGGTGCGGTTGCATGGACAGATCGATCTCGGCGTAGCCCATCACATCGCCGAAGAAGGCGCGGATGTCACCGCGCGTCGCTTCGCCCTGGCGCACGGGATGGCGCATGCGTCCGACCACCAGGCTGCCCGGCACGGTCGCGAAGACATTGTTCGGGAACAGCGCGTCGGGTGTCGCAGGATCGCCGGCGAAGCAGATCACCGGCAGCACCGTCGACAGCGCCGCTTGCAACTCGCGGTGCTGCTGCGAGGCTTGTTGCGCATCGAACGTCGCAGCTTGCGCCATGTAGCGGTTGTCGCCGGCGGACTGCTCGGCGCGCGCGAAACCGTCGGGGGCGACCAGGAACGCCGCCTTCGCCGTCGCCGCGCCGAAATCCGGCGCGCAGCCCTGCGCGAACGCAAGGAACGCCGATGCGTCACGCGTGATCACGCGGCGACCCTGCTCTGGGAATGCCTGTCGCCTTCCGTGGCGGCGAGCGCGCGCTCCAGCAACGACCAGTCGGCGCCCGGCTTGTGCGCGCCTTCGCTGAGGATCTGGCGAAACGCACGACCGCCGTGTTCGCCATGGAACAGCCCCAGCACGTGCCGGCTGAGATGCTTCAAGGCCACGCCGCGCGCCAGTTGCGACTCGACGTAAGGTCGCCAGGCGCGCAGCAACGACGCACGCGTGCGTTCCTCGCCGCCGTACAGCGCGACGTCCAGGCGATGCAGCAGATGCGGATCGTGGTACGCCGCGCGGCCGAGCATCGCACCGTCGGCGTGGTCGAGGTGCGCGATCGCCTCGCGCTGTGTGGTGATGCCGCCATTGACGATGACCTGCAGATCAGGGCGCTCGCGCTTGAGCGCATACGCCCATTCGTAACGCAGCGGCGGCACCTCGCGATTGTCCTTCGGCGACAGTCCCTGCAGCCATGCGTTGCGCGCGTGGACGATGAAGGTCCGGCAACCCGCCTTGGCGACGGTGTCGATGAAATCGCGGAACACATCGTAATGCGCGTCCTCGTCGACGCCGAGACGGCACTTCACCGTCACCGGCACCTGGCGGCCGCCGCGCGCGTTCGCGGCATCGGCGAGCGCAGCGATCATCGCAGCGACGCCGTCCGCGACCAGCTGCGGTTCGCGCATCAGGCAGGCACCGAAGCGCCCGGCCTGCACGCGGTCGGACGGGCAGCCGCAGTTGAGGTTGATCTCGTCGAAACCGTGCTCGGCGCCGACCAGCGCCGCCTGCCCCAGCAACGCCGGATCGCTGCCGCCGAGCTGCAACGCGACCGGATGCTCGACCGGATCCATCGCCAGCAGCCTGCTGCGGTCGCCCTGGATGACGGCATTGGCATGCACCATCTCTGTGTACAGCCGCGCATGCGGCGCCAGCAGGCGATGGAAGACGCGGCAGTGCGTCTCGGTCCAGTCCATCATCGGGGCGACGGAAAGACGCAGCGACTGCTCGTAGCGTGAGGGATCATGCCCTGACGTGTGATACGGGATTTTGTGGTGCTCGCTTTCGGTCATTTGACGGTCGATTTCGGTGCGTTTCGTGCTCTCACTACCGTATTGCTTGCCTCGCATCGACGGCATTGAAACGATTGCCGATCGTCGCAAAAACGGCTTACTAGGTTACACCGCTGAATCCGTCTCAAGTGGATGATTTTGACAAGGGCTTCGCCCAGGCAGCTCGTGCGATGCGGAGAAATGATCGTAGAGCTATCGATGCGCGCCGTCGCGCGTCGAGCACGCCAATAGTGTCATGAGCGGATGCGGGCATCGATACTGCGAAAATGGCGTGCGGTGGAGCAAAACGCGTCGCTATTTCGGCACCGGCCCAGTGGACCGTCGCAGCTGCAACGCGTACGGCACGTGCAGCATGCGGCCGGCGTCGGGCTTCTGGATGGAGGCGAGCAACTCCAGGGTCGCGAGCCGACCCATCTCGTGCGTTGGCTGATGCACGGTGGTCAGCGCGGGAAAGATGTGCCTGGACATTGGGGTATCGTCGAAACCACACACCGACACGTCTTCGGGAACTCGCAGGTTCCGCTCCAGCGCCACGGTGATCACCCCTGCCGCGGTGTCATCGTTGGCGGCGAAAATCGCGGTGGGACGCCGCTTCAGCTCGAGCAGCTTTCCGGCTCCGTGCACCCCGGATTCGAAGGAGAACTCACCTGGCACTACCAGGGACGGATCGAACTTGATGCCAGCGCGTTCCAGGCCCTGGCGATACCCCGTCAATCGCCAATCGCTGGCGCCGTGGGCCGGGTGTCCGGCGATGTGCGCGATGCGGCGGTGGCCCAGGGACACCAAGTGGGCGACCATGTCGTAGGCCGCTTGGGTTTCATCCATGGCGACGCCGGCGCAATTCGTGTGCACTTTCGGCGAGATGCTCGCACTTGGAATTTCCAGTTCGGACAGCCGCGCGAGCAGCGCCGGCAGATCCGTGATCGGGGGCGTCAGGACCAGCCCATCCGGCCGCGAACGCGCGACTAAGGCCTCGACGTTGGCAACGATCTTCGGGCTGTCGAAATCGAGCGGGCACAGCAACATGTTGTACTGATGGGACCCACACGCCGCGAGCACGCCCCCCATCACTTCCATGAGGTAATTGGCCGAAGGATTGTTGTAGAGCAGCGCAATCAGGAACGACTTGCTGCCAGCCAAGCTGCGGGCCGAAAAATCAGGGACGTACTTCAGTCTGTCCACGGCCGCCAACACACGCTCTCGCGTTTCGGCACGCACGCTTGCCTCTTGGTTGAGGACGCGCGAGACGGTTTTCATCGAAACGCCAGCCGCTGCGGCAACGTCTTCGATGCGCACTCTCGACGCCATAGTCTTTGCTCCTAGGAACGTTATCGCTCCTCGATCCTGCCAAGTGCGTATGACGACAGCGCTGTCAGCAGGGGCGGCAGTGTAGCGGGGTTTGACGCCTACTTTCCTTGCTGCAACGCAGCATTATTTCCGGATAAAGCCTTGCTGCACCAAGGTTTTAGCTGTCTGAACCGCGCTATTTGACAACGCTGTCATCTTGGGCGTGGAATGTGGCCGCGACGGTTCGTTGGCGGTTGATTAGAAAACCCATCAGCTGATGCGGGAAATTCCGGGGAGGAAGATCCATGAAGCAACTGCACGCCGTTCCGAAGCAGCGACTGTTGACGTCGGCCTTGTTGCTGGCGCTTGCCAACCCGGTCGCTGCGCAGGTGGTCGCGGAAGACCCGGACAACACAACGGCAAGCCCCGCTGAAACCGACGCCAAAACGCTCGACACCGTCGTGGTGACGGGTATCCGCGGCAGCCTGACGTCCTCGATGAACCTCAAGCGCGATGCGCAAGGCATCGTCGACGGCATCGTCGCCGAGGACATCGGCAAGTTTCCCGACACCAATCTCGCCGAATCGCTGCAGCGCATCAGCGGCGTGTCCATCGACCGCTCGATGGGCGAAGGCTCGCGGGTCACCGTCCGCGGCGTCGGGCCCGATTTCAACCTCGTGCTGTTGAACGGCCGGCAGATGCCGGCTTCGAGCATTGCCGACACCGGAGCTTCCAACTCCAGAGCGTTCGATTTCGCCAACCTTGCTTCGGAGGCCATCTCCGAGATCGAGGTCTACAAGACCAGCCGCGCGAGCACGCCGACCGGCGGCATCGGCGCGACCATCAATATCAAGACGGCGCGGCCGCTCGACAACCCGGGCTTCCACGCCAACGTCGGCCTCAAGGGCGTGCACGACACGTCGAACGAGAACCTGCCCGATGGCATACAGGGCGACTCCGTCACTCCCGAGATATCGGGCATCTTCAGCAACACTTCCGCGGACGGTCGTTTCGGCGTGGCGCTGAGCGCCAGTTACCAGGAACGTGACTTCGGATTCAGCCAAGTGGCCACCGGGAACGGTTGGCGCACGTTCCGCGGCGACGAGAACAACTGGGGCACGATCCCGCAACCAGGTTCCCCCGGCTCTGAGGACATCATCAACCGTCCCGACCCGACCGACATTTATTCGGTCCCGCAGAATCTCAACTACAACGTCAACGGCGTTCAGCGCCAGCGCACCAACGGCCAGCTGACGCTGCAATGGGCGCCGACCGATCGCATCACCACGACGCTCGATTACACCTACTCGGAAAACAAGATCCAGCAGCAGCGCAACGAGATGTCGGTGTGGTTCAACTTCGGTCCCTCGACAAGCAGTTGGACCGACGGCCCGGTCGCGGCGCCGCTCCTGTACTCAGAGACTATTCCTTTCACATGTGATCCGGTGACAGGCGTGTGCCGCGGTAGTGACTTCGCGATGGGCGGCGCGCAGATCGCGACGAAGAACCAGAACAAGTCGCTGGGCTTCAATGTCGAGTGGGAAGTCACCGACTCGCTCAATCTGGCGCTGGACTACCACGACTCGACGGCCACCTCCGGTGCCGACAGCCCATGGGGTTCGAGCGGCGTGCTGGGCACTGCCGGCTTTTTCCGCGGAACCACCACGGCCGATTACTCACGCGATTTCCCGGTGGTGAACATACAGCTGCCCCCTGGCATGGCCCAGATCGATCCTGCGGAGATGCTGGTCACGGGGTCGTCGTTCCGTAACAGCTACATGAAGTCCGAAGTGCAGCAGCTGCAGCTGAGCGGCGACTACGAGTTCGAGGGTTTTTCCAGACTCGATTTCGGTGTGTCTTCGACTGAGGTCAACAACCGTTCTGCGTTCGCCAACGTCCAGCTCGATACCTGGGGCGGCGCCACCAGCGCAGCCGACTACCCGGACGATGTCTGGCACCTCGACCACATGGGCAACTACTTCGACGCGTTTTCGGGCAACAACGACCCGAACTTCACGGATGCGTTCTTCACTTGGGATTTCGATACGGTGCGCCAGCTGGCCGAGGATGCCTGGGTACGCTCGGGTAGGGGAACCGCTGCCGACTATCGCGCCTCGCACAATTTCACCACGGACCGACGCGTCACCGAGAAGTCGCAGAGTGCTTACCTGCAGTGGAGCAACACGTTCGATTGGGGACTTCCGGTCAACCTTGCCCTCGGCATGCGCTACGAAAAGACCGAAGTGTCATCTTCCGCGCTCGTGCCATCGGCAACCGCAATCTCGTGGGGCGCTGCAAACGAGCTGAATCTGATCTTGGGCGCGCCCCAGTTCAGTCAGCTCGATGGCGAATACGACTACTGGCTGCCAAGCCTGGACTTGAGCGTCGATCTGACCGACACGATCAAGGTGCGCGGCAGTTACGGCGAAACCATCGGTCGGCCTGGCTGGGGCGACATCCAGGGCGGGCAGACGCTTGACGCGCTGGTGCGCGTCGATGGTGGCACCGGCTCGTTGGGCAACCCCGCGCTCGAGCCTTTGCTTTCGCACAATTACGATGTCTCATTCGAGTGGTACTACGGCGAGGGCAGTTATCTGTCGGTCGGTTACTTCCGCAAGGAAATCGACAATTACATCGGTACCACGCAGATCATCGACGTCGGCGGCAGCGACGGTGCCACACCGTTCAACCTGCACACGCCGGTCGGCGGCGCGTACTGGAACGAGGCGATCGCCGGCGGCTGTCCGACCGCCGACGTGGTCTGCATCCGCAACTTCATCTTCGACAATCACGACGGCGATCCCGGCGTCGACAATACCGGCGTGGATTCCGGCGGCAACCGCATCGGTACGATCGTCGGCCAGCCCGGAGATCCCCTGGCGAACTTCCGTATCAACACGCCGGCGAACCAGCGGTCGGCGTCGCTCGATGGCTGGGAATTCAACATCCAGCATCTGTTCTGGGAAAGCGGCTTCGGACTGTCCGCCAATTACACGATCGTCGATTCCGGCCTCACCTACGACAACTACGTGATCGGCGAACAGTTCGCGCTCGAGGGTCTCAGCAATTCGGCCAACTTCGTTGCCTTCTACGACAAGGGTCCCTGGCAGGTGCGCGCGGCTTACAACTGGCGCGACGAGTTCCTGTCCGGTCGCTTCGACGGCGCAGGACCGAATCCGAACTATGTCGAGGCCTACGGGCAGTTGGACGTGAACGTGAGCTATGAGGTCAATGACCACCTCTCGCTCTCGCTCGAGGGCATCAACCTGACCGACGAAACCCAGCGCATCCACGGCCGCAACGACCACCAGTTGCTGTTCGCCACTCAGACGGGTCCACGCTACATGTTCGGCGTCCGCTACAAGTTCTGATGCGGCATGCGCGCTGAACAGCCGTGCCTGCGGGCACGGCGGTACAAAAGGCCGCTGCATTGCAGCGGCCTTTTGTCATGATGACGCCCTGGCTGGTTCGGAGACGCTGTTTTGGCTGATGAGATCCGGCACGTAATCATCGTCGGCGGAGGTACCGCCGGATGGCTGACCGCCGCGGTCGTCGCCGCCGAGCACGGCGAGCGGATGCGCGTGACGGTTGTCGAATCACCGGACGTCGCCGCCATCGGCGTCGGCGAAGGCACCTGGCCGACCATGCGCGACACGCTGCGCAGGATAGGCGTGTCGGAGACCGATTTCATCCGCGAGTGCGACGCCTCTTTCAAGCAGGGCTCGAAGTTCAACGGCTGGGTCAACGGTGCTGACGACGACAGCTATTTCCACCCATTCGTGCTGCCCCATGGCTATACCGAGACCAATTTGGTGGCGGGTTGGCTGCAGCGCCACGCGCAAATGCCGTTCGCCGACCTCATGAGCTTCCAACCGCACCTGTGCGCGCGGGGCAAGGCGCCGAAACAGGCGGCCACCCCGGAATACGCGGCAGTCGCGAACTACGCCTACCACCTGGACGCCGTAAAACTCGGCGTTTTCCTGCGCAAGCACTGCACGGAGCGCTTGGGAGTCCGGCATGTGCAGGACCATGTCGTAGGCATCGACGCGCACGACAATGGCGACATCGCCTCGATCCAGCTGAAGCTGAGCGGTGCCTTGACCGGTGACCTGTTCGTCGACTGCACGGGCATGCAGTCGCTCCTGCTCGGCCGGCATTTTGGCGTCGCTCTTGTTGGGCAGAAACACGTGCTGTTCAACGACAGCGCACTGGCTGTGCAGATTCCCTATGTCGACGACGGCAGCGAGATCGCCTCGCAGACCATCTCCACCGCACAGAGCAGCGGCTGGGTCTGGGACATCGGTTTGCCCACCCGGCGCGGTGTTGGCCACGTCTATTCCAGTGCCCACACTTCCGACGACGCGGCCGAGCGCGAGCTGCGCGACTACATCATCGCGAGCGGCGGACCGAAGGACGTTCCCGCGGCGCGAAAGCTCAGCTTCGAGCCCGGCTATCGCGCAGAGTTCTGGCACCGCAACTGCGTCGCGATCGGACTCTCCGCGGGCTTCATCGAACCCCTCGAGGCTTCCGCGATCGCGCTGGTCGAACTGTCGGCGGTGATGCTCGCAGAGGACATGCCGGCCTCGCGCGCCGACATGGATATCGTCGCCCGGCGCTTCAACGATGCCTTCGGCTACCGCTGGGGCCGGGTCATCGACTTCCTGAAGCTGCACTACGTGCTGACGCAACGCAGGGACTCGGCGTTCTGGCGCGACAACGTCCTGCCAGCATCGATACCCGACCGGCTGCGCGAGCTGCTGGCGCTGTGGCGCCACCGGCCGCCATCGCGTCACGATTTCCACCGCATCGATGAGGTGTTTCCATCGGCGAGCTATCAGTACATCCTGTACGGGATGGGATTTCGGCCCGAGCCCGGCGCGGCGATGCGACATCCGGAGGCGGCCGACGTCGCCGACGGATTCTTTCGCGAAACAGCACAGATGACGCGCAAAATGCTCGCAGCCCTGCCGGGTAACCGCGAACTTATCGCGCACATCAAAAAGAACGGGCTGCCGAGGATCTGAGACGTGGCGAACACGGTGCTGCTGAACAACATCGACCACAAGGACCTGCGCGTCGACACCGGGCGCGGCGCCGCGCTGGGCGACGATGTGATGTGCGCGCTCACGTTCCCGGCCGAGTTCCGCAACATGCAGGCGCATTACCCCATCGTCTTCCGCAAGACGGCCGATGGCGCATTCCAGCCGTTCGCATTGTTCGGGTTCAAGGAAGGACAGAACCTGTTCCTCGAGGACGGGCGCTGGGACGCGACCTACCTGCCGCTCGCGATCGAACGCCAACCTTTCCTGATCGGGACCGCGGGCGACGAGTTGGTGATCCATGTCGATCTGGACAGCCCGCGGATCAGTATGGGCAATGGAGCAGGCGAGACGGTGTTTCTGAAGCACGGCGGCACCACCGTGTTCCTGGACCGCGTGAATTCGGTCCTGCTGACGCTCCATCAGGGATTGCAAAGCACGTCTGCATTCGTCGACGCGCTGTTGCAACAGGATCTGCTCGAGTCGTTCGTGCTGGACGTCCAGCTCGACGACGGGTCCCAGCATCGCCTCACCGGCTTCTACACCATCAACGAGGATCGATTGAACCGCCTGGATGGTCATGCGCTGGAGCGGCTGAACCGTGCCGGCCACCTGGAGCCGATCTACATGGCGATCGCTTCGTTGTCGAACCTTCGCGTCCTGATCGAACGGATGAACCGGATCCATGCCGCCGATCTCTAAACGGGTCCGCGAGGTTGCGGGCGTCGATCCCGGAGCGCTGCCGGATGCGGTCCTGCACTCCGTCGAGCCGATCGTTCTGCGCGGGCTGGTCGCCGACTGGCCCATCGCGCGGGCTGGACTGGAGTCCGCGCAAGCAGCGGTTGCCTACCTGCGCCGGTTCGATCGTGATGCTTCCGTCGTCGCCATGGTTGGCCCGCGGGAGATCGGTGGTCGCTTCTTCTACAACGAGGATCTGAGCGGCTTCAATTTCCACCACGAGCGGCCGAAACTCAACGCGGTGCTCGATGCCATGCTCAGGCACCTGGACGACGCCGAGCCGCCGACGATCTATGTCGGCTCCACCACCGTCGACACCTGCCTGCCCGGGCTGCGCGCTGAAAACGACGTCGGCTTGGGCGAGCGGGAACCGCTGGTCAGCGTATGGCTCGGTAACCGGACGCGAATCGCCGCGCACCAGGACGTTCCGGACAACCTGGCCTGCGTCGTTGCCGGCCATCGACGCGTGACACTGTTTCCGCCCGAACAACTGGCCAACCTGTATATCGGTCCGCTCGATTTCACGCCCGCAGGCCAGGCGATCAGCCTAGTCGATTTTGCCGAACCCGATTTCGCCAGGTTCCCGAAGTTCGCCGACGCGCTGCAGTACGCGCAGGTCGCCGAACTCGGCCCGGGTGACGCCGTTTTCATCCCCAGCTTGTGGTGGCATCACATCGAGGCGCTCGACAACTTCAACGTGCTCATCAATTACTGGTGGCGGCAGTCACCGGACTACATGGATTCCCCGATGAACGCGCTGATGCTGGCCATCATGAGCGTGCGCGACCTGCCGCCGGAACAGCGCGCGGCCTGGCAGGACGTGTTCCGCCACTACGTCTTCGAAGCGGATGACGCCACTGCAGGGCACATTCCGGAAAGTGCGCGCCGCGTGCTGTCGCCGCTCGATGCAATCGCGGCACGGGAATTGCGCGCGCGACTATTAAAACGCCTGAATCGCTGAGGGAGTTCGAACGTGCCGCATAACGACCCATCCGACATCGATCAGAACCCGATCAGGCGCATCGTCATCGCCGGTGGCGGCACCGCCGGCTGGATGGTCGCCGCTGCGCTGTCCAAGACGCTCGGCAAGGTACTTGAGATCAAGTTGATCGAGTCGGATGAAATTTCCACCGTCGGCGTCGGCGAGGCGACCATTCCCACGCTGGTGACCTTCCACCGCCTGCTGGAGATCAACGAGCAGGAATTCATGGCCGCCACGCAGGCCACGTTCAAGCTCGGCATCAGTTTCGAGAACTGGCGCAACCTTGGCGAGGACTACATCCACTCCTTCGGCTTGACGGGCAAGGACCACTGGACAGCGGGCTTCCAGCACTTCTGGTTGAAAGGCCGGCAGCGGAATCTGGCCGGCGACTACGGCGACTATTGCCTGGAATTGAAGGCAGCGCAGGAAAACCGTTTTGCGCACCTTCCGCGCGGCGGCATGAACTACGCCTTCCATATGGATGCCGGGCTGTACGCGAAATTCCTCCGCAAGTTCAGCGAGGGCTTCGGCGTGGAGCGCATCGAGGGCAAGATCGTCGAGGTCCGGACCGACGCGGAGCAGAAGCACATCACGTCGCTCAAGCTCGACTCGGGCACGGAGATCGAAGGCGATCTGTTCATCGACTGCACGGGATTCCGCGGCCTGTTGATCGGGCAGACACTGGGTGTGGAGTACGAAGACTGGTCGCAGTGGCTGCATTGCGACAGCGCCGTTGCAGTGCAGACGGAATCCGTCGGCGACGCCGTGCCCTACACGCGCTCGATCGCGCGCGAGGGTGGTTGGCAATGGCGTATCCCGTTGCAGCATCGCGTCGGCAACGGCATCGTCTTCGGCAGCCGCTTCATCGACGACGCGCAGGCGACGCAAACCCTGCTCGACAATATCCAGGGCTCGTTGTTGACCGAGCCGCGCGTCATCCGCTTCCGGCCAGGACAGCGGCGCAAGACCTGGAGCGGCAATTGCGTGGCCATCGGCCTCGCCAGCGGCTTTCTCGAGCCCATCGAGTCCACCAGCATCCACCTGATCCAACGCGGCATCGTCCGCCTCATGCAGATGTTCCCGGCGACGGGCATCAGTCCATCGGACATCGACGAATACAACCAGCAGACCAGCTCCGAGATCGAGCACATCCGCGATTTCATCATCCTGCACTACCACGCGACATTCCGTCAGGACACGCCGTTCTGGCGCACCTGTCGCGACATGGACATTCCCGCATCCTTGCGCCACCGCATCGAACTGTTTCGCGAAACAGGGCGGGTGTTCCGGGTGCCCAACGAGTTGTTCGCCGAGAATTCCTGGATCCAGGTGATGCTGGGCCAGGGCATCATGCCGCAGCAACACCATCCGGTGGCCGACCTGATGGGCGATGGGGAGTTGTCGCGGTTTCTCGACGGCATTCGCGCGCGCGTCGACAAGACCGTCAGCCAGCTTCCGGCACACCAGGCCTACGTGGAGAGTTACTGCTCCGGGATGCGGCCGTCTCAGTAGCGGAGCGGCCTTGCCAAATTGGCGCAAGAGACGGCTCGCGGCGTTGGCGGTACTTGACGCGCCGCACCATTGCCCGGTATTGCTGTCGCATGCGCGTACCTTCCGCCATCGCCCGCACCGCAGCCCTGCCGCAAGGCCGGGGCGGCTTTGCGGCTGCGATGACGATTACCACCACGACGACCACGACCCCATCCAGGGTGCGGACGCGCGTGTCCAGCTGATCGACCACGCCGCTCCGCACCCGATCCGGGTGCGGGCTGGCAGCCTTCCCCGACTCACGGCGCGGAGCCCAACCGGAGCTCCACCATGTCGTCTGTGTCCGCTTCCAACGAATCCTCGCCGCGTTGCCACGTACACAAGTTCGGCGGGAGCAGCCTGGACGATGCTGCGCAGATCCGCGCGATCGCCGGGTTGCTCGGCGATGGCGCCGGCATGCGCCTGGTCGTGGTCTCGGCGATGCAGGGCACGACCAATGCCCTCGTCGCGCTGACCTCGACGACGCAGCAAGGCCAGGATTGGGCACCAGCCTGGGACAGGTTGCGGCAGCGGCACCTGCAGGCAGCCGCTGCGCTCGACGAAGACGACCACTTCGGCCTGCACGCCACCCTGGCCGATGAATTCGACGCGTTGCGCCATGATCTGGACGCGCTCGCCAAAAATGTTCCGGACTGCGACCGCATCGGCGCTCGTGTGCATGGCCTGGGCGAAATCTGGTCGTCGCGGCTAGTGCAGGCCGCGCTCGGTGGCGAGTCCGGCGGCTGGCAGCGGCTCGACGCGCGCGAGGTGCTCATCGTGCATCCCGGCGAGATGGGCGTGGGCGTCGACTGGGAAGAAAGCCGCCGCCGCTTCGCACAATGGCGCGAGCGACATCCCGGCCGCGATGCCGTCGTCACCGGCTACGTCGCCAGCGATACGCAAGGCCAGGCGACCACGCTCGGCCGCAACGGCAGCGATTTCTCCGCGGCGATCTTCGCCAATCTTTGCGATGCCGATGCGCTGACCATCTGGACCGATGTCGACGGCGTGTTGTCTGCCGACCCGCGGCTGGTGCCGGACGCGGTCTGCCTGTCGTCGCTGTCGTATGCCGAAGCCTGCGAACTGGCCTACTTCGGCGCCAAGGTGCTGCATCCGCAGACGCTGGCGCCGGTGCAGTCGCGCGGCATCCCGCTGCGCATCCGCAACACGCATCGCCCGCACGCGCCGGGCACGCTGATCGAGGCGCGCTCCGACCTGGAAGGCACGCCGGTCAAAGGCCTGAGCCTGGTCCGTGATCTGGCGGTGCTGGAACTGGCCGGCAACGGCATGGTCGGCGTGCCCGGCACCGCCGAGCGCCTGTTCGCGGCGCTGCACGGGGCCGGCGTGTCGGTGACGATGATCTCGCAAGGCTCGTCGGAGCATTCGATCTGCTGCATCGTCCGCGCCGACCAGGCCGAGCGTGGCCGCGCCGCGATCGCGGCCGCCTTCGCCGATGCGATGGCCGACCAGCGCACGCAGGCCGTGCACGTGACCATAGATATCTGCGTGTTGGCCGCGGTCGGCGATGGCATGGTCGGCACGCCGGGCGTGGCCGCGCGCCTGCTCGGCGGCCTGGCGCAGGCGCGCGTCAACGTGCGCGCGATCGCGCAGGGCGCGAGCGAGCGCAACATCTCGGTGGCGATCGCGAGCGCCGATGCCACGCGCGCGCTGCGCGCGGCGCATTCTGCTTTCTGGCTGTCGCCGCAATACCTGTCGGTCGGCATCATCGGGCCCGGCCAGGTCGGCCGCGCGTTGCTGTCGCAACTGACCGCGACCTTGCCGCGGCTGCGCTCGCAATCGCGGCTCGACCTGCGCATCCGCGGCATCAGCGACAGCAAAAGGATGGTGCTGTCCGAAACCGGCCTCGATCCCGGCAGTGCGCTCGGATCGCTGCAGGGAACCGCCACGCAATCCGCCGACCTAGATGCCTTCGCCGCGCACATCCGCGCCGAACACCTGCCGCATGCGCTGATCGTCGACTGCAGCGCCAGCGATGCGGTCGCGGCGAAGTATCCGCAATGGCTCGCCGCCGGCATCCACGTGGTGACCCCCAACAAGCATGCCGGTAGCGGCGACTGGACGCGCTATGCCGCGATCCGCGAGGCGCAACGCCTCGGCGGCGGACGTTTTCTGTACGAGGCGACCGTCGGCGCGGGGCTGCCGGTGATCCTGACGCTGCGCAGCCTGCTCGATACCGGCGACGACCTGCACGGCATCGATGGCATGCTGTCGGGCACGCTGGCCTGGCTGTTCAACCGCTTCGACGGCAGCCAGCCGTTTTCGGCGCTGGTGCGCGAAGCGCAGGCGCTGGGGTATACCGAACCCGATCCGCGCGACGACCTGTCGGGACTCGACGTCGCGCGCAAGCTGGTGATCCTGGCGCGCGAAGCCGGGCGCGCATTGTCGGTCGAGGATGTGATCGTGGAGAGCCTGGTGCCGTTCGAACTGCAACAAGTCAGTCGCGAGGAATTCCTCGCCCGCCTCGAAGAACTCGACGCACCGATGCAGGCACGATGGGCGGCCGCGACTGCGCAAGGCCTGGGCCTGCGCCACATCGCACGATTGGAACGCGACGGCAGTGCGCATGTCGGCGTGGTCGGCCTGCCTGCGGAACACGCCTGTCGGCATACGCGCCTGACCGACAACCTGGTGCAATTCCGCAGCGAACGCTATTCGGAGAACACGCTGGTGGTGCAGGGACCGGGCGCCGGACCGCAAGTGACCGCCGCGGGCGTGTTCGGCGACATGCTGACGATCGCGCAGGCGCTCGGTGCGCAGATCGGCGCTCCGGTCGCGGCCACGGAAGGTGCCGCATGAGGGTCGATCGCGAACCCGTGTGTGCGTTCGCACCGGCCAGCGTCGGCAATATCGGCGTCGGTTTCGACCTGCTCGGTCACAGCATCGCCGGGCCACGCGATATCGCCGTGGTTCGGCGCATCGACGCACCGGTCGTGCGCATCTTGTCGATCCGTGGCGCTGCCGCGGGCGCGGAATCCTTGCCACTGGCTGCCGACAAAAACACCGCTGGGCAGGCCTTGATGTCGCTGCGTAAACACCTGGGTGTCTCGCACGGCTTCGAACTGGAACTGGAGAAGGGCATCCCGCTCGGCTCCGGCCTCGGCGGTTCCGCGGCATCGTGTGTCGCCGCGCTCGTAGCCGCGAACGCGCTGCTCGACGCACCGTTGCGACGCGAAGCGCTGTATCCGTTCGCGCTGGACGGGGAATCGGTGTCCAGCGGCAGTCGCCACGGCGACAACGTGGCGCCGATGCTGCTCGGCGGCGTGGTCCTGGCAATGGCGTCGCGGATGATCGCGCTGTCCACGCCCGAGTGGCTGCATTGCGTGACGGTTCATCCCGACCAGGTGCTCGAGACGCGCCACGCGCGCGCGGTATTAGCCGAGCCGTATCCGCTCGGCTTGATCGTCGAACAGAGCGCGCATCTGGCCTTGTTCCTCACCGGCCTGCAACGCGGCGATGCGGCGATGATCGGTGAAGGGCTGCAGGACCTGCTGGTGGAGCCACGGCGCGCGCCGTTGATTCCGGGATTCGCGCAGGTCAAATCGGCGGCGCTCGACCATGGCGCGCTCGGCGCGAGCATTTCCGGCGGCGGACCGAGCGTGTTCGCGTGGTTCGCTTCGAAAGCGCAAGCGGAGGCGGCGGCGCCGGCGATGCGTGCGGCGTTCGCGGCGGCCGGATTCGATTCGCGCGCCTATGTTTCGCCGGTGGCGGGACCGCGGGCGAAACATAG
>Ga0193708_1000077_pt1 | contig 19455 bp, 18 predicted proteins | sample H3c1metaG_FD_160570 | JGI IMG/M metagenome (GOLD analysis project Ga0193708, IMG submission 160570) | Soil microbial communities from a riparian zone of the East river system, Colorado, United States - H3c1 | ecosystem: Environmental > Terrestrial > Soil > Riparian zone | place: USA: East River...
CTGCAACTGCCGGTACCAGCGGCGTGATCTATGGCGTAAGTGATCAGCTTGAATATGATGAGCAGTCACGCATCAACAGCTTTGCGCACGTAAATCACCAGGCTGATAAAACCAGGATCGGCGTATTATTATGTATCAACGGTGCCGGCATTTTTACCCGCTGGGTGAAAAACCTGGTTGGTGTAAACCGTACCTATAATGAATTGAATATTGCGGCTGCTAAAATACCCGCAGGCTCGGATGGCTTACTGGCCCTGCCTTTTGGCAATGGTGCTGAACGTATGCTCAACAACCGGTCTGTTGGCGCACATTTTAAAAACCTTGATTTTAATATTCATACCGATACCCATCTTGTAAGAGCTGCGCAGGAAGGGATCGCATTTGCATTTCGCTATGGGCTCGACATCATGAGAGAAAACGGAATGGATCCAACAATAATCCGTGCCGGGAAAACAAATCTTTTTTTGAGTGATGTTTTCACAGGATCATTTGTGAATAGTACCCAGGTTGCGGTTGAATTTTATAATGGTGACGGAAGTTTTGGCGCCGCTTTAGGAGCAGGTATCGGCGCTGGTATTTTTAAAGATGCAGCCACAGCATTCAGTAACAGGAAAGCAATTGGCATTGTTGAACCCAAAGATCATAATATCCATGAAAACCTTTACCAGGAATGGAAATGGTTTTTAAATGAAAAGCTTGATAAAATAAAAAAAGAGAACGAACTGACAAGTATAGCATAACTATAAAACTAATAGCAGATGAAACTAGTAACAGGAGAAACCCAATTTTTTAAGGATATACCACAAATAAAATACGAAGGTATTGAAACTGATAATCCTTTGGCATTCCGCTGGTATGATGAGAACAAAATCGTTGGCGGAAAAACAATGAAGGAATATTTACGTTTTGCCTGTGCTTACTGGCATTCCTTTGTTGGCAACGGCGGAGACCCTTTTGGTGAGCCAACCCATATTTTTCCATGGAATAAAAAAGAAGACGCTGTAGCAAGAGCCAAAGACAAAGCAGATGCCGCATTTGAATTCATTACAAAATTGGGATTACCCTATTATTGTTTTCATGACGTTGATGCGGTTGATTATACCAATGATATTGCAGACAATGAAAAACGTCTGCAGGCAATAACTGCTTATCTCAAAGAAAAGCAGGATGCCAGTGGCGTAAAATTATTATGGGGTACCGCTAATTTATTTTCCAACAGGAGGTATATGAACGGCGCTGCAACCAATCCTGATTTTCATGTATTGGCGCATGCGGGTGCACAGGTTAAAGCTGCATTGGATGCAACAATAACATTAAAGGGAGAGAATTATGTTTTCTGGGGGGGAAGGGAAGGCTATATGAGTTTGCTTAATACCAATATGCAAAAGGAGAAAGAACATTTTGCCAGGTTCCTCCACACTGCAAAAGATTATGCCAGGAAGAATGGTTTTACAGGAACTTTCTTTATCGAACCCAAGCCCTGTGAACCCAGCAAGCATCAATATGATTATGATGCTGAAACGGTGATCGGTTTTCTTCGCCAGTATGATCTGCTGAATGATTTCAAACTAAATATTGAAGTGAACCATGCAACACTTGCCGGTCACACATTCCAGCACGAGCTGCAGGTAGCTGCCGATGCAGGCATGCTTGGCAGCATGGATGCCAACCGCGGAGATTACCAGAATGGCTGGGATACGGACCAGTTCCCCAATAACATCAATGAATTAGCAGAAGCAATGCTGGTAGTGCTGGAAGCAGGAGGCTTTAAAGGCGGCGGCATCAATTTCGATGCGAAGATCCGCAGGAACTCTACTGATGTTGCCGATCTTTTCCATGCGCATATCGGGGGCATGGATACATTCGCACGTGCGCTCATCATCGCCGATAATATTTTACAAAACTCCGGTTACAAAAAATTCAGGAAAGAAAGATATGCTTCATTTGATAGCGGAAAAGGTAAAGTATTTGAAGAAGGAAAATTATCACTGGAAGACCTGCGGGCTTACGCAATAGAAAAAGGCGAGCCCGAAACAAGGAGTGGAAGGCAGGAGTATTTGGAGAATATTATAAATCGTTTTATTTAATAAACCAACTAAAACAGCAGCATGAAGCACTTACTTGGACCGATTGATTGGGTATTTGTTATTCTTTATCTACTTGTCATTGCAGGAGTATCTATTTGGTCAATCCGAAAAAGCAAGAATTCCCCAACAGATTACTTTTTAGCTAACCGTAATCTTGGCTGGTGGGTAATTGGTGCTTCCATTCTTGCATCAAATGTTGGCTCAGAGCATATTGTGGGCCTTGCAGGGACAGCAGGTAGCTCAGGTACTGTAATGGGGCATTATGAATTGCATTCATGGATCGTATTAATATTAGGCTGGGTATTTGTTCCTTTTTATATGCGTAGCATGGTTTACACCATGCCAGAATTTTTGGAAAGAAGATTCAATGCAAAGGCCCGCCGGTTGTTATCAATAATTCAATTACTCAGTTATGTAATTGCCAAAGCATCTGTTACAATATTCGCCGGTGCACTTGTGTTTAACCAGTTCCTGGGTGTAGGTTTCTGGGAAGGTGCGATTATTCTTGTTGTGGTAACGGGTGTATATACAGTATTGGGCGGCTTGCACGCTGTGATGTATACAGAAGCTATACAGGCTATTGTGCTTTTATTCGGATCAGCTGTATTGTTGTTTTTTGGATTGGATAAAGTAGGTGGCTGGAATGAACTGATGACCTCTTTACCTAAAGAAAAATTAAATATGTTTCCATCTCTCAGTGATCCAGACTTTCCCTGGCTGGGCATATTGTTTGCATCACCGATTGTAGGAATTTGGTATTGGTGTACCGATCAGCATATTGTACAACGTTGCCTCGCTGGTAAAAATGAACGTGAAGCAAGAAGAGGAACCATATTCGCAGCATATCTTAAAATCCTCCCGTTTTTTATATTTCTTATTCCAGGACTTATCGCATTTGCAATGCATGCACAAGGGAAATTAATCTTGCCTCTTAATGAGCATGGCCTTACTGATTATAATTCTGCATTCCCGGCTATGGTCGAACAGATCATGCCAATAGGCTTGAGAGGGCTATTAGCAGGAGGGTTATTAGCAGCATTAATGAGTTCACTTGCATCGGTATACAACGCCTGTTCTACTTTATTTACCATGGATATTTATCAAAAAATGAAACCCGCGGCAAGTGATAAAGAACTTGTAAAGGTTGGTAGGATTGCAACTGTAGTCGTTGTATTACTCGGTATGGTATGGATCCCACTAATGGGTAATATCTCGGATGTTTTATATAAATACCTGCAGAGCGTTCAGTCCTATTTAGCCCCTCCAATTGCCGCAGCTTTTTTACTAGGTGTATTTTTTAAGCGTATTAATGGAAAAGGAGCATTTACTGCAATGGTAGTTGGATTTATAATTGGTATAACTAAACTGACGTTAGAATTGGTTCAAGATAAATTAAGTGGGGTCCTTTATGATTTTGCAACCATCAATTTTCTTTACTTCTGCATCTATCTGTTCCTGTTTTCCGTTGCATTGATGATAGTTGTAAGCCTGCTTACTCCAAAACCAAGTGAGGAACAGATCAAAGGGCTAACATTTGCTACTACAGTTGCAGAAGACCGGGTCGCCAGCCGGGCAAGCTGGAATAAATGGGATGTGATCCTTTCTCTGTTTGTTGTAGTGATTATTGTATCTGTATTTACTTATTTCTCCACAGCAGGTATTGTTAATTCAGGGAAAGATACTCCAAAAGTAGAAGGACTTTATGCATCAGTGACAAAAGAGAATCAACAGCTAAGGGTTAAAAGAGTTAGTGGAGGTCATTATGAAATTTACCTTGTTGAGGGGGTTAAAGAAACTTCTATAACTACTAAGCCCTGCAAAGAACTTGAATTAATAAACAATACGCTGCAATGCGGGAAAGACCTTAAGATCATTGTTAAAGAAGATGGTAAACTGCTTTCCTGGAATGGAGAAGAATATTCCAAAAAGTAAAAATATCAGTAGAAAATCCATCAATTTTTTTTCTTCGGAGAATTTATTAAATAATTATTATGAGATTAATCAAGTATTATTTTATTGTTTTGTATTTGTTAAGTTCTGTATTTAGTAATGCTCAATCACTTCTATATAAAAATAAAACGCTTTCTCCCGAAGCAAGGGCCAAAGACCTCCTGGGCAGGATGACCCTCGATGAAAAATTGATGCAGACACAATGTTTGTGGATACAAAAATCAAGGATATTAACAAGCAGCGGAGACTTTGATGAAACAAAAGCCGCCGCCGCTTTAAAGAATGGTTTGGGAGAACTGGGCAGGCTGAATGAGAATGCAGGACCCAACAGTTCCGGGTATCATCCAAAGGAAGCAGCAATATTATATAACAAGATCCAGAAATTCTTTGTTGAGAAAACAAGGCTGGGTATTCCTGTCATGGTTCATGAAGAATCTTTGCACGGTCAGCAAACACAGGATGCCACTAATTTCCCCATTCCTATTGGCCTGGCCAGTACATGGAATGAGAACCTGATGACAGAGATCTTTTCAAAAGTGGCAGAAGAGGTAAGGGCAAGAGGAGGTCATCATGTATTGGCGCCGGTAGTAGATGTAACGAGAGATCCGCGTTGGGGAAGAACAGAAGAGACAATGGGAGAAGATCCCTTTCTTATTTCAAGATTAGCCGTTGCACAAGTAAAAGCATACCAGGGAAGAGGTAATTACCTGGGAAAATATAATGTGGCAACAACATTAAAACATTTTGGTGTTCACGGTCAAAGTGAAGGAGGTGTAAATGTTGCGCCAAGTAATATTGACGAAAGAACAGCAAGGGAAGTTTTTTTTCCGCCATTCAAAGCTGCAGTACAGGAAGGCAAAGCCATGAACGTGATGGCAACCTATAACGAGATATGGGGATCGCCTGCGCACATTAATAAATACCTCTTAACGGATATTCTCCGGAAGGAGTGGGGATTCAAAGGTGTTGTTGTATCCGATTATTTTGCGATCAGGGATGTTAGCACCCTTCATAAAATAACACCAACTTATGATGAAGCCGGTTACCTCGCCTTCAAAGCGGGTATTGATATGGAGACGCCTGACCCGGATGGATTTGCCAACCTGAAGAAATTTATTAATGAAGGAAAGATCACGGTAAAAGAAATTGATGCGGCAGTAACAAGAATACTGATCGCAAAATTCCGGGTTGGAATATTTGATGATCCTTACGTTGATCCTGACCACGCAGAAAAAATTGTAGGCAGTGCAGAAAAAAGAGCTGTAGCCTACAAAGCAGCACAGGAAGCAATGGTATTGCTGAAGAACGACAACAATTTTTTACCGCTTGATAAAAATAAAGTAAAGACCATTGCGCTGATCGGTCCTAATGCTGATAAATGTTTGCTCGGTGGTTATTCCAGCAAGCCACGTGTTTGTATCTCACCCTTACAGGCGATCAAAGAAAGGTATGGCAATAATATAAAGGTATTGTATGCAGATGGCGTGAAGCTTACCGACAAGAACAACTGGTTTGCTGACACCATTAATCTTGCCAACAATGGCGATGTTAATGCAAGGATCGCCGAAGCGGTAGAAATTGCAAAGCAGGCAGACGTTGTTGTATTATTTGTTGGCGGCAATGAAAGCATGAGCCGTGAAGGCTGGGGTACTGATCACCTGGGCGATCTGCCAACACTGGAATTACTGAACGGGCAAAATGAATTGATAAAAGCAATTGTTTCTATTGGAAAGCCAACCTGTGCATTTGTCAACAGTGGTCCGCCATTGAGTATAGAGAACCTTGTAAGATCAGTACCTGCTGTTATGCAATGCTGGTACCTGGGACAGGAGGGAGGTTATGCAATGGCGGACGCTCTTTTTGGAGAAATAAATCCCGGCGGTAAATTACCCATCTCCTTCCCGAGAACATCGGGTCACATTCCTGCCTATTACAACTATAAGCCATCAGCACGCAGAGGCTACAATCTTGGTTTTACGGTAAGTCCTCTGTTCGCTTTTGGCCATGGTTTAAGCTATACAAAATTTCAATACAGTAACCTTAAACTATCTTCGGCCAGGATGAATAGTAACGGAACGGTTACTGTAAGCGTGGATGTAAAAAATACCGGGACAAGGAAGGGCGCAGAAGTTGCACAGATGTATATCCGTGATGATTATTCTTCTGTGGCAAGGCCGGTAAAGGAATTAAAAGGATTTAAAAAGATATGGCTTGATCCGGGACAAACACAAACTGTAAATTTTACAATAACTCCTGAATCATTATCTTTTTATAATATAGCAATGAAATGGGTTGTAGAGCCCGGAGATTTTACCATTATGGTTGGGACTGCTTCAGATAAGACCGAAAGTATTAAACTTACAGTGACAAAATAAATTGTGTGATCATGTTCATGGAGCAAACCATGCGTTGGTTCGGGCCCAATGACCCCGTAAAATTATCGAATATCCGGCAGGCGGGTTGCAGTGGCGTTGTTACGGCACTGCACCATTTGCCTGTTGGGGATGTGTGGCCGGTGGATGAGATCAATGCAAGAAAAAAAATGATCGAAGATGCGGGCCTCACCTGGACAGTAATTGAAAGCCTGCCCCTACATGAAGACGTAAAAAAACAAACCGGTAATTATAAACAATACATTGAAAATTATAAAGAAAGCTTACGCAATGCAGCCGCCTGTGGCTTAAAAGTAGTTACTTATAATTTCATGCCGGTACTGGACTGGCTTCGGACAGATCTTTCTTATACGATGCCTGATGGCAGCAAAGCATTATATTTTGAGCGTGCCGCATTTATTGCTTTCGACCTCTTCTTATTAAAAAGGCCGGGAGCGGAAAAAGATTATACGGAATCAGAAATTGAAAAAGCAACTTCAAGGTTCAATGCAATGGATGAAGAAGAGCAGAAAAAATTATTCCGCAACGCAATGCTTGGCCTGCCGGGCAGTGATGAAGCATTTACTGCTGAACAGGTGCTTGCTGCCCTGAAGACCTATGATGGTATCAATGCAAAGCAATTGAAGCAGCACCTTTTTTATTTTCTTAAGCAGGTTGTTCCGGTTGCAGAAGAATGTGGCCTGAAAATGGCGATCCATCCCGATGATCCGCCCTATCCTGTGCTGGGCCTGCCAAGGGTGGTAAGCACGGAAGAAGATGCACTGGATATCATCAGGTCGGTACCTTCAGCAGCGAACGGTTTGTGTTTTTGTACCGGTTCTTTTGGTGCAAGGGCAGACAATCATTTGGTAAGCATGATACAGCGCTTCGCTGATAACATACATTTTCTTCATCTCCGAAATACCAAACGCGATGAAGAAGGAAATTTTTACGAAGCAGATCATTTGGCAGGAGATACCGATATGTATGCAATCGTAAAAGAAGTTGTGCAGGTGATGCGAAGAAGAGAAATTTCTATACCTATGCGTCCCGACCATGGCCACCAGATGCTGGATGACCTGGGTAAATCAACCTACCCGGGATATAGCGCCATCGGACGTTTGCGGGGACTGGCAGAATTACGCGGACTGGAACTTGGTATTCAAAGATCATTGGATTGACATCAGATCCAAATGCGTAAAAACTCAATCAGCTTATAAATGAGTAAGATCACAAAAAGCTTATTCGGGAATCACGAAGGAAAATATATCTACAGGTTTACTTTATACAATAATAAAGGGAACTGTGTTTCAATAATAAATTATGGGGCTATTATAATCTCCTGGCTGGTGCAGGATAAAGATATTGTAGCAGGCTTCGGTGACTTAAAGGACTATATAAATAATGATGCTTACTTTGGTTGCATTGCCGGCCGCTATGCTAACCGCATAGCAGCGGGTAAATTCAGGATAAACGGGAATTTATATGAGCTTGCACGCAATAATGGAATAAATCATTTGCATGGTGGCAATAAAGGATTCGATAAAGTGATATGGGATGCAGGATCAAATGAAATGGAAGAACCGTCATTGTCATTACATTATTTAAGTACAGATGGGGAAGAAGGTTATCCCGGAAATTTAAAAGTTAAGGTTGAATATGATTATACCGATGACGATGAACTGATCATCGGGTATTTTGCAGAAACAGATAAAGCCACACCTGTTAACCTTACCAGCCATTGCTATTTTAATTTAACGGGCGATGTCAGCAAAAACATTTTAGATCATTCGTTGCTGATCAACGCTGATCATTATACCCCGGTGAATGAAAGCCAGATCCCGACAGGAGAGATAAAAGCAGTTAGGGAAACAGCATTTGATTTTAAGGAGATGACCACTATTGGCTGTAATAACAATACCATGCAAGCTGGCTATGACCATAATTTTGTTTTGAACAAAAATGGCGATCCTTTTTCATTTGCCGCTTCGCTGGTTGCCCCCGAAGATGATCTGCAACTCTCTGTTTTCACCACGGAACCCGGCCTGCAATTATATACCGGTAATCTTCTTGATGGGCATCTTATCAACAGGGATGGTAAACAGTTAAATAAACAATCGGCCCTGTGCCTGGAAACCCAGCATTTTCCTGATTCTCCAAATCAGCCGGGTTTCCCGTCATGCATTTTATTGCCGGATAAAAAATATTTTTCCAAAACAGTTTATAAAATAAGCTGCAAGGGAAAAGCTGCAAGGGAGTAGTATATAAATTAAAGAGGTTTGATATTAGCATAAACTCTTGCCTAAAATTTTTCACCCTTGCAGCTTGCAGCTTTATTTTTTCATCATCATACCTCCACCTGTTAAAACAAGCGAAACAGACCAGCGGTTTATATCATCTGACGGTGCGCCGTTTAAAAATTGATTCTCGGCGCTTCTCCAGGTCCTTTCTTTAAAAGCTCCTGTATATCCACCCTGTATGCCAATAGTGCCCGGGTGTTTTAGTGATTTAAATGCCAGTCCAAGACCAAAACGATAGGTTACAAATGAGTTCTTGAATTTTACGCTGCGGATACTGTTTTGTACGCCGGGTGAGCCAGCCACATCATCAAAATCAACGGCATTAACGTCTTTATAAAATACGGCAGTATAACATTCTGCACCGATACCAGCCATTGGATACAACATTATCATATCTGCAGGGATAAGATCATAGCCCAGGTCAAAGCCTCCGCTGAGCGTGCGCATGGTACTGCTCCTTTCATCGGGATCACCGGTAAGGCTGCTGCCCCCGGTAACGGATAACTGGGAAATAAAATTTTTCATAACATGCATTGAGCCCGCAGAGATCGTCCACATATGGTTCCTTGTTTGTTTGTATTCCGGAAATTCTGCAATACGGCTGTTGAGGCCTTCAAATTCCTGGAAGGTTACCCCAATACCCCTCATCATCATTGGTGCGTACTTATGCATTTTGTCATTCCATGCTTTTTTATCCTGCGCTGATAATGAAACGGAGATGGAACACAATAGAATTAAAATAATAGTTTTCATAATATTTGTTTTAGTATTAATAAATAGATCACTATAAAGAATATCACATTTTTCATGCCGTTGAAAGAATTTAACACATTTACACAGGCTTCAGCAAAGCAGGTTTTTAATGTTCTGCAGAACATTAACTGATTTTGTACCAGATAGCTACATTAAAACTGCTAACTTCATTAAACAAACTGCCGGGGAAATACATACGTAATGAAGGTTCATTCTTTATTTAGTGTGTATGGATGGGTAAATTATTCCTCGCCATTGGAGTATACATATAATAAAAGCGTCCCGGAAGACGCTCTTATTGCTTTCAATATGGGTAGGGTTAGTTCCTTTTTTATTTCATTTTACTTTTTATCGCCTTTGCTTTTGCAAGATGTGCTTCCAGGGTAGGCAGCGTTTTTGCAGCAAAATCTTTTACCCTGGCATTTGCATTATTTGCTGCTGCGTCCTTAAACCTTTCTATACTTTTTCCATGGCTGTCGATCATCATGTCTATAAAATGTTTGTCATAGTCTTTCCCTTTCATTGCACCCATTTCCGTCAGGTGCCTCCGGTGATCTTCTGTCATCCCGGTGGGAAGCAGGATATTTTCCTCATTGGCAATTGAGATCAGTGCGGCATTTGCATTGCCATGGTCTGTTTCAAGCGTTTTGCCAAAATCCTTTACATCCTGGCTGCCTCCATTGCTTTGGGCCTGTTTACCCATTTCTACCTCTGCGATCCCATTCTGCGCAGTTACCATCACAAATTCATTGGAGGTCTTGCCAGCGGCCATCGTGTCGGTCGTTGACTGCGACACCGTGCTGCTGTCGGTGGATGTTTCAGTTGTTTTATTGTCATTGCAGGCTGCAAATACAAGTGCTGAAACAGCCAGGGCTATCGCCGAAAAGTTTTTTTTCATAATTGTATGTTTTTATTGTTTGTTATTATTATACAGGTTAATCTTTCTTTTTACCAATGATCAATACATAAATGATATAAAGCCATCCCAAAATGCCGTGAATGATGGCCCAGAGAATAGATTTATTCCTGCTCCATGAAACCACCACGGCAACGATTGTACCAAGCCCCACACCCGGAAATAAATACACAGGCCGCACATAGCCATTTGGACCACTATCATAATTTACACAGGAGGCCATGAATAAAAGGCATAGCCAAACTCCGGTAATGATCTTCCTGGGCATACTCTTTTTTTAACGGTTAATTTTTCAGGATTATTGACGCAACAAGTAAAAAAAGAGTTGCGTGCGAAACCGGTTAAAGGAAATTTACAGGTATCAATTGTCAAGTTTACCGTCTTTTACAAGTTGATCGGGTATCAAACAAAAAAAATATAACAAAATAAAATTGCAAAAAAATACAAGACTTAGTATTTATAGATATGATTCAAATCTATGTGGTAGTTCCTGAGTTGTAGGGTAATAAAGCAACAAAATAGGCTTATAAGCTAACCATTATATAAGATGCTCTAATTACTTTTACTTCAATTCGAACGAACAAACTCATTGGGTATAAATTCTTTACACTTTTATTGTTTAATTAAGACTACCTTTTGGCGGAGGGTAGTGATAATATGCATGTACTTATGGACGATTCAAATTTATTAATTGAACTAGGGGCGAAGATCAGGATGATAAGGTTGACTAAAAACCTAACCCAAAACCAGCTTGCGATCAACTGCAATTTTGAGAAATCAAGTATGTCTAAGATCGAATCAGGGCAGGTCAACATGTCTTACCTTACCCTGCACAGAATAAGTAAGGGGTTGGCTATTCATATCAGGGAGCTTTTACCTGACTAAAAAAAACACTTTAATTCCCCGGAACAGTTAGGACAATTTAGCAAGACACTGCTTTATATCGACCCCCTTACCCAATACTTCTTTAAAAATATCCCCTGTTTTTTTTACTCTTTTTGGAACGGTATTAATATCAAAAGCCGAAGGATGGAGCCCGGCTTTTACTTCTTTCCATAAAAGCGGTGTGGAGACCGTAGCGCCGGGATGGGGACGCAGGCTGTATGCCGTGGCGATAGTTTGTCCCCTGCTGTTTTGCAAATAATCAAGATAGATCTTATTCCCTCTTTTTTTCAGGTTTCTTTCCACGCTGCTGAACTTTGGTAATTGCTCACTTGCCATAGTACAAATGATCTCGGCAAAACCCCTGACCTGTTCATACAAATATTTTTTTCCCATGGGAACTAAAATGTGCATGCCGGTAGCGCCGGAAGTTTTACAAAAAGATGAAGCCCCGGCTTTATCGAGTATTTGCTTAAAAACAATTGCGGCTTCTATCACCTGCTCAAATGTATTTTTTGGAGAAGGATCTATATCAATGATCATATAATCCGGTTTGTCCAGTGCTTTGGTTGTAGAGTTCCAGGGGTTCAGCTCAATGCAACCCAGGTTATTCAGGTATGCAAGTGTTGCTTTATTATTGCAGATGATATAATCAACATCTTTTTTGGTTGATTCAGAATATAAAGGAATGCTTTTTACATATTCCGGCGCCTCACCCCCGGCGTCTTTGTGATAAAAAGCAGGCCCGGTAATGCCATTTGGATTTCTTTTTAAAGATTCAGGCCGGTCTTTCAGGTAAGGCAGGATATATTCCGCTATGGACTGATAATAATCTATCATCATGCCCTTTGTAATTCCTTCCTTTGGCCAGTATATTTTATCACGGTTTGTCAGCTTTACTTTTGTATTGCCAATCACGAGTTCGTTTACTTTTTCATCAACCGCTTTAGAACTTTTACTTTTTACGGGCGCTGTGGTCTTTGTTTTTTTCATATCAATATCTTTTGGTGATTTGTCTTCTCTCATCCGGAGAAAGATGGGATGACGCATTTTCCCGTCATTCGTCCATTCGGTGAATTTTACTTCACAAACATAATCTGGCTTTACCCAGGTTACGGGCATATTGGTTTTTACCGGTTCATTAAAAGGAGCTTTTGTGGTTTTTAAAGGATTAAGCTTACCATAAACCTCTTTCAAACTTTTTTCAGAAAAGCCTGATCCCGTATGCCCGGCGTACTTCAGACCATTTTCATCCCGGGTAGCCAGCACCAATGCGCCGAAATATTTTCTTGAGCCGGTGGATTGTGTAAATCCAACTATAATGACCTCCTCAGACTTATGGTGCTTGATCTTCAGCCATTCACCTGTTCTTGCGCCTTTATGATAATGGCTGTCAGCTTTCTTTGCCATTATCCCTTCCAGTCCCTGCTTACCTGCTGCATCAAAAAAGTCTTTTCCTTTACCAATAATATGGTCTGAGTATTTTATGATCTCATTCTTCTTAATTAATTGCTGCAATAATTTTTTCCTGTCAAGAAGCGGCAGTTCACTGGTATCCTTTCCATCCAGCGACAGCAGGTCAAACACATAATAGCAAATAGGGTATTGGGTATTTTCTCCATAGTGCTGTAATTTCTGGAAATCAGATATTCCTTCTTCGTTCAGGATCACAATTTCACCGTCAATCACCGCATCATGCTTTATTTTTTTTAATGCATTATAAACAAGCGGGTAGCTGTTATTAAAAATGAGGCCGTTCCTGGAGTACAATTGTATGTCGCCATCTTTTATTTCCGCAATGGCCCTGTAACCATCCCATTTTATCTCAAAGATCCATTCCTTATCATCAAATGGCTCGTCTGTTTCTTTGGCGAGCATCGGCCGGGTAAAATGTTCAAGCTTCCTTCTTCCTTCTTTGATCACGCCAAAAGTTTTTTTTTAGGTTTTGCATTTGCTGCTAACCATTTATTGATAGGTGACCCTGATGCAGTTTCTTTTTCGCTGTCATAAACCGTGCTGACCGCATGCTCATCGTTATGCTTTATCAATAGCCAGGCATTCTCCTGTTTGCCTTTCAGCTTTACGAGGGCAAATTCACCCTTCAGTTTTTTTCCATAGAGCGTGAATTTTAAATTGCCTGCTTTTATCCCGGCTTTTAATTTTTTTTCAGCATCTGCTTTGGAAGAATTTTCCAGGTCTGTATATTTCCCGCTATCCCATATCTCTACAATACCTGCACCATAGCCCGAAGGTATCACGCCTTTAAAATCTTTATAAGAATAAGGATGGTCCTCTACCATCATCGCCAGCCGTTTATCTTTTGGGTTCATAGACGGACCTTTCGGTACGGCCCAGCTTTTCAAAGTACCATTCATTTCCAGCCTGAGGTCATAATGAAGATGTGAAGCCTTGTGCCTTTGCACCACGAATGAAAGTGAAGGCGTGTTCTTTTTTATTTTGCCTTCAGGTTCGGGAGAAAGAGAAAAATTCCTTTTCTGTTTGTACTTTACCAGGCTCATCAGGATGCTTTTTTACTTTTTGTTCCGAGGCTGGCTTTCAATTGCGACATCAGATCCTTTGTTTTATTATGCACAACCTTCATTTGAGGTTGAGCAATTTTAGTTCCCTTGCTCTTAGCCTTGATCAGCTTTAGCAATTGTTCCGTGTACGTGTCTTTATATTTACTGATATCGAATTTACCTGTGAGCTGGTTGATCAGGCTGACTGCCATTTTCATTTCGGCGGGTTTGATGGCCGTTTTTGGAACATTCAATTCTTTGGTATCTCTTATCTCCTGGTGGAAACGGATCTTGTTCAGGATGATCATCTCACCCGAAGTTCTCAATATCGCCAATGCCTCTTTATTACGCATAACAAAACTGGCGATGCCTGCCTTGCCTGTTTTTTTCAGGGCTTCTCTTAATAATGCATAAGCCCTTACGCCTGATTTTTCCGGTACCAGGTAATAAGGGGTTTCATAATAGATGCTGTCAACCTCATTAAGGGATACAAAATCACTTATATCGATCGATTTTGTTTTTTCAGCACCGGCTTTTTCAAAATCGGTTTTTTCAAGTACCACGTATTTGTTCTGGAGCATATAGCCCTTTACAATATTTTCCCACTTCACTTCTTTTCCCGTTTTTTCATTAACCCGCATGTACCGGATATTTGACAGGTCTTTTTTATCAAGCATGTCTAAATTAAGTTCGCTTCCTTCTGTAGCGCTGTATAATTTTACAGGGATATTGACCAGTCCAAAGCCAATTGCTCCTGTCCATAATGGTCTCATAAATTTGGTTTTAGTTTAATAATGAATAACATATCTAAAATCCTGCCTCTTTCATTTCAACTGGCTTAAGCTTATTCATGTGGAAAAAAATATACAGAATGGGTATAGTTATACAAAACGGGTATGGTAATTAAAGGAGTATCGCCCACTTGCCTTCCTTGTCTTTTATATAAGACAGGCCGTTACTCATTTCATGTATGGTATTACCTGAGCATTTATCGAAGGAACTCCTTTGCTCATAAACCCTTATGCCATTGTTGGCCCTTGTTAAATAGTTTACCAGGGCAGCCATAGTGCCCGGTATATCATGTAACCATTGTTCATCACCTTCTTTTACAAATGCCTGGCTCATATATTCGGTCTTTATTTTTACTATTATCCATTAATGATCTCTCCGCCATTGGGATGTAATACCTGTCCCGTGATATACGATGAATCTTCGCTGGCAAGGAATAAATAAGCGGGAGCTACTTCTGATGGCTCGCCGGCTCTTTTCATAGGCACATCGCTTCCGAAGGTTGCTACTTTAGTGCCCTTAAAACTTGAAACGATCAATGGTGTCCAGATCGGTCCGGGTGCAACCGCGTTAACACGTATGCCTTTTTCAACAAGGTTGGCAGAAAGGCTTCTTGTAAATGATACAATTGCCCCCTTGGTGGAAGCATAGTCAATTAATCCGCCACTTCCCCTGTATGCGGTAACTGATGCTGTATTAATAACAGCGCTTCCGGTTTTCATAAAAGGCAATGCAGCTTTTGTTATCCAGAACATGGAGAATACATTTGTTGCAAAGGTTTTTAATAAATTAGCAGTAGAGATCTCTTCAAGGCCCTTGCTCTCGTAATGCAGGGCAGCATTGTTCACCAGGATATCAACGCGGCTGAATTTTTTTTTGATCTTTTGTATGGCTGACCTGCAGAATGTTTCCCGGGAGATATCGCCGCTGATCAAAAGGCAGTTCCTGCCATATTTTTTTTCTGCTATCATCTGCGTTTCTTTTGCATCCGTATGCTCATTCAGGTAAATGATGGCAATATCGGCTCCTTCTTTTGCAAAGAGCAGGGCAACGGCTTTTCCTATACCACTGTCACCACCGGTAATAACGGCAACCTTGCCTGCGAGTTTATTAGCTGCTTTTATTGAATCATTCTCTGTTTCAGGAACGGGCTGCATCTTGTATTCACTACCCGGGCGGGGCTGGTGCTGGGCTTTGCGTAAATTCTTTTTTGGGTTGGCTTTCTGCATACTTATATATTTTTCAACAAGTATGCCAGTAAAAGAAAAAGGGTTTTGGTGTTGACCAAAACCCCTTAGTGTTTCTTATTTATCCCTTCGCCGGAATTACCCGTATCAGGTTCAAAGGGTATGATCTCAAGTTTTTAGTTTTTAAACTACCCCTTAGTAAGAAACTGTTAATAGAAATTCAAATACTGTGCCAACACGATGCAATAGAAAATATTTTTACGCACACCCGGCGTTTTTTTATTCCATATAAAATAATATTTTATAATGCATGATTGCATGGTTAAAAAAATCCACAAACAGGGTGCATATAATGGCGGTATCGCACAAAAAACTCCCCATTCTTTTAGATTTTTCCTTAAAAAGAAATGGCATAATAAATGATTTACCACTGATGACATGTTTAATTATTAAAACTTAAAATTTAAATCATGGAAAAGAAGATGCAAAAAAAGCCCGCAGGCAAAGCCACAAAAGCCAAAAACCAACAGGAAATGACGGATGAAACACATTCCATGTTACATTCCTTTTTTACAGATGAATTAAAGGACATTTATTGGGCAGAGAAGAAACTGGTGAAGTCACTTCCAAAATTGCAAAAAGCAGCAACAAATGAAGAGCTGAAAAATGCATTTGCTGAACACCTGGAGCAAACAAAAGAACATGTTACAAGGATAGAGCAGGTATTTGAGCTTTTGGGAGAAAAAGCGCAGGCTAAAAAATGCGATGCCATGGAAGGCCTGACCAAAGAAGCAGAGTCTATCATTGAAGATACGGAGGACGGCACATCAACCAGGGATGTAGGGTTGATAATGGCTGCGCAAAAAGCTGAGCATTACGAGATCGCTACTTATGGCGGCCTTGTGCAATTGGCCAATACACTTGGATTGGGTGACATATCCAACCTGTTACAGGCTACTTTGGATGAAGAAAAAGAAACCGATCAGACCCTGACCGAGATCGCAGAAAGCAAAGTTAATCACATGTCACTGGAAGAAGAGGAGGCATAGATGTGCAAGCGATCCGTACCGGCATTTTTAATTTTAATATAGTACAGCCGGGTAAAAAGCCCGGCTGTACACTTTGATAAACAGGAAAATAAAAACTATGAAGATGGAAACTAAATACAATGAAGCTACACTGAACCGGCCGCTGGGCGACAGGATCATCGACGCCCCCTTCGTTTTTATTGATATCAAAAAATTCGGGTATCAGCTGATAGAAGAGGAAGCATGGAGAAAGAATGACCGTAACAGTATAACGGTTTATAAAACAGAGGGCCTTACGATGGTTTTAACCTGTCTTCGCAATGGCGCAACCCTGATTGATAAACTTGTTGATGGCATCATTACCATACAGGTACTTGAGGGTGCGATCGAATTTACTGTTGAAACAGGCACGGTTACATTGCAGAAGCAGCAAATAATCACCGTTCATGCAGGGATTAAGTATACCGTTAAGGCTGTAGAAAATACCTTGCTTTTGATGACGAGCAAGGTGGAAAATAAAACGCACAATATAGCTGCGTGATCCTATAAAGCTGAAAAGACCTTCCGCATACTATTCGTGACAATAAATTTCCGTACGCTCATTCCCTGCAGTCGCGATCTATCCCTGGTCATTACATTTTGGAGAGTTTATATCCCCAAAAACCATGTTATGGTGATTTCTTATTATAAAGGCATGGTATTGGCATATTTATAAGGTAAGATCCGTGGCGCTGGTAAGCATTTTAGCAGTCAGAAATTATCATCCATCATGAGTGTATCAAAAAGAAAAAGCCGGGAAAAAGACCTTTTTGAAATACTTCCACAGGCTATCTCTGCATTTAAAAAGAACATGATCGAACCTTTTTTTGGTGAGAGTAAGAATGCTAAATACGTTAATGAAAGGCCTCCTTTAAGGTCTGAGCTATTTACCGAGGAACAGCTGAAACAGCACGCCAAAGCCATTTCCAAAAAACATACGCTCATATCAGGCCATCCGTCAGAACAACTTTTAAAAAATAGAGGAACAGATATACATTGGAAAGAAACATTTTCCCAAAGGATATAGTAGGGGCCTTCCACAACTCGCAAGGGGAGAATCCGCCGGGTTACCACGTGTTTATGATATAGCTGTGGAAATTATTTCCCATAGTGACGGACATATTGACCTTAATAACCTCACCGGCTTCATCACTTCTTACCAAACCACCACCTATTTAAAAATTGGGGAATTATGGGCATTTCCCATCATGCTGAGGCTGGCATTACTGGAAAACCTGCGCCGCCTTTCCATCCAGATGGTCATTGATATTGCCAACAAATCACTGGCGGCTGAATGGGCTGATAAATTAATTGACACAGCAGAGAACGATCACAAGAACCTTGTATTGGTAATTGCAGATATGGCAAGATCGGAGCCGCCAATGGTGAGTTCATTTGTGGCAGAGCTGGCAAGGAGGTTACAGGAAAAAGGAAGCAGCCTTTCTCTTCCCATCAACTGGATCGAACAGCAGTTATCAGAAAATGGCCTGACCAGTGATGAACTGATACAACAGGAAAATCAAAAGCAGGCTGCCGACCAGGTATCTATCAGCAACAGCATTACCAGCCTCCGCTTTTTAGGAAGTACCGAGTGGCGTGAATTTGTAGAAAGTACAAGTATCGTTGAAAAAATACTTCGTGAAGATATTAATGGAGTGTATACCGGGATGGATTTTTACACAAGGGACCAGTACCGTCATTCGGTAGAAAAGATCGCAAAGTACAGCAGTTTATCCGAAGAGCAGGTGGCAACGATGGCCATTGAAGCGGCTAAAGAGAATGCGGCAAAAAATAATGATCCGCGATTATCACATGTTGGTTATCATCTTATAGGCAGGGGTTTGATCAGGATACAGAAGCAGGCAAAAATGAAGGCATCCAAAATGGAGACCTGCCGGAAAATAACCAACCGCTTTCCTTTGTTCGTTTATGTAGGTGGTATTTTTTTGTTGACAGCAGCCCTGAGCTGGGGCCTTGTTGCCAAAGCTTATGCTGACGGATTGAATCACTGGATCGCTCTTGCATCACTCGGGTTGGTATGCATCATTGCTACCAGCCAACTGGCAATAGATATCGTTAACTGGATCACTACAGTATTATCCAGGCCATCCATCTTACCCAAGATGGATTTTTCAAAAGGCATACCCGATCAATACCGTACCATGGTGGTGGTGCCAACACTGCTTACAGATATATCAGCACTCAATGACCTCATTGAAAACCTGGAAGTGCGTTTCCTGGCTAACCGCGATGCCAATCTTTGTTTTGCTTTATTGACGGATTTTAAAGATGCTGATGCTGAAGTATTAACGGGTGACAGGACCTTGCTGCTCGCCGCACAAAATAAGATACGTGAATTGAATAAGAAATATGAGCGGGAAAGCAATGATACATTTTTTCTTTTTCATCGTCCGCGTAAATGGAATAAGAAAGAAAAATTGTGGATGGGGCATGAAAGGAAACGTGGTAAGCTGGCAGAACTGAATCAACTGATAGAAGGAAAAGATGGCCATGATTTTTTAGCCATTATCGGCGATGAAAATATTTATACTTCTGTAAAATTCATCATCACCCTTGATACGGATACGCAATTGCCACGTGACGCAGCATGGAAGATGGTGAGTACGTTAGCC
>Ga0193708_1000078_pt1 | contig 19253 bp, 26 predicted proteins | sample H3c1metaG_FD_160570 | JGI IMG/M metagenome (GOLD analysis project Ga0193708, IMG submission 160570) | Soil microbial communities from a riparian zone of the East river system, Colorado, United States - H3c1 | ecosystem: Environmental > Terrestrial > Soil > Riparian zone | place: USA: East River...
TCGGATGCACAAGCAGCAAATGGAAAATTACTTAGATTGTCGTTAGGAAATGGCGTTGCGACCGATATACGTTTTCTAAAGTCTAAAATATGCGAAAGCAAAAAGCAGATTGAACGTGAACGTTTTCAACATGAAATTGAAATAAAACAGGACGAATATAGAGAGCTGAAAACGTTTGAATATAATATTCCCGAATGCGACCGGCTATAGTTGAGAACAAATAAAATGCTGAAACTTGTTCCTTACTGGCGTTCGGCATGGCGTTTAGTTTCTGTATGGTTAGGTAGCATAGCAACGGTTGTTACTACGTTAATAATTGGTTTTCCGGAAGCAGTTTTGCATGCCTGGAACATGTTGCCAGTTGAAATCAAATCGACAATTCCACCTAAGTATATTCCGATGATTGGCGCTGTATTAATGGCGGGTGCTGTGCTGTCCAGGCTCGTTCATCAGCCGAAAACGCAAGCTGTGATTGCTGATAAGTTGATTGAAAAGGCTATAGTAGAGGAGACGAAGTTATGACTAGCAGTAATTATGTTGATACTGCGACTGCGAAGGCTCGCAAGGAATTGGGCGACGCGGTTGCACAGTACGGGTTTCTACGCGCGAATTGGGGCAAGGTGTCTACCATCGTTGTCGCTGGCGTCGCTATCGGCTTCTTGGCAGGTGCGTTTTTCTTCTGAGCCATGGTTGCCGGCAAAACTATTCGCTTAGTCGCAGCTGCGATCCTGTGCGGTCTGGCAGGGTCTGCAGCGCTGGCCGAGCCGTTGGCGCTAGTGCATTGGGACTGTGATAGCGATTTGTCTAGATCGTCCTGTAAGTCGGGCAAGCTGGACATTCCAAAGCCTGACGACTTAGTAGCGCCTTGCATTAATGAACTTGATTGTTGGCTGAATGGAGCCAGTCAAGAAGTTTAAAGACGTCAAGCCTAATGAATTGCTAGACGGATGTAATAATCCGGCAACGCCTCGCAACAGTTTATTGCCAAAAGTTTGGAGCGAAGCAGCTGACCCTTGCAAGATATGGAAGAGATGGCCGGCAAGTACATTTGGTGCATTGGTAGTTGTATCGCTTAATAGCGTTGAACTTTCGTGGCTTGCTCCAACTTCTAATGTAGACGGCAGTGCTATTGCTGGTGCAATAGACTATGAAGTTTTTAGAGGTTTTGTTGATTCGACTGGTAAAGTTTTAATTGTTGGCGATACTACAAAGCCGTTAGTTAAAGTTGCAGAAACAAAAGAAACTACAGTCAAAATAACAAAGCAGCCTTCAGGTGTTCGATGTTACGCAGTTCGTGCAGTGGTGGGGGTTTTTGCAAGCACGTTGTCTAACGCAGTTTGCAAAACGATGAAAATACCCGGTCCTACAAATGGCAAAATTGAAGGTCCGACTGATGGTGGAATTGAAATTAAATAGGAGTTTAGCAAAATGGCACAAGTGAAAGAAGTAGTGATTCGTTTCAAGCAGTCGGAAGCAACTGACGTTGTAAAAAATCGTGTGTATATTCATGCACCGAATCAGCCTTTCAATGCAGATAATGCATTTGATGAACTTGATCCGCCTGTAGCTGATGAAGATGGCTTTAGCCGCATTCCGCTGGTGAATGTGCCAAAAGCAGCCGGTCTTGATGGCAGTTACGACGTTGACATTACAGCAGTTGATGATGCAGGTAACGAATCTGACCCGCTAGAGATTGATAACGCAAATTTCGACGTGACCCCTCCAGGAGCGCCGACGGATGGGTCAGTCGAGCGAAAGTAATCCTTAAAAAGATTATTGACGCAATTAGGCGATTCTTCCGCAGTTTGTTTTGAAATAGAAGCCGCTAGAAATAGCGGCTTTTTTATGAGGCATGTATGGCTGAATTGACATTAAAGCAACAGCGAATATTGTTCACTCGGCTGTTTTCTGAGTTTGTTCTATGGTGTTTCGATAACGGATTTGACGTTGCATACGATCAAGTAAAACGAACAGAGCTTGAAGCAAAAGCAAACGCAGCTACAGGTGCCGGCATAGCACAGTCAGTTCATATTGACGGTTTAGCCGGCGACTTGCTGTTGTATATCAATGGCGATTATCAGCAATCAAGCGAGGCATATGCGCCGCTTGGTCGCAAATGGAAATCGATGCATCCGCTATGTCGATGGGGCGGCGATTTTAAAATAGTGAAGAAAGGTAAGACAATTCCGAAACCTGATGGCAACCATTTTAGCACCGAATGGCAGGGCAGAAAATGAGCGCTTTGTATGGATATATCGCAGCAGGTTTAGCAGCACTTGCCGCTATTGTGGGCATATGGTTTAAAGGTCGTAGCTCAGGTAAGCAAGCTGCTGAAAAGGAAAAGTTGGAAACACAATTAGCAGCGGAGAAGCATGCAAATGAAGTCAACAAAACGACCGAAAAAGTTAATGAAGTTATCACTAGCGCTAGTGATGATGATGTGCGTAAGCAGCTGCAAGACAACTGGACAAAGAATTGATACAGCGTGCGATTGGGTTAAACCGATCTATATCAGTAAAGACGATGTCTTGACCATTCAAACCGCGCGAGCAATACTCAAGCACAATGAAACTGTTAGTGCCATTTGTAGTGCAGCCACCGGACGAACTGGAAAGGATCGAATCGGAACGTAAGCGGCTGTTTGCTGAAAGCTTGCTAAAGAATCCTAGCCAGCCCTTTGAAATTGCGCTCAAGCTGTTCGGCTCGGATACAGCCGGCGCATTACGAGCTGCACAGGAATGGCCTGGAGATTTGCAAGTTATCGAGCATCAGAAAACGTTGATAGAGCAGGAAGGCGAAGAAGCTTTTTTACCGACAAAAAGCGAGGCACTGCGGCTTGCTTGGGCGATGGCAAACAATAAAGTGACAGTCTCGCAAGAGCAATTGACGGCGCTAAAGTTGTATGCAGATATGCGTAGCTTTATTTCGAAGGTCGCGCCGCCTATCGCGGTACAACAGAACAGCGTCATGGTTATTCGAGACCATGGATCGTATGAAGATTGGCAAGCTGCAGCGTTGACTCAGCAACGAAGAATTAAAGCGCAAGTCATAGCGTCTGAAGATGTTAGCGGCGCTTGAACCAAGCGCGGAACTTCGGCAATCCGTTGCCGATATTGTTGACGAACAATTAAGGAAGTTCTATCCGTCAAAGCTTGAGCCGAAAGTTATTTGGCAAGCTATCCCTTGGTCATCGCAAGAAATTGCGATTGATAGCCGATGCAATTCAACGCTGTATCATGGTGCTCGGGGTCCAGGTAAAACCATTGTTCAATTGATGCGGTTTCGCAAGAATGTTGGACGTGGTTACGGATCTTATTGGCGCGGCGTTATTTTCGATATTGAATTTAAGAATCTGTCTGATTTGGTTGCACAGTCAGAGCGATTCTTTACGAAGTTTAATGACGGTGCAAAGTTTCTTCGTAGTGCCTCTGAATATAAATGGGTTTGGCCGACAGGCGAAGAATTGCTATTTCGGCATGTCAAAAAACTGAAAGACTATGACAATTTTCATGGTCATGAGTATCCGTTTATTGGCTGGAATGAGTTAACTAAACAACCGAATCCGGATTTATATAGAAAGTTGATGTCAACGAATCGTAGCAGTTTTATTCCTGAACTGCATACGCCTAGCAAGCCTGCAACAGTTGCGCATATGCATGCGCGGCTTTGTCCGGACGGTACTTATCGAATATTTGAGACGGAAGATCACAACCCATTACCTGACATTCCGCTAGAAGTATTTAGTACCACGAATCCTAGCGGTGTTGGACACAATTGGGTTAAACGTGAGCTGATTGATTGCAGCGAGCCTGGAGAAGTTGTTACTAAGTTTTACAACGTCTTCAATCCTCGCACGCAAAAAGATGAAATAGTCAAGAAAACGCATGTTCATATCTTTGGCAGCTGGCGCGAAAATATCTATCTTTCGCCCGAGTACATTGCAGAACTATCAGCAATCAAAGATCCGAATTTAAAACGTGCATGGTTTTATGGAGATTGGTCTGTAACTTCTGGCGGCGCCTTGGATGATTTGTGGAATGAAAATATTCATATATTGCCAGCTGGCTTTAAAGTACCGAAAGAATGGAAGATAGATCGCGGATTTGATTGGGGTAGCACTGATCCTGCTGCTATTCTTTGGTTCGCAGAAGCTAACGGGGAAGAAATGACGTTGCCAGATGGTCGCAATTTTTGCCCGGTTGCTGGCAGTTTAATTGTGGTTCGTGAATGGTATATTTGCACAGAACCTGGAGAGAACAAAGGCTTGAAATATTCAGCGAAAAAAATAGCTGTAGGTATTAAAACGCGTGAAATTGAGTTCATGAAAAACGGTTATTTTAAGACACAGCCTGAACCCGGTCCTGCGGACAATCAGATTAGAAACGTCATTGACAGCTCCGATGACACAACAGAAAAAAAGATGAGCGATGAGGGCGTGAAATGGACGGAAAGCGATAAATCACCGGGAAGTAACGTTGTCGGACTGCAGGTTATCAGAGACATGCTGGAGTCGTCAGTGGCAGGTGAAGGCAAAGCGTTGTATGTTACACGGGATTGCCCTAACTTTATCATTCTAGTTCCGCCTGCTCCACGCGATGAAGAAAAGCCGAACGAAATTGATAAAAACTATGAAAAGCATATTTACGATACATTGAAATATCGTTGTCTTGCCGGTAATACAACACTAGCGAAAACTATTAATGTCACTTTTGCTTGAAGGGTATTTAAATGGCTACTTTTGCAGATGATACAGGTACTATTAACGTATCTGCTTCAAGCACTTCTGAAAGTGCAGTGACGTTTATTCGTGATGATTTATTCAACAAATTTCCTGAATATGATTTAGTGAATGATTGTATTGAAGGTGGCATTGCAGTTAAAAAGAAAAAGGATTTTTACTTGCCGCGTCCCGATGCTGCCAATACATCGATAGCTAATATTGCGCGATATGACGCTTACATAAAGCGTGCGATTTTTTATAACGTGACAAAGCGAACTGCAAATGGTTTGCTCGGACAGATATTTGATCGTTCGCCAGTTGTAGAGACACCTAAGCGTCTTGAAAATGTCGTTACGGATAGCAGCGGCAGCGGTATCAGTCTTGAACAGCTATCTAAAATGGCTTGCTTGCTGAATATCGGTTGCGGCAGGCTTGGATTATTTGTTGACTTTCCGCCAAGAGAGACAGCAGTTACTAAAGCCGAACAAGAAGAAGGAAACATTAGGCCAAGCGTTGCTATATTTGATTCGAAGTCTGTTATCAACTGGCGCACAAAAACGATAGGATCGCTTACTAAGCTGTCCCTTGTCGTATTGAAAGAATCATATACCGTTGAAGATGATGGATTTAAAACACAGCAAGCAACTCAATATCGCGAACTGCGACTCGATGAAGCTGGCAACTATTCTGTTCAGTTATGGCGCGAAAAAGAACCTAGGAAGACAGATGGCCCGTCGTCGCAATTTGAAAAGTTTCAAGCTGCGTATTCTCCGAAAGGTGGCAACGGCTTACCTTTAAGAGATATTCCGTTTACTTTCTGCGGTTCGATCAACAATGAACCGTCAATCGATCCTGCCCCGCTGTATGACATGGCGGAAATTAATATAGGTCATTATCGTAATTCTGCGGACCATGAAGAGTCTGTGTATGTTGTCGGGCAGCCGACGCTTGTCATTAGTGGGTTGACGGCTGATTGGTTTAAAACAACTCTAAAAGGCGAAATACCTTTTGGTTCGCGATCTGGCATTCCGTTGCCAGTTGGCGCAACTGCTGAATTGATTCAGATGGAACCGAACACAGCAGCTAAAGAGTCAATGGAGCATAAAGAACGGCAAATGGTTGCACTTGGCGCGCGTATTGTGCAGAACAGAGAAGTGCAGCGAACTGCAACCGATGCTGTATTAGAAACCTCTAGCGAAGATAGCCAGCTTGTAACGATTGCAAAGAACGTTTCGCTTGCAATGAAATGGGCGTTGGAATGGTGCGCAGTCTTTCAAGGTGTTGCAGAGACAGGCATCAAGTTCGAACTGAATACAGACTTTGCGCTAGCTAAGCTGACAGGTGCAGAAATTAGCGCAGTTATTGGTGACTGGCAAAGTGAAGCAATTAGCTGGACAGAAATGCGAGCAATTTTGCGTAAAGCTGGCAGGACTTCGCAGACTGACGAAGAAGCAAAAGCAGAAATAGAAAAAGATTCTACTGCTGCCATCGAAAGAGCTGCTGCAGAGATAGGGGCAACGACAAAAGCCGTTACAGATAATAGTGCGGCCGACACTGGCGGCACATTGGCTTAATTGTGGGCAAGCTGACAGACAATCGGAAGCTTTATGATATTGCGTTAAGGCTACAATTGTTTGTCGAGTGCGTGAAGGTTTGGCAAGCTAGAGAATTCGATAAAGTCATTTTAGAGGTTAATCAAGAGCTGCGAAAGCTTTTAGGCAAGATCAACTATCAAACGCTTGACGTTCTAAGTAAGCGTCAATTGATACAACTTGTCTTACAAGTTAAAACAATGCAGTCGAGAATATATTCACGTTTTACTGCTGATTTTTTAAAGCAGATGCAAGCATTCATGAATGCTACAGCGCACGTGAATAGAATTATTTATGCTTCTGCGTTTGTTGATGAAGATGAAGAAGACATAGACGTATTGGAGCTGTCCGATACTCAAGCGATGAAAGTCATTGAAGATGAAAACGACAATGGCGGTTTTATTTTCTTGTATGGTTTAGCGACACTAAAACCAAGCGGCAAAGATAGACTATGGTCAACCATTAAAAACAAGCCGATAGCTGCTAATGGTACTTACCTGGAATCGTTTGTTAAAGCTCAAGTTGGATCGGCGGCACTATCAGCTGAAAACAGAATTCGAAAAGGTGTTGCAAACAAGTCAACGCCTCAAGCAGTTGCAATTGAAGGGACTAAAGATTTAGGCCGCATATCTTCGCAAAGCTCTGCAGTATCTGCAACGATCATGCAGCATATTTCTAGCATGGTTTCAGAAAGTTTCACGTCTGGTTTGTTTGGAAAATATGAATGGATATCGGTGATAGATAGCGGCACGACAGATATCTGTATCAGTCGTAATAGAAACATTTACGTTTACGGCAAGGGTCCGATACCGCCTGCCCACATTAAATGCCGTAGCTCTATTGTTCCGTATCGTGGCAAGTTGTCGCCAAAGGAAAACTTTGGCGTGTGGCTGTCACGTCAGTCGCCAAGAGTACAGGAAATTGCATTAGGTCGCGCTGGTGCGAATGGTTTTCGAGAAGGCAGAGTTAAAGCAGCAGATGTGCATAAAGCAGCAAATCCGCCTGCAATGAGTGTTGAAGATTTTCAGGCGTCAGTATCAACTATATTGACAGGTAAGTAACAGCGAACGGTGTTCGCTTTAATCTAACGGTGTTAGTCATGAAATTTAAATTGAAGATTAAGAAAGATGAATACGAAGCGCTTGGAGAGGATATCAAGAAGCTTTATATAGCTGATGGTGAAAATTTCAAACTTGATGTTGATGATACGGACCTTGCCGCAGAAATGCGTCGTGCGCGTGACCGTGAAAAGCAAGAGAAGCAAGAAGCGCTTGATAAGCTTGCTGCGCTTGAAGAGAAAGTGACTGAACTGGAAAATGATGGTGGAAAAAAGAAAGGTGATGTCGATGCGCTTGAGCGTTCTTATAAGGATCAGCTGCAGAAGCAGAAAGAAAAACTTGAAGGGATTGTTAACAAGTTTAAAGATATGCTGAAAAAGCTGCTTGTTAGCGATATTGCAAAGACAGTTGCAGGTGAAATTTCAACGTCTCCTGCATTGCTATTGCCGCATATTGAGCGACGTTTGACTGCAGAGCTTGACGGAGACGAACCTATTACACGTGTGCTCGGTATAGACGGCAAGCCTTCGGCACTATCGATTGAACAGCTCAAGCAAGAATTTGTTGACTCTAAGGATTTTGCGCCTATCATCATCGGCAGCAAAGCGTCCGGGTCCGGTGGATCTGGCGGCAACAATAGTTCCGGTGGAGCTAAAAAGCCAAACGAATATACAGAGCAAGAGCGGACTGCCTTATGGCATTCCAATCGAGCTGAGTTTGATAGGCTTTTTCCTTCACCAGTTTAGGAGCATAAAAAATGGCCGTTGTCCGTCTTTCTGATGCCGTCATTCCTGCGGTTTATCGCACTTACTCGGCTATTGATTCAGTTGAGAAATCTGAACTTTTTAAATCTGGCGTTATTGCAACGTCGCCCCTGTTGAATGGAATTGCTCGCGAAGGCGGTATCACAGGTACAGTTCCGTATTGGCTCGACTTAGATCAAACGATTGAGGAAAACCAATCGAACGACGATCCGGCTGACTTTGCAATACCGAATAAGCTTGGTAGCACTACGATGAAATATCGTAAGTGTTGGATTAACCAATCATGGTCTGCAATGGACCTTGTAACGGAGCTTGCCGGTTCGAATCCAATGCAGCGCATCCGAAATCGTTTCGGTACGTATTGGATGCGTCGAGATCAACGTCGATTGATTGCAACGCTTACTGGCGTGCTTGCTGATAATATTGCCAACGATGCCGGTGACATGGTTGTCGATATTTCTGCTGTAGGGGATGGCATTTTTACTGCTGAGTCTACTATCGATGCTGAGTTTACAATGGGCGATGCAGCTGGCTCATTCGTTGCTATGACGGTTCATTCAAACATTCTTGCGCGAATGGAAAAAAATGACTTGATTGATGTAATTCCTGATAGTGAAGGTCGTCCAGTCAAGTTTTATCGCGGTAAGCGCGTAATTGTAGATGACAGCATGCCGGTAACTGGAGCAGGTGTTAACCGTATCTATACAACGGTCTTTTTTGGCGCTGGCGCGATTGGTTTTGGTGGCGTTGAAGGACATGCATTTGCGTTAGGTGAAGGAATTCCGCTAAAACCTGTATGGGTTGACCGTGAAGAGCAGGCAGGCAATGGTGGTGGTCAAGAAGAAATCGGCGAACGACGAACTATTATGCTGCATCCTTGGGGTTTTAGCTGGGTAGAAGAAGGTGCTGCAATTGTTGAATTTTCGCCAACCAATGCAGATTTGGCATTGGCTGCACATTGGAACCGTGTAGTTGCTCGCAAACAAGTTCCGCTTGCTTTCCTGAAGTCTAAGGCGTAATTCATAATCGCTGTTTCCTGATGAAGCCGGGTTGATTTTGCTCGGCTCTTTTTCAAAAGGTTTCATCGAAAGAGGGTTACGACAATGGCGAAAGGTTTACCGCGTTCTATGGTACAGGCTGCTACGCGCAACAGCGCGACAGTCGCAGGGCCAGTCAAAAAAGTTGCTTATCAAGCGCCGGCTGCAGCTGCCGATACAGCTGCACTCAAAATACAGTTTGACGCATTGCTAGCAAAGCTAGTAGCTGCTGGCATCATGTCGGCAAGCTAATTCATTAACGTTCGTTTTTCAGGAGCATTTAAATGGCTGCTTATACAGAAACAGATCGCTTTGGCGGCGCTACTGCAGCGTCGAGCGCGACAACTACAGGTGCAGGTACTGTCAAGAAGGCTGCAAATCAGTTGCCGGCTGCTTGGGCTGATGCTGCTGCCGGTAAAGTTCAATTTGATTTGCTGCTAGCTAAGCTGAAAGCTGCAGGTATCATGGCTGCTGACGCTTAACATGCGTCTTGCTTACTATTCGACTAATGGCCATGTATTGCCGAGGCTATACGGCAATCATGGCTATTACTTGCATAGGCGTTCTACAGTGAACGAAGAAGAACCGCAGCCTATTACTGTAGATAGTGACGAAATAACAGTCGATAGCGATTTAATTACCGTCGATCAGGAAGAAACAATATGATAAAACTAAAATATCTTTCTGCGGCTATCGTTCTTGTTTCTTCACTAGCGTTCGCAGCTCAGCAGACTATCAATGTAGGAACAGTTGCCAACGATGGCACTGGCGATACATTGCGCGCTGCAATGGTGAAGACGCAAGCGAACTTCACTGACCTTTATACGAACAAGCAACCGTTGGATGCTGATTTAACGGCAATCGCTGCTATCAGTCCTACGAATGATGACTTTATCCAGCGCAAGGCAGGTGCCTGGATAAATCGCACAATGGCTCAACTGAAAGTTGATCTAGCGTTAAATAATGTTGTTAATGTAGATACTAGCAACGCAAACAATATTTCAAGCGGAACGTTGCCAGCTGGCAGACTTCCTGCGTTGACTGGCGATGTCACTTCAAGTGCAGGTAGCGCAGCCACTACGATAGCAACTGGCGTAGTGACTGACGCGAAAGCGTCGTTAGCTGTAAAACCGCCTTCTACAGTTGCTGCAACTACTAATCAATCGCTTACCGGCTTGCCTACAATTGATGGCGTCAGTGTCGTTGATGGCTCGATTGTATTGGCAAGTGCTCAGAGTGCAGGTGCAGAAAACGGCCCATGGGTAACGCATAGCGGTGCCTGGACGCGGCCAATATGGTATGCAAGCGGTAGCACGACGCAAGCGTTTCAGTACATTACAACGATGGTGCGTGTTGGTACGACGTATCAAGGTACGACGTGGCGGCAAACTGCTCCAGCACCTATTACGATTGATACTACTGCAACGGTTTGGGCAGTTACTCCGCTCGCATTAAATGCGAGCACAATTACAAGTGTCGCTCCAATTACATGGGCAGGAATTCAAACGTTTAGCGAAATACCTGTTCTGAGTAAGGCATTAGGTAGTGGTACTGATATAGGATCAATTACAGCTACAAATGCAGCTCCGACGTATACATGGGTAGAGTCAGACCAAGCGGCTAATTCGCAACTATGGCAAGCACGTGTGCAAACTGGAGTGTTGTCTATCGGTTCTAATGTCGATGCGAATTCTGCTTTTGCTACTGGTTTGTCAATGGCACGTAGCGGCGGAACAATTGGTAATGTCACGATAGGAAATAGCGGCAATAACCCTACAGTTACAATTGCGGGAACAGGATTATTTACATTAAATGGCGCTGCAATACTGAATAGTACAGTGACGAATGTAAATACAGTTCCTACATCACGTTGGCAAGAATCGGATCAAGGTACGGATTTAAAAGTATGGCAAAGGCAAGTTAATGGTGCTGTATTGACAGAAAGCACTCTTACTGACGCTCTAGCTGCCGGTAAAAATTGGCTTGCTGTAACAAGAGGTGCAACGACAGCTATCGGTGATTTGTCACTTGGTAACGCAACAGATAACAATACATTTAATTTTTTAGGAACTGGTGCAGTAGGTGTCGGCGGAGCTGTAAACGTTTCAGGACAATTAACAGCAGGTCAAACTGTCGGAGGTGGGTTATGGGGCGTTAAAGTAGCCTCTATATTTCCTGCAGTATTGTTCAGCGATACGAACGGAGCTGCTAACGCAAAAAATGTTGACATTCGCAACGATACTAACATTTTTAGTATCAACTTATTGAACGACTCTCTGACAACTGGGACTAGTATATTTGCAGCAACTAGAAGTGTCGGAGCAGTCACAAACGTATCAGTCGGTAACGCCACTGATAATAATACATTTAACTTTCTTGGCACTGGCACTGTAACAGCTGGCGGTTCGTTCTCGACAGTGTTTGATTTTCTTGGCCGTAAGCTTCAGGTAACAAGCGGATCTGCTAGCGTACCTGTGAATGGAATTAGTTCCCCAGGTACCAATAGACTTGGAATGTACTCAAACAGTACTTTGCGCGGCGAATTCGACGCAGGCGGACAGTTCAAAATTTCAAGTATTGGTGCAGGACTATCCGTTGCCGAAGGTAGTAATGCAAAAATGGGTACCTGCACATTAACAGCAGGTGCTTGCACGATGTCAACAACAGCAGTGACTGCGACTAGTCGTATTTTTTGCACTTCGCAAGTAGATGGTGGGACGCCTGGATATTTGCGAGTATCTACAAGAACTGCCGGAACTTCATATGTTGTAACTTCTGGATCAGGCAGCGACACTAGTACGATTGCCTGCATGATTGTTGAGCCATCTTAGGAATGTTGACATGACAACGCAATTAACTACCCCTGTTGTTGATACTGTTGTAGGCGTGACTGTCGAAAGTTGGCAGATGAAATTGCGATATAATGATAATTTTACTGTCGATCCGACTTCTTCACAGTTTGAAATAATTGTGGCGGATCGTCGTGCAGATGGTAGCGTTAAACAACAGCGTAATTTGCTTTTGACTGTTTCAGAATTAACGAATGGTCAAAAAACGACATTGCGAAATTTTGATAATTCTGTGACAGCTTTCGCGCGAGCGGCTGGATTGATTCCACCTGGAGTTGATACGGCAAATCTGTAATAACTTTTGAACAATAGGAGTTTTGCAAAATGAAAAGTCTTGAAGAGCGTAAAGCACAACGTGCACAGCATAAAGCTAAAGAAAACAAAGAACGTGAAGAAAGTCCGAAGCAAGCACCTGCTGATGGTGAAGTTAGCAGCATGGATACAGGCGAAGGCGAAAGCAAAGATTCAAAATCTGCTGGTACTGGCGGCAGTCAAGGCGCAGGCAGTCAAGGTGCAAAGGGTTATCTAGCTGCTAATGCTGGCGATGTCATCGCTAAGATTAATGCTGATAACTTGACCGATGAACATCTAGCGGAGCTTGAAAAGATCGAAGGCGAAAATCCGCGCAAGCGCACTAGTGTACTTGATGCTATTTCTAAGGCTCGAACGAAGCTGAAAGCTGCAAGCTCAGGCTGGGGAAATAACGTCTAACCGTTATGGCGCTCATTGTAGAAAACGGGACAGGCTTAGATACCGCGCAATCGGCTGTGAGTGTTGCTGAGGTGCGCACTTGGGCAGGTTTGCGCGGTATCACTGTTCCGGCTGTTGGCGCACCTGGAGATTTGGAGATTGAACAAGCGTTAATTAAAGCGATGGATTATTTGCAATCGCCGAATGATTTTTGTTATCGCGGCGAACTTTTGAACGCAACGCAGGGCATACCGTTTCCGCGTAAGTGTCTTTATTTTGAAGATGGCTCTTTGCTTGCTGATAACGTTGTGCCGAACAATTTTAAAACGGCTCAAATTCGACTTGCTTTAGCTGTATTGAGTGGCATTGATTTGATGCCCACAATAAGCGGTAATGCAACTGATTATGTGACTGAGGAAAAAGTAGGTCCGATTGAAATTAAATATGCTGATCCTACAAAGTATAACGGCCGAACGACGATAACCGCCGTTGATTCTTTGTTGGCTTCTTTGCTAGGTGGCGATTGCTGTCCCTCTGCAAACTTTTTGAAAGTGTTTAGAGTTTGAACGTGGCACAACGTTTTGACAGAGCGATTGCAACAGCTCAGCGTTTGATTGAAAGAAACGGCCAGCTTGTTGTATGGAGAGGATTGACGAACGGTGCACCTTCGGATGCTGATAAGCCTTGGCTGCCGTCAGATAGCGTGCCTGTGAATCATGATGTGTTCATTTGCTTTGTACCTGTCAAGGATCGAGCAACAAGACAGTTTTTTGCAGAGTTGAGCGGAAGAGAAGTTGTTGTTGGAAGTCTGGCAGGTTTAATGGGTAACGTTACTTTTGAACCGACATTGAAAGATGTTGTGATCCGTGACGGTACTGAACTGGCTATTGATACAATCGACTTGCTTTCGCCAAACGGTCAGAAAGTTTTATGGACAATTGAATTTAAAGGATGACTACTGATTACACAGGTGCGCTTGATGAGATATTCGCTCGATTCTTGACGGATTGGAAGGCGAATAGTGCAGCTATTGTGGGCTACATTCCAGAAGTTCGCTGGCAAGATCAGAGTGAACCGGATAAACCTGCAAAAGATAAGTATTGGTGCCGTTGCTCTGTGAATACCGTAGCAACTGAACAATCAACGTTGTCAACCTATGTAACAGCACCTTTCAAGAAAAGATATTACACAGAAGGATTTGCATACATTCAGATATTTGCGCCGAAGTCAGACGCTAAAGCAAAGCAGTTGATAAATCAACTAGCGCTAATTGGACAGAAAGCTTTTCGTAAAACTTCGCCTTCTGTTTGTTATCTGAATGCAACGATTAAAGAAATTCCGGCCGAAGAGCAATGGATTCGGCGCAACGTGATGACTGAATTTAGTTACGGTGAAATAGGTTAGGAGTTATATCAAATGGTTTGCGAAGTCAAAAAGACGGATAGCAACATCACCGGCCTTTCTTTCGCCGAAGAAGTTTGTTTGAAACAGCTTCCAGTATTGGCTGTTGATGGATTTGACCCCATATGGTACCAACTGGAACCGAACAGCTATAGCGATTTTGGCGGCGAATTTACGAAGGTTGCTCGCTCGCCTATCAATCCATCACGACAGAATCAGAAAGGTGTTATTACTGATCTTGACGCGTCTGGCGGATATCAGACTGATTTTACATCAACGAACTTGCAACGATTATTGCAAGGTTTCTTTTTTGCATCAGCTCGCGAAAAGCCTACAACTGCACCTATGAATGTTGCGCCGAACTTGATTACAGGTGTGACTGCAGCTGATGACAAATATGCAACGACAGCAACGGCTATTGCCTTCAATAAAGCCGGCTTGCTGGTTAAAGCTTCAGGTTTTGCCGTAGCTGCGAATAATGGTTTGCATGTTGTAGTTTCGGCAGACGCAAACGATATTACGGTAGGTGACGGATTGGTAAATGAGGCTGCCCCGCCTGCTGTTGCAAAAGTTGAAGTCGTTGGTTATCAGTTTGCCGCAGCTGACGCAGCAATTGTAGTAGCAGGCAGCATAGTGAGTCTGACTTCTACTGCAGCAGTATTGGCAGCTTTGAATTTGATTGTTGGCGAGTGGCTTTTCATCGGTGGCGACACACTGGCGACAAATCAGTTTGCGAATAACCTTGGGTTTGCTCGCATCAAATCAATTGCAGCTGGCGTTATTGTTTTTGATGATGTTGCGTTTACTGGCGCTCCTGTTAGCGAAGTTAGCACAGGTAAAACAATTCGAATTTTCTTCGGAATGGTCATTCGAAACGAAAAGCTTCCTGCATTGATTGTCAAGCGTTCGTATCAGTTCGAGCGAACTTTAGGAGTAAACGCAGACGGCGATCCGCAGGCAGAATATCTTGAAGGTTCAGTTGCAAACGAACTGACAATAAATATTCCGACAGCTGAAAAGCTCACTGCTGATTTGTCTTTTGTCGCTTGTGACAATAGCCAAAGGACTGGCGAAGTTGGAGACGTAATTAAATCGTTGCTTGCTGGTGCAACTATTATTGCAGCACTTGGCGAAGATGCTTTAAATACAACTAGCAATGTATATCGTTTGAAGATGTATGTTCATGATGCGCTTAGCTCTAACCCTTCTGCACTTTTCGGCTATGTCACTGAAGGTAACATTTCAATTAATAATGGTGTCACTCCTAACAAAGCTATTGGAGTTCTCGGCGCATTTGATGTCAGTAGCGGGAATTTTGTCGTAAGCGGATCTTTGACTGCATACTTTACAACGATTGAAGCTGTGAGAGCTGTTCGCAATAACGCTGACGTTGGCTTTAACGCAATTCTGACTTCAGAGAACAAGGGACAGATTCTCGACATTCCTTTGCTTGGCTTAGGTGGCGGCAGGCTGGACGTCCAAAAAGATCAGTCCATTATGGTGCCTCTTGAGCCGCAGGCAGCTGAATGCGCAGCCGGGTATACCATGATGTACAACAGCTTCGCGTACCTGCCTGACGTAGCCATGCCTGAGTAAACGCGGTACTCTAGGGGAACCGAATCGTTTCGGTTCCTTTTTTCATTGGGAGTATTGCATGTCAATGTATAACATTTATGGTACGGATGCCGAGAAAGAAACTAAAGGCGTAAGGATGGAAGTCGCGCCGAATGAAGATGGCACAATTCCTGTTTTTATTGTCGCTGCAATGAGCAAATCAAACACTGCTTATTCAAAAGCGATGGAAGAAAAGACGCGCCCTTATCGTAGTGTGGGCATTCAAGCCATGGGCAACAGGATGGCTGAAAAAGTGTTTATGGAAACATTTGTAGGGCAATGTTTGAAGACTTGGGAAAACGTTCAGGATGAAAGCGGGCAGCCATTGCCGTTCTCGAAAGAGAATGCAACTAAGCTTTTTGAAAAGCTTCCACGTCTTTATGATGATCTGGTAGCTCGTGCAAGTTCCGTTGAATTGTTTCGTGAAGTATCGCGTGAGGCAGAAGCGGGAAACTGATTGAAGTTTTGGCGTATCTGCTGACGTTAGGTACAAGCTCATTAAGCATAGCTAGGCAGGCACAACGTCAAGGACTACCAATCCCCGACGCAATTGCAAATGCGCCAGAACTTCAAATAGGCTTACAGCTGTACCTGGACGCCTTTTTTGATTTAGATAGCGAACGGTCGCATGCGTTTGGTGTTACACGAATACCGTGGAGCAGTATTAAAAACTACGCGGAGCAATGGCAGTTTGATGAGCAACAAACTGAAGACTTGTTATTTTTCATAAAGCGCATGGATGCATCACATTTGGAACGTTTAGCAGCTAAGAGCACAACCGGAAGTAAGAAGTGAAAACGCTGCTTGATCTTGCAAAGCGAATGGACTATTTGTCGGTAGAAATACCGAAAGCGTTAAGCAATAACATTTCGCAAACTTCAGAGTTGCTACAGGTAGGGTTAACAGCGCATACACCTGTTGACACGTCAAAGGCTCTTTCAAATTGGGTTTTGACCTTGGAAGAGCCTTTTGATTTAGACCTTGATGCGTATCGGTTAGGTTCTGGCGGATCGACACAGAACGCGAGTATTCAAGAGGCGTTGACACAGGGACGACAGCAACTGAAACTGAAGAAACCCGGCATGCCTGTTTTTATATCAAACAATGCTGATTACATCCGAAAGTTAAATGACGGCAGTAGCAAGCAAGCACCTGCAGGTTTCATCGAACGCGAAGTCATGATTGCAAAGCGGTCTAGCCGCAGGATCGGCTTCCGTGTCAGATGAAAAATATGTAGTTGAGCTACAAGACAAGATTGACGGCGCAATACCGTCTAAGCTTGAACAGATAGCCGAATTTGCACGTAGCGGCTTTAGTGCCGTTGAACGTCTTCAGAAGGCATTACAGGCGATTGATTCTACCGCAGTCTCACAGCTGGCACTGGCGAATCTTCGCGCTCAGAAAGCGCTAAATGATTCTGCACTGTCCGCACAACGTCTTGCGACGGAGACGCAGCGCACTTCTACGGCTGCTGCAGCGGCTGCTAGCGCTCAAGCAAAACTCTCCCAGGCTAGCAGTGCAGCAGCCACTGCTACGGCTCGCCTAGCGACGGAGCAGGCTCGCACTGCTACACAGACGGCCAATGCAAGCGGTGCCAGTGATCGAGCTGCCCTAGCGGCTCTCAGGCTGTCCCAGGCTCAGAACAAGGTTGCCGCTTCGGCCAGCAAAGCCGGTAACGCACTAGGGTTCTATATTAAATCGGCGTTGTCGATTGCATTAGCTGTACAAGTAGCTAAGACTATACTAGCAGATGCTGACGCTTATACTGTATTGCAGAATAAATTGCAAAACGTTTCCACGTCGCAAAGACAAGTTAATGATTTAACAGCGGAGTTGTTTGAATTAGCGAATAGAACTCGGCAACCTATCGATGAAACTACTAGTGCGTTTACGCGATTTGATCGTGCGCTAAAAATTATGGGCAAGACGCAAGAGGATAGCTTGCGACTTACTGAAACAGTTAATAAAGCACTTGTTGTATCTGGCGCAACTGCCGGTGAATCAGCTAGTGCACTTTTGCAATTGTCACAAGCTTTCAATAGCGGTAGATTGCAAGGTGATGAGTTTCGCGCTATTGCTGAAAATATGCCGTTACTTCTTGACGCTATTGCAAAGTCAACAGGTAAACCGATAACAGAAATTAAAAAGATGTCAACCGAAGGCAAGATAACAGCGAAGGTTCTGTTTGATGCTTTCAAGTCTATCGAAAGTACGATAGACGAAACGTTTGGAAAGACTGTGCAGACTTTAAGTCAAGGAATGGCAGTTGCAAAGAACAATGCTATTCAAACGTTCGGAGAGTTTAATAAGGCGATAGGATTTACTAGAGGATTGGCTAACGCAGTTGTCTTTCTTTCCGAACATTTGAAAGATATCGGCGTTATTCTCATCACTGTCGGCGGCGCACTTGCTGTTGCATTTGCACCTGCTATTGCAGCTGGAATACTTGCTGTTGTTACAGCTGCTAAAGCTTTAATGTTGATACTCATTGCAAATCCTATTATAGCATTTGCAGCAGCTATTTCTTATCTAGTTGCTCAGCTAGTTATCTTCAAAGATGAAAGCAGCGCTGCTTACAAATTTTTGAATGCACTTGCGTTTGCGTTCGATGCTGTCGGAGCAGGCGTTAGAGGTTTTGCAAACTTTCTGACTTCTTTCATCACTCAAATGTTTAACGATCTGAAAGGATCGGCAATCGATGCTTACAATACGATAGCGGATATATTCCATTTTGAAAAGATTAAAAAAGATGGAATTACAGAATTTAAAACGGCTGGCCAGCAATGGGCAGAAGCGTTTAATCAAAGTTTTGCAAGTCAGACAGAGAACGGTTTGCAAGCAGCTTTGAAAAAGTTTATCACTGCTCCGAAAACTATTGTTGAAACCCGCGTCGAAGAAGTTCGCTTAACTGGTGACTTGTCCAGGCGAGATCAAACATTTAAACCTTTCGTACCTAAAAAGCGAACAATCAGCAAAGATATTCTTGATGAGTCTGAAGCTTACATTGAAGGCTTGAAAATTCTTGTTGCCTATGACAAGGAATTAAAAGATCAATCAAGACTTATGCAGATGCTTCCAGCGCAACGTGAAATTGAACAGCAGATGATTCAGATTAGCAATCAGCTAGCTGAGAAAGAAGTTTTTTTGCGCAAGGATCAGGCAGCAGCGCTTAGAGAACAGCTGATAGCAAATCAACAAGCTAACGCGATCATGCAGCAAGAAGACACCTTGCTAGCATCAACCGTAAACAAACGGAAAGAATTTATAGACCAATTGATTGCTATCAAGCGTTTGCAAAATGATCCTTCGACGGGATTCACTAAAGGCGACGCTGCAGGAGCGACTAGTTCTATTCTGCAAAACTTGGGAATTGATACAACAAATTTTCAGACGCAAGCAGATGCATATACTCAAGTCTATAATGATATGTATGCACAAATTGCAACCTTGCGTGAAATGGATTTAATTAGCGAACAGGAAGCGGCTGGCGCTCGTATGCAGATATGGGCTCAACAGCAAGCGACGCAG